>Ga0335084_10000094_pt1 | contig 58794 bp, 57 predicted proteins | sample Lox_Sample_44_FD_206721 | JGI IMG/M metagenome (GOLD analysis project Ga0335084, IMG submission 206721) | Soil microbial communities from Loxahatchee National Wildlife Refuge, Florida, United States - Lox_Sample_4.4 | ecosystem: Environmental > Terrestrial > Soil > Wetlands | place: USA...
GAGAGGCCCGGAAAGGATCGAGATTCGGCGCCGCAACCTGGGACTGATGCGCCCAGCGATGCCTTTAGCCTTCGGACTTGCGCGCCAGATAGATGGTGCGGCAGCCTACGCTGACGACCCGATTCTTGCAGAAGGGCGCAGCATCCCAGGCGCGCAACCGATCAAAGCCTGCATCCCGGAAGATCCTCCTGATCTCGCCTGAACTCCAGCAGACTTCCTCCACTCTTTCCTGATACCGCTGCCAGTGTTTTCTCTCGCGGACGAACAGGTCGATATCACTCCACGCGCGGTCCAGCTGTGAGCGGTGTCCATTGCGCATCATCACGATCAAGCCCGGCCTTTCGACCCAGACGGTTCCAGTCCAATAGCTCTTGAATCCGGGGGCGTTGTTGACATCGAAAAAGAAATAACCTCCGGGGCGCAGCGCCCGCTGCACGGCGGCAGCAACTCTTTTCAGGTCCGCTTTTTTCGGAACATGATTGACCGCATCGTATTCGCAAAGGACCAGATCGACCGGTTCCGGCAACCGGAAGCTACGCATATCAGCCTGTAGCACACGCACCGGCGGACTCACCCGGCTTACCTTCTCGCGGGCCAGCCTGCACATTTGTGAGGACAGGTCTATGGCGTAGACGCGGATTCCCCGCTGCGCGAGCATCAGAGCGGTGGTTCCCGTGCCACATGCCAGATCACACGCCTTGTGAACGCGAGGCAGGATGCGTCCGAGCACGCGCTGCCGCGCCGCATCGATCGGGGATCGATGGGGCAGGAAAAGCGCATCGTAATACTGAGCCAGCCATCGGTAGGGTTTGTTCATCGCGGTTTCCCGAGAAGCTGAATCCCCACCCTGCCCTGCAGCGCTGGGGCAAAGTGGGGATTGTTTAGGAGAAAAGAAACAACTACACGAGCCCCTGATCCAACATCGCGTTGGCTACTTTCACGAAGCCGCCGATGTTGGCACCGTTTACCAGGTTGCCGGGCGTGCCGTATTTCGCGGCCGTTTCGTAGCAGTTCTGGTGGATGGCGATCATGATCTTGTGCAGACGCTCGTCCACTTCCTCGCGGGTCCAGCTCAGCCGGGCGCTGTTCTGGGCCATTTCGAGGCCTGAGGTGGCCACGCCACCCGCATTCGCGGCCTTGGCCGGTCCGTACAGGATCTTCGCTTCCAGGAACATCTTGGTCGCTTCGAGCGTCGACGGCATGTTGGCGCCCTCGGCCACCAGCTTGCACCCGTTCTTGATCAAGTTCGCCGCGTCTTTTGCGGTGATTTCGTTCTGCGTGGCGCTCGGGAAGGCGCAATCTCCCTTTACGTTCCACAGCGGATTGTGATCGAGCTTGATGTCGGTGGGCATGAAGATCGATTTCTTGAACTTGTCGGCATAGTCGCGGATGCGTCCACGCTTCACGTTCTTCAGTTCGATGATCCATGCCAGCTTCTCGCGGTCGATGCCATCGGGATCGTAGATCACGCCGTTCGAGTCAGAGCAAGTGACCGGCTTGGCGCCGAGGTCGAGCAGCTTCTCGATCGTGTATTGCGAGACATTGCCGCTGCCGGAGACCAGGCAGAGTTTGCCTTCGAAGGTCTCTTTGCGGGTTTTCAACATCTCTTTCGCGAAGTAGACGCAGCCATATCCGGTTGCTTCCGGACGAATCAGCGATCCGCCCCAGCCTAGGCCCTTGCCCGTAAGCACGCCGGTGAATTCGTTGCGCAGCCGCTTGTATTGGCCAAAGAGGAATCCGATTTCGCGTCCGCCTACGCCAATGTCGCCGGCCGGGACGTCGGTGTCGGGGCCGATGTGGCGTGCGAGTTCCGTCATGAAGCTCTGGCAGAAGCGCATGACTTCGTTATCGCTCTTGCCCTTGGGATCGAAATCGCTTCCGCCCTTGCCGCCGCCCATGGGGAGCGTGGTGAGCGAGTTCTTGAAGACCTGTTCAAACGCCAAAAACTTCAGGATGCCGAGATTCACGCTGGGGTGGAAGCGCAGGCCGCCCTTGTAGGGACCGATGGCGCTGTTCATCTCGATGCGGAATCCACGGTTGACCTGCACATTGCCCTGATCGTCAACCCAGGGCACGCGGAACATGAGGACGCGCTCGGGCTCGACAATGCGCTCCAGCAGACGCGCCGACTGATATTCGGGGTGTTTCGCGAGAACTAATCTGAGGGAATCGAACACTTCAGCAACCGCCTGATGAAACTCGGGCTCGGCGGGGTTCTTGGCTTTCACACTGATCATCACGGATTCAATGTAATCCGCCGGCGTCCTGACTCCCGGCGGTGTCATCACGGACATAGGGGCTACCTCCATAGGTGCAACCTAAAAGCATAATGCCGCTCTCTATTTTCGGCCTCTATGGACGGCAGGCAGTGATAATTCTCACGGCCGGAGGTGATCAGAGTCACGAAGCCATGTATACCACATATAATCAATGACATATGGCCATTCTGGCCGATTCAGACCGGTGATTCCGTGGATACTTCCTGCGTGAAATGGGGCACGTCGACCTCAAGGGAGGAGCAGGGTTGCAATCATTGATTGCAATGCTATCATTGATTACATGCCCAGCATTGTCATTCGCAATCTGGATGAGGCCACTAAGCGCAAGCTGAAGATCCGGGCGGCCATGAACGGGCGCTCCATGGAGCGGGAAGCGCGCGAGATCCTGAAGAGCACACTGGCCCAAACGTCGAAGAAACGCGCCAATCTGGCTGAACGCGTGCGCGATATCTTCGGCCCGCTGGGAGGGGTGGAACTGGAGCGTCTTCCCCGGGAGGCCATGCGTGATCCCGAATGGCTCACGCAGAGGGAGTGATTTGATTGCAGATTGCAGATTTCAAATCGCAGATTGAAAGCTTCGTGAGTGGTCTTTCAACCTGCAATCGCAAATCCGCAATCTGAAACGTCTTGGTCAGCTGCATATCGATGTTCAGCCAATGATCATTCTCGATACCAACGTCGTTTCCGAGTTGATGCGCCCCGCGCCGGAGCCGCGAGTGCTGCGCTGGTTCGCCAACCAGTCTGCGGAAGATCTGCACGTCACCGCCATCACCATGGCGGAAATTCTTTATGGCATTGAACTCATCGCCGTGGCCAGACGCCGCGACGTGGTTCGGGCAGGCGCGGAAAAAATGTTCGGGGACCTGTTCGCGGAGCGCATTCTGACCTTCGAAGATCGTGCTGCCCGTACGTTCTCGCAGATTACGTCCTCCCGCCGTCGGCAAGGAAAACCCATGTCCGACTTCGACGCCCAGATTGCAGCGATTACGCGAGTTCATGGAGCGACACTGGCCACGCGCAATCCCTATGTATTTGAAGGATGCGGGGTGCGGCTGGTGAATCCGTGGGAAGGGTAGTTGAACGATTCCAGAGTTGTCATTCTGGCGAAGGATCTCCGCATTTTGGCCACGGCCCGCAAAAATGCATGGGTCCTCCGCGGCAAAGAACGCCGCTCAGGATGACATGTATGCAGACTGCTAGCAGATTCGTGGCAGTTGTTCCCCGCTCAGCATGTCCACCACGCGGTTGCCGCCGATACGGCTTTGCAGGATCACTGTGCGGCCAGGAGCTTCTTCTACGTTACCGACGCGCACCGCCCCTTCCGAAACCTTTATCTTCCTTAGAACGGCGAGCGCTGCGTCCGCTTGTGGGGCTGGGACAAAGACCGCGAAGCGCCCTTCATTCGCAACATAGAGCGGATCGAGGCCGAGAATCTCGCAGGCGCCCTGCACGACTTCATCCACCGGAATCAAGGTTTCTTCCAGCTTGATGCAGACATTGCGGTCGGAGGCGATTTCGTTCAGCGTGGTAGCGAGTCCTCCGCGCGTAAGATCGCGCAGGCAGTGGATCTCAATTCCGGCGTTCAGCAGCGCTTCGACCGAGGGCCAGAGATTGGCGCAGTCGCTCAGGATCGGCGATTCGAATTCTAGGCCTTCACGGACAGAAAGGATTGCGATGCCGTGACGGCCAAGATCGCCGCTGACGATCACCACATCTCCCGGTTGCACGGCTGCAGGGCCGATGGGCGACTTCGCGCTGGTTTCGACCACTCCAATTCCCGATGTATTTACGAAGATCCCGTCGCCTTTGCCCTTGTCGACGACCTTCGTGTCACCGGTGACGAGCTTGATATTTGCTTGTGCGGCAGCGTCACGCATCGAGTTCACGACCGTGCGCAGAGTTTCCATCTCGAGGCCCTCTTCCAGAATGAATCCAGCGCTGAGATAGAGCGGGCGTGCGCCGCACATGGCAAGGTCGTTCACGGTGCCATTCACCGCGAGATCGCCGATATTGCCTCCGGGAAAAATCAGCGGGCGGACGACAAAGGAATCGGTGGTGAATGCCAGCCGGGCCCCGTTGACAGGAACAACCGCGCCGTCGTGCCGCTGTTCTAGCGCGTCGTTTGCGAAGGCAGGGATGAAGATCTTTTCGATGAGCTGATGGGTGAGCCGTCCGCCACCGCCGTGCGCCAGCACGATGCGGTCGTCAGCGACGCGCGGAACCGGACAGCTCAGGTTGAACGTTTTGACGTCGGCCATAATGATAGTAGGCGGCGCACGCGCCCTCGGACGATACCATGGGCGCGCCCAGAGGATTTTCCGGCGTGCACTTCACGCCGAAAGCCGCGCATTCATGCGGCTTCTTGAGTCCCTGCAGAATCATGCCGCTGATGCAGTCGGGCGACTCGCGCGCTGGCTCGCCTTCATAAGGAAAGCGGCGGTTGGCATCGTATTTCTGAAAGCGTCCGCGCAACTGGAAGCCGCTGGCAGGAATTTCGCCGAGGCCACGCCACTGCCGCGGGGTCACTTCGAACACTTCCATGATGGTCTGCTGGGCGGGGCGATTGCCCTCCCGGCGGACCGCGCGGCTGTACTGGTTCTCGACTTCGTGTCGGCTTTCCTCCAGCTGGCAAACTGTCATGTGAATGCCTTCGAGGATGTCCAGCGGCTCGAAGCCCGTGACGACAATCGGAACCTGGTACTTCTCTACGATCGGGAAATACTCTTCGAAACCCATGACGGTGCAGACATGCCCGGCGGCGAGGAATCCCTTCACCACGCACTGATCGGATGAGAGCAGCGCCTCCATCGCAGGAGGCACGAGGACGTGGGAGACCAGCAGAGAAAAATTCTCGATGCCCTGGCGGTCGGCCTGCCAGGCGGCCATGGCATTGGCCGGAGCGGTGGTTTCGAATCCGACAGCGAAGAACACCACCTGCTTCGTGGGATTCTGTTTCGCCAGTTTGAGCGCGTCGAGAGGTGAGTAAACGATGCGCACATCGGCGCCTTCCGCCTTCACGTCGAAAAGGCTCTTCGTCGATCCGGGAACGCGCAACATATCGCCGAATGAGCAGAAGATCGAGTCCGGTCGCTTGGCGATCGCGACGGCTTTATCGATCAGTTCAATGGGCGTGACGCAGACGGGGCAGCCGGGCCCATGGACCAGCATGATTTCCTTCGGAAGCAGATCTTCCAGGCCACTCTTGACGATGGTATGGGTCTGGCCGCCGCAGATCTCCATAATGGTCCACGGTCGCGTGATTTTCTTGCGAATCGCCGTTGCGAATTGCTCCGCAGCCTTCTGATCGCGATACTCACTGAGGAATTTCACCGAGTTCCTCTTTCACTGCGCCCATCTCTTCAAGGATTTTGAAGACACGCTGCGCTTCTTCTTCGTCGATGACGCTGATGGCGAATCCAACGTGGACGAGAACGTATTTGCCGACTTCGGCCTCGGGTGTGTAGGCCAGATTCACTTCTTTGCGGATGCCGCCGAAGTCTACCTTGCCGACGCGAAAAGCGATGTCGCCCGTGTCGGTGATTTCCATGATGCGACCCGGAACTGCCAGACACATAAGCAAACCTCAGCGGCTAAAAGCCGCAACGTTCGGGACAACTCATCGGCGCGACCGAAGTCATGCCTCTCCGGAAATCTATTTCCCTGCCATCACCACTTGTCCTAGCGCGATCCCTCCGTCATTGGGTGGAACCTGCCGGTGTGCGTATACCAGAAATCCAAATGACTCCAGGACCAATGCAGCACGCTCGGTCAAGTAGCGATTCTGAAATACCCCACCGCTGAGCACGATATGCTTCAGCGCAACTTTCTGCGCGACCTCGACAATCCAGTTCACCAACGCATTGTGAAACCTGGCTGCAATTCGGGAAGCGGGCACTCCCTCGCGCTGATCCCGCACAACCTCTGGTATCAAGAGAGCCCAATCCCCACACGGTAAAGGATACGCCTCTTCCGAGCGCAGTGAACCAATTTCGTTTTCCAGCAGCATGGCGGCCTGTCCCTCGAAGCGGTTCTGCCGGGCGAGGCCGGTAATCGAGGCGACAGCATCGAAAAGGCGTCCGACACTGGTTGTCGCAACCACATTAATTCCCCGTTCCAACATTTGTTGGACCTTTGAGTCGCTGATTTCCAAGGGCACCCCACCTTTCCTTTTTTCGTTTTTCTCGACTGGGGGTAGCCCGGGTCCCTCCGGGTTTGCGAGACCGGAGATTCCCTGATTCTCGACCTCGAATAGCAAACTCGCAGCCGAGCGCCAGCCTTCGCGGACCGCGGCATCTCCGCCGGGCAAGTTGAATGGGCGAAGGTGCGCGACTCTCTCGTAGTGATTTCCTTCGACGCGGAAGAATTCCCCGCCCCAGATCGCCCCATCGAGGCCGTAGCCGGTGCCGTCCCAGGAAACTCCGAGGTAGGGACCATCCACTTCATTTTCGGCGGCGCCGGCCGCCACGTGCGCCTGATGATGCTGCACGCGGATTACTGGCAGGCCCGACTTCTCCGCCCAATGCGTCGAAGCGTAATCCGGATGCAGATCACAGACAACCGCCTCGGGCTTGAAGCTATAGAGTCGGCAGAGATCATCGATCGCGCGCTCAAAGGCCTGCCGGGCTTCAAGAGTTTCCAGGTCGCCGATATGCTGGCTGAGAAATACATCCTGGCCGACTCCGATCGCAACCGTGTTCTTCAGATGTCCACCGACAGCAAGCACCGGCGCGACACTTTTGGGCACGCGAACGCCCAGCGGCGCATACCCGCGGGCCCGGCGCAGGATTCCCGCGCGTCCACGCGTAAGGCGCACGACCGAGTCGTCACAGGCGCGGACGATGGGCCGGTTGTGCATCAGGAAGTGATCGGCAATCTCTTTGAGGCGAGTGGTGGCTTCATCGTTTGCGGTCGCGATAGGTTCATCGCTGCGATTGCCACTGGTCGCGATCAGCGGGAAGGGGAACTCGCGCATGAGCAGATGATGCAGTGGCGCGTAGGGCAGCATGACGCCGAGATAGGGAGAACAGTGAGCGACATTCCAGGCGATGTCCGTACCGGGCTTGGGCCGCATCAAGACGATTGGAGCGGCCTGCGATTCAAGCAGTTCCTGCTCTGCCGGTGATATTTCGCAGTACTCCCGCGCGACTTCCAGCGACGGCATCATCAGGGCGAAGGGCTTTTCTTCGCGATGCTTGCGTTGCCGCAGACGAGCCACCGCCGCCGGCTGACGTGCGTCGACCAGGAGCTGAAATCCTCCGATGCCTTTCAGGGCAACGATTTCCCCGCGGGCCAGGGCGCGCGCAACATCGGCGATCGTGCCGTCCAGTGTCGGGCCGCAGACGGGGCAAGCATTGGGTTGCGCGTGGAAGCGGCGATTCGCGGGATTCTCATATTCCTCGCGGCACGCCGGACAGAGCACGAACTCGCGCATGGTCGTGTTCGGCCGGTCGTAGGGGATATCTACGACGATCGTGTAGCGCGGCCCGCAATTGGTGCAATTCGTGAACGGATATTGGTAGCGGCGGTTCGAGGGATCGAAGAGTTCGTTGCGGCAGTCGGCACACATGGCGAGATCGGGCAGGACGTTTACCGATTTCGCCGAATCCGCCTCGCTGTGATGGATTTCAAACCTGGTGAAGCCCTGAACCGGGAGCCACTCCGACTCGCGCGCGGTGACCACCGACGCCTTGGGACGCTCGCTTTCAATTCTCTGCTCAAAGCGGCGCAACTCTTCGGCGGAGCCTTCTACTTCGATGACCAGGCCGGCCGAGGAGTTCAGAACCCATCCGGTGAGTGACATTTCGGTCGCGAGGCGGTAAACAAACGGACGGAAGCCGACTCCCTGCACGGCCCCGCGCAAGGTAATGCGCAGCCGTTGCGCACCGGCTTTGGAGGCCACTGGCATGCCAATTTGATTCTAAGCCTGCGGCAGAGCTGGAACCACAAAGGACACGAAGTCTCACGAAGTAGAACCTGGGGAAACAGGTGCCTGCCATGTCGCAAACCCTATCCGGAGCAGGGATGGATGCTGGCCTTCGTGGTTCTTGCTTTTGCGAGGGAGTCTTCGACCAACCGCTCTATTCGCACAACTAATTCAGGCAGCGCAGATGCAACGGGTGCGGAAAGACGATCGCCGTGACCAAAATCTTCTCCCGCCACAGTGATCACGAATGCCTTGGGATTTGCCTGATAAAGCTCACGCGCCAGCTCAAGGACTCGTGCGGGTGAGTAGACGTGGGTGAACTGAGCCTGCGCGTGTTTTCCTGATGGTGCGATCGATTCTTCCCGCACCTGAATATCACCCGGCCGCCTGCTATCGATCTCGTCGACACAGGCGGCGTCGATAAACAGCACGAGTTCGGGGTTCCGAACGTTATCAGCGATCTCGGGGGCGAGCTGATGCAAGCGGATGATCTCGACATCCTGTTCCAAGAACTTGCCTTCCAGCGCGTCCGCGACGCGCCAGGCGATGCTGTCATCGCAACGGAGGGGATTGCCGTAGGCGACGATGAGAACGCGAGGCATAGTTTGAGTTTATCGCGGCGAGCGGGAGGTATTGACAAAGAGCACCTGGGGAACCTGCTGACATTGCTGCAGCCCGATACTACCGGGATGCCGGACAGGCGAGGCGGCCATCCCACACGTTTCGTTTTTTATGCCCGGGCTACCTCGTCAACGACTTCGCCTTGCGCGCTCACGAGCTGAATTCGCAGCGGCATCTGTCCCCAGGCGTGCGTCGAGCAGCTCAGGCATGGGTCGTAGCAGCGGATCACGGCTTCCACGCGGTTCAGCATGCCCGGCGTCAGGCGGCGGCCGTGCACGAAATGCTTCGCCACCTGCAGCACACTGCGGTTCATGGCGAGATTGTTGTGGCCGGTTGCAATCACAAGGTTCACCCAGCGGATCAGGCCCTGCTCGTCGATCTTGTAATGGTGGAACAATGTGCCGCGGGGAGCCTCGCAGGCGCCTACGCCTTCGAGCGCGTTCGGCCGGGCCACGGCGCGCACATGCTTCGACAAAATCTCCGGATCGTTGAGTAACTGTTCCAGGCGCTCGATGCAATAGAGAATCTCGATCAAGCGCGCATGATGATAGTGGAAGGAACTCAGCACGGCCGTCCGCTGCAATTCATGGAACTCCGCGAGTTCCTGGTCGGCGCGGGGCGTGCCGCAACGGTCGGCAACGTTCAGGCGAGCCAGCGGGCCAACGCGGTAAACGCCATCGGGAAATCCCTTGGGCTTGTAGTAGGTGGATTTCAGATAGCTCCAGGGCTCGACCTTCTCGCCGATGTACTCGGAGTAGTCGGTGGGATCGAGATCGTCGGCCACCACGTGGCCCGAGGCATCGACGATGCGCAGTTTGCCACCGTAAAACGTGAGGCCGTTGTCCTTTTTTACGATGCCCATAAACATCGTGGGGAAGTTGCCGAAGGTTGAAATTTCCTCACGGAAGCGTTCCATGATGCTCTTGAACCATTCGAGCGTACGTTCGGCGATGGCGAGGGCCTCGGGCAAGGCTTCAAGAATGGCGTCGCGGTTGGCTTCGGTCAGAGGTTCGCTCACGCCGCCAGGCACCACCCATGCTGGATGAATCCGTTTTCCACCCAGGCGCTCGATGATCTTCTGACCAAACTGCCGTAGTTTGATTCCGTCGAGCGCGAGATCCTTATTCGCTTCCGCGACGCCGAAGATGTTGCTCTTGGCGGGGTCGGCGTCCATGCCCAGCAAGAGGTCGGGGGAGGACAGATGAAACAGGCTGAGCGCATGCGACTGGGTGACCTGCGCCAGTCCGAAAATGCGGCGCAGTTTGTCGGCTGTAGGAGGAATTCTTACGGCAAGCAGGGAGTCACAGGCCTTCGCCGATGCAATCAGATGGCTGACCGGGCAGATTCCGCAGATGCGAGCCATCAGCGAAGGCATCTCGTAGAAAGGCCGGCCTTCGCACAGTTTCTCGAAGCCGCGGAACTGGGTGACGTGGAAGCGCGCGTCCTCCACGCGGCCGTCGTCGTTCAGGTGCAGCGTGATCTTCGAATGGCCTTCAATGCGCGTCACCGGATCGATGACGATGGTGCTTTCCGACTTCACGATATCTCCCTTTCAGCTTCGAGCTCCGAGCTTTGAGTGCGTGTCTCTCAAAACTTGTAGCTCATGGTTCGAAGCTGCTTTACGATCCAAAACGCGTTTTCAATCCCACGTCCGGAACGCGGCCGGCCAGCAACTCCGATACGACATAGTGAATCGTATCGGCCGAGGGCGGGCATCCGGGCACGAACACGTCGACCTTGACGAACTCATGCACCGGGCGCGATGTGGGCAGCAGCGCGGGCACGACCAGATTGGGGATGCCCGGATCGAACGTAACGTTTTCGCGATACGCGCGGTCGTACACAGCCTTGGTGCCGAATGAGTTCCGCATCCCGGGGACGTTGGCGGTCACGGCACAGTCGCCCAGCGAAACGAGGATCTTCGTCCGTTCGCGCACCTTCTTGATCTTGTGCAGGTCTTCCTCGCTGCTGACCGCGCCCTCGACCAGCGTCACATCGACGTTCTCGGGAAATTCCTTGGCATCCACCAGAGGGCTGTAAACCAGGTCGGCGGCGGCGGCAATGTCGAGCAGGCGCTCATCCATGTCGAGGAACGACATGTGGCAACCCGAGCAGCCATCGAGCCATACGGTAGCGATACGCGCTTTACTCATCTGTTCTCCACATCGGTTGTGTAGGGCGGACGCCTCGTCCGCCCGGCGGAGCGAAGCGACGCATGCCACGGCATGAGCTGCCGGCAGTCGCGGTCCTACAACGTTTTTCATTGCGCGCTTTGCGCGCAACCCCGGACGAGGCGTCCGGGGCAACCCAGTCGGGGGCTACGTAACCCTTCATTCGTTTTCCTTCCGCATCAGCGTCAGATAGGGCAGGAACTGGCGGCGTTTCATCATCTCGGCCACGGAGCGGCCTTTTTCAAACAACGCTCCGGTCGGACAAACGTGCACGCACTTGCCGCAACTGGTGCAGGTTTCCGATGTGCCCCACGGCTCGTTGAGGTCGGTAATGACCTTCGCTTCGATGCCGCGTCCCATCACATCCCAGGTATGCGCACCCTCGATCTCGTCACAGACGCGCACGCAACGCGTGCACAGGATGCAGCGGTTGTGATCGATCACGAAGCGGTCATGGGATGCGTCTACATCTTCTTTGGGATAACGATAGGGGAAATGCACGTGTGTAATGCCCAGCCGCTGCGCCAGGTTCTGCATCTCGCAATGGCCGTTCGAAACGCAGACCGAGCAGACGTGATTGCGCTCGGTGAACAGCAACTCGAGAATCATCCGGCGATAGTTCTGCAGCCGCTCGGAGTCGGTGGTGACCTCCATGCCCTCTTCAACCATCGTGACGCACGCGGGAAGCAGCTTGTTCTGGCCTTTGATCTCGACCAGGCACAGGCGGCAGGCGCCCACGTCGGTAAGGCCGTCCATTTCGCAGAGTCTCGGGATGAAGATGCCGTTCTGGCGGGCGACGTCGAGAATGGTTTCTTCCTGGCGTCCGCTCAAATCGCGGCCGTCGATCTTCAGCGTCTTGACTGCGGCGACCTGTCTCATACGGGTTCTCCCACAGGCTGCCCGCAGACTCCCGCGGGACACTTCCGATCCTGAATATGCGCCCGGTACTCCTCGGCGAATGACCTCAACGTACTGACCACCGGATTCGGAGCGGACTGCCCCAGCCCGCAGAGGCTAGTGTGCTTGAGCAGATCACAGAGTTCTTCCAGAAGTTTCAGATCCTGCTCGGTGGCTGTCATATTGCTGATCGCAGTCAGGATGCGGTGCATCTGGTAAGTTCCCACGCGGCATGGAATGCACTTGCCGCAGGACTCAGTCATGCAGAAGTCCATGAAGTATTTGGCGACGTCGACCATGCAGGAGCTTTCGTCCATGACGATCATGCCGCCGGAACCCATGATCGATCCGGCCTTCGCCAGGGACTCGTAGTCGACCGGCATGTCGAGACACTCGGTGGGCAAGCAACCGCCGGAGGGACCCCCGGTCTGCACGGCCTTGAACTTGCGCCCATCGGGAATGCCGCCGCCAATCTCGTAGACCATCTCGCGAAGTGAGATTCCCATCGGGACTTCGACTAGCCCGGTGTTTTCGACCCTTCCGGCGAGCGCGAAGACTTTTGTGCCTTTGCTTTTCTCCGTGCCGATTTTGGCGTACCATTCGCCGCCATTGCGGATGATGGGCGCGATGTTGGCGAAGGTTTCGACGTTATTGATCAGAGTCGGCTGGCCGAACAGGCCTTCCATGGCGGGATACGGCGGCCTTGGCCGGGGGGTGCCGCGCTTCCCTTCCACCGACGCAATGAGCGCCGTCTCTTCACCGCAGACAAAGGCTCCCGCTCCGAGGCGGACATCGATCTTGAAACTGAAGCGTGTCCCGCAGATTTCGGATCCGAGCAGGCCGACTCTCTCGGCCTGCCGGATCGCGTTGCGCAGCCGCTTGATCGCCAGCGGATACTCGGCGCGCACGTAAATGTAAGCTTCCGCTGCACCCACGGCATACCCGGCGATCAACATGCCTTCGAGTACGCGGTGCGGGTCGCTCTCGAGCACGCTGCGATCCATGAACGCGCCGGGATCGCCTTCGTCGGCATTGCAGATCACATACTTCTGCGTGCCAACCGATTTCGAGACCGTGCTCCACTTCAGTCCCGTGGGATATCCCGCTCCGCCGCGCCCGCGCAGGCCGCTCTTGGTGACTTCGTCGATGACTTCGCGCGAAGTCATCTCGGTCAAAGCCTTGATCAGCGCGGTGTAGCCATTTGCGGCAATGTAGTCTTCAATGCGGTCCGGATCGACGACGCCGGAATTTTCCAGCACGATTTTCTTCTGGCGCTGAAAGAATGGAACATCCGTAGGGCAAATCAACCGGGAGACGGGGGAACCTTCAAGACTGTCGATGATCGCCGCGCCATCGGCGGCTTCGACTTTCTTGTAGAGCACACCGCTGCTGGTCGAAACCAGAGGGCCCTCCGAGCACAGGCCCATGCAGCCTACGCCCTTTACCTGGCAGTGTTCCTTTTGGCCGCGCTTGGCGACTTCCTGGTCGAGCGCGTCTTTGACGGACTGGCTCTGACAGGAGAGGCACCCGGCAGCCACGCACACATTTACCCGCTGGGTAAAGTGGCTCTGCTGCTCGCGTTCGGTTTCTGCGATCTGATCGAGTTCTTCAGGCGTCATGTTGCATCGTCCATTTCTTCAGGCGCTCACGGATGGCCGGCGACCCTACTTTTCCGGCCACCTCCTGGTCATACACCACTGCCGGAGCCAGCCCGCACGAACCCAGGCAACGGGCCGTGAGCAGCGAGACCTTCTTGTCGGCAGTGGTTTCCCCGGGACCGATTCCTAGGTCGCGCTGCACCGCATCCAGCAACTGCGGCGCGCCCTTGATGTAGCACGCCGTGCCCATGCAGATGACACAGGTGTGCTCGCCCGAGGGTTTCAGGGTGAAGAAATGGTAGAAAGTAGCGACGCCGTAGGCCCGGCTCAGGGGCACGCGCAACGACATGGCGACGTAGCGCATGGCCTGTTCATCGATATAGCCGAACGCCTCTTGAACCGTGTGCAGCGTTTCAATCAGGCCGCGGGCATGCTGGCCTTGCCGCCGAATAGTGGCATCGACCAGCTTCCAGCGCTTGTCCTGATTGGGAGGAGTTGGTTTTGCTAGGTATGAGGGCATATCTGGTCAGACCTGCTGATGAATCCAGCATGAAGTTATGAATGCAAATAAATTCGATTACGGATAACCACGAATTATAGTCCTCGGAAGAGATTTGTCACTGTGATGACGATCACGAAGGTTGCAGAGTGAGTTTCACTTTGGGATTAGGCATTTCGTTTCTTCGGTCTTGGGTCTGCTTCTGGGGTCCTTGGATTGTGTTTCATTCCCAGGACCTACGACCTAACACCTAAGCCTGTGCAGGAAGCGGAGTGGCAAACCGTTCCTTGCTCGTCGGGCTGGCCGTTTTGTCGATACTTTGCGCTGCAACTACAATCAGCGTGGCATCGTCGCGGAGTTGCTGGTCGGAGAATTCCCTGGCATCAGTTAGGATGCGCGTCTTGATCTCCGCCGCGGAGCCGGCAATGCACGCCCGCGCGTCGGCGATCATGCGCACCTCTCCGAATTCCTCCTCGCCGGTTCCAGCCTCGGTAATGCCGTCAGTAAACAGCAGCAAGCGGTCTCCCGGCTGGAATTGCAGGAATGAATCCTCATACTTCCATTCGGGAAAGACTCCCAGCACGGCTCCGCCGTTTTCCAACTCCAGAGCTTCGCCCTCAGCGCGCAAGAGAATCGGCAGAAGATGCCCGGCATTGGTGTAGTGCAGAGCGCGTGTCTGCGCATCCAGCACCGCGTAGAAGAATGTCACAAACTTACCGATGCCGATATTTGCACTGAGCACGGAATTGATGCGGCTGCACAAAGCCGAGGGCGTTGTCGATTCATGGGCGAACGCGCGTACGACGGCCTGCACATTGGCCATGAGCAGCGCCGCGGAAACGCTCTTGCCCACCACGTCGGCAATGCAGATGCCCAGCTTCGTTTTGCTCAGGCGAATCACATCAAAGTAATCGCCCCCGACCATCCGCGCCGGCTCCCACGCACCGTCAATTTCGAACCCAGGGACCTGCGGAATTTCTTTCGGCATCAGCGACTGCTGAATCTCGCGTGCCTGCTGTAGCTCCTGCTCCTGACGCTCGCGACGGGCTGTCTCCTGCTCAATGACTTGCTGCAATTGGCGGTTGCGTGATTCCAGACGCTCGCGCGCCCGGCGATAGAGTTCCGTGCTGACCCCCACAATCATGGTCGCCATGAAAGGCAGCTTCCAGCCGGATCTGAGAAACTGCCGCAGCGTCTGCCTGGGCAACTTATGTAGCGGGAACTGGATCACGTTGACGACTGCCACTCCCAGGATCGCAATCGTCAAAACCAATCCCAGATAGATCGCCCACGACTGCAAGGCTCGCCTTTCTCTGTAAAAGCCGCCCAGATAGTCTTGAATAAGGACAATCAGGTTGCACAGGGGGAGGGTGTAGATAATCGTAGAACTAAGATCTGCAGGACGGTCGGCCGCCCACAAACCAGCATAGATAGCGACCGCAATTGCGACAAAGCTCTGCTGGCGGCGGACTAACCGTCGAATGGAAAGTGATCGCGGCATCGTTTTCAGGCGCTAAGCCGCTCACTCGCGGATGGTCAACACCGGGCAGTGCGCATGCGCGATCACATAATGCGTGGCCGACGGCAGGTGGGTGGTGCCGAGTTCCGAGTAAGCCCGGGCTCCCAGAAGGATCATGTCGGCTTCGCGTTCTTCCGCTGCCTTCAGAATGCGCTCCGGTGCATGTCCAAATTCGAGCAGAGTCTCAGGGATATATTGCAACTCGGCCTGTTTGGGGATCAGTTGTCGCAATCTCTGCAGATTCTCTTCGATCGGTTCCGGCTTGCTTCCCAACCGGCTGTAATCTTCCATCACATGCATGAGCGTGAGGCGAGCATGAAACTCTTCGGCCAGCCACGCCGCCTCCTGCGCCATCCGAGGCGCAGAGCTCGCGAAATTTGTGGCGAACAGAATCTGCCGGATCTCCAGGTCAGCTGGCGCGAGATTGCCATGGTTCTGGAACTCAGGCAGCTTGGCACGCCCGGAGACCCTCGGCCCCACGGTAAGTACTGGGCACAGAGCATGCCGCAGGATGTCCTCGGCAACGGATCCGAGTAACAGTTTGCCCAATCCAGTCCGGCCGTGTGTACCGACTACGATCAAGTCGATGTTGTTGGCTTCAATGATGGTGGCGAGGTTCTTCCATACCGCTCCATGCCTCACGTAGTTGCAGTGGGGAATGGTTTCAAACTGCGCCGAAATCTGGTCCAGCTTGTCCTTGGCTTCGTTGTGGGCATCTTCATAGATCGTGCCCATGCTGACGTAGTCCACACCTCCCGTCATCATCAGCAGGCCCGCATCCGAGAGCACATGCACCAGGTGCAGAGTGCTCCGAAACCGCCGGCAAATGGCCGTTGCATACGGCAGTGCGGCTTCCGAGGTGGCCGAAAAATCGGTCGGAAACAAAACGTTTTTCACTGACAGCACGGAGGAAGCCTTCCGGTCAGGGCTAACTTTGGAGAATTCGATGACTGCCATGAGACACCTCCTGCAGCCTATGGGTAGGATCACGCCGATGGAGATTCTAGGGTATGGCTTGTGTCACCGGATTTTGTGATTAGGATCACAAAATCCGCCATATCGGCGCGGGTGGGGTTCTGAGTGTAATCGCCTGATAACGTCAACCAATCTGGAACAGGATCCTCTCTTTCAGATCATTTCTTCCCCAAGGCGGCCTGACAGTCTTTGATTAGTTGTCCAAGAATTGAAATTGTTTGATCCAAGTCCTTCTCGTGAACCAGCAAATGCTCCTTGAGAAAGGCAGCCTCGGGTACTATTGAAATCCTCGCGTCGGCTAAGCGAACATGAGCGGGAGCAATGAAGCCGAACACCTCTAAATCAACGTCTACGTCGAAACTCACCGCCCTGTATGGCCCATCTTGAGCGGTGGCCTTGACCGCATGTGCGCTCCACACATGCTCAGGCAACGTGAGTGATACTTCATCGCGCTCCAAAATCAAGGCAGCAAATGCCCCAGCACTGCGTGCCACAATGTTCGCAGCCTCAGAGAGTGATGAAGTCGGTAAGCTCACCAAAACATATTTCTCTGGCCAAACCCGCATCGACGCACGCGCCCATAGCGAGCAAGTCCGTTCATTCATTTTGATCTCGGCGGTCGGGAATTCATGTGGTTGGGCGACCTGAGCAAAAGCGAACCTTGTCAACCCACTGTTCAAACAGTGCGCGAGGAATCCGATCCCAGCCACCCCCATAATAGTTCTGCGATTCATATTCACGTTGAGCACCCCCTGACAGCGGCGAATCCTACACTCGGAAAAGAAACAGATCAATGAAAAGCTGGGACTTCGAGTCCGCGGGTAGGAGTAATTGGCGAAAAATCCCGATTTCACTCAAAATCTCCGGCAGGGGTTTTGAGCGCTATCGCCTGTTTGCGACAGTTGTAGTTCCCCCGACGCCCGGCTTCCGAACGATTGATAAAATCTCTTTGATATTCGGGGCAAACTATGAGCACTCTAGTCAGAAGAGAATCGGCGTACGCAGAAGACTGCTGCTCTGCAGATTAGTCGCGGACGCCCCCAGCGCCATTCGAACCCCCGTCAGAATCTATCGGCGTATCTGCGAACGCGGTGTTCGAGCCTCGCTCACGCCAGGAATTCAGGTCGGCATTGCGCGCCTTCACCGTGCGGTCCCAGTACTCATAAGCATCGGCACCCAGCAGCAATCGAAGCGGCGGAGAATCACTGTCAGCCACAGCCAGCATCAGCTCGGCCGCCTTGGCTGGATCCCCGGGCTGACTCCCGGATCGACCGTATAGGCCATCCTGGATAGGCTCGATGACGGAACGATATGGCTCCAGTTGCTGCGCGGGACGCATGTTCACATCACCGGCGAACTCCGTCCGGAAGTTTCCTGGTTCGACGAGGGTCACCCGAATGCCCAAGGAAGCGACTTCATATGACAGTGCCTCGCTCCAGGCCTCAAGCGCGAACTTGCTAGCGCAGTAGGCGCCGAACCCGGCGACCGCCATGAGCCCGCCGATGCTCGTCAGGTTAATCACGTGGCCATGCCCTTGCGCGCGCATGTGCGGCAAGACAGTCCGGGTGAGCTCGGCCGGTGCGAAGAAATTGAGATCCATCTGCTCGCGGAGCTGCTCAGGCGTGAACTCCTCAACCGCGCCGACTGAGCCTCGGCCTGCGATGTTCGCAAGCACGTCTATCCGACCGAAGCGATCGATCGCTTCGTCAATCGCACGCGCTCGTCCAGCAGGATCGGTGACGTCCAACTGGAGGGGAAATGCTCGCTCTCCATGCTCGGCCGCCAGCGCCTTGAGGTGCTCGACACGTCGCGCGGCAAGTACGGCCCGATCCCCCCGCGCCAACGCTGCTTCCGCCAGCGCCTTGCCAAACCCCGAGGATGCCCCCGTGATAAACCAGACCTTGCCTTGATCTTCCATAATTAGTCTCCGCTTTTACGAGTGAGAGTACGCGCCGGGCGCGAAAGCACCGTGATCGATGCGATTTTCCGTTGCTGGTGGAATGTCCGTGACCCGCGAATTTGCAGGGCCGGGCTCGTTGATCTACGAGCGAACAAACCGGTGCACGATGGCATTGGGGCTATGATTGGGGCTATGAATGTCGGATCCGTGCAGTATTCTACGCCCCCATAGTGAGAGAAAATGTAAATAGTCTTGTTTCCCTCCTTATTGGACGGCCGCCAATCAAAAAAGATTCCGACAGATGCCCCTGCAATCCGCATCTGACGCCCAAGCGACCGATAAGCTTGATGGCAAAGCCCCGATCACGCTCACTCAGCGCAAGCGAGCGGCGATCCTGGCCGCAAGTATCCGGGAGTTCAGCGAGCACGGTTTCGCCGGTGCTCGCATCGACAGGATCGCAGACCGGGCCAACGTTATGATTGCTCGCCCGGCAGCAGATCTTTTTCTGCCATCAGCCGGCCGCTCTTCTGGGGATTCTTCGTTTTTCTGGTGTACTCCATGCGGCGCGTCGATTTGCCGCAATTGCGAGGCGGTCGTCGTCGAGGAAGTGCCGTGGGGCGATGGAAAGCGTACGCTGACGCGAGCACAACCCGTTGCTACACTACGCAGAGGAACTGAAGGCATTGCCATATCAGGCATGGACAGGCGAAGTTGAATCAAACTCGATATGGATCAACGTCACAGATAAGCCCTAGTGTGCGGCCAACTGTTGAAAAATCGCCATTTCACTCAGAACCCCCGGTCGGGGGGGGGTTGAGCGCAACGGCCTGGTTAAGTAAGTTGACCACAGGAACGTCAAGTGATTCTGGTCACTGCGCCCATTGTTGAACTCGATAGGCTCGACTCATCCATTTTCGGTGATGACCGTCGCCTGGAGGAACAGTGAGCTTGGCAACTGAAAATGAGCAAGGCGCAGTCACCGGTGGCAACTCCGAAGCCTCTGATAGAAGCTCTTTCTGCTGGACAGGCGGAATTGCGGCGTTGGTTCTGATCGTCTACTCGCTCGCAACTATAGTTCAACTCCTTGTCCTGGGCGGCCCGCCCGCGACGGCCGCCGAAGCATTCCGACTGTTGCAGAGCAACAGACTTGTGGGACTGTTACGCCTCGACTTGCCCACCATAGTCGCAATGCCGCTGTACTACTTTGTGTTTCTCGGCCTATTTGCCGCTCTGAAACGAACTGACCGGGCGAATGCAATCCTTTCCACGTCTCTCGCCTTCGTTGGGGTCACGCTGCTGCTGGCGACGCCCACAGCTCTATCGATGATCTCGCTCAGTCAGAAGTATGCAGCCGCCACGACAGAGGCGACGCGAACTCAGTTCCTGGCTGCGGGGGAAGCGATCCTGGCCACCGACATCTGGCACGGGACTGGCGCCATCATGGGTGGAATCCTCGTGCAGAGCGGCGCTGTGCTGATCTCCGTCGTGATGCTTCGTAGCAGCGTTTTCAGCAGGCCAACCGCTTACCTGGGCATCCTGATGCACGGACTCGATCTGGCCCACATCGTATTCGGGCTTTTCCTGCCGGGCGCTGGCATCGTCCTCTTGGCTATTTCTGGACCCTTTTACCCGATTTGGCTCTTCCTGGTCGGCCGAAGGCTCCTTCAGCTAAGGTCCTCAAGTTCGACTCAAATGGCGTAACATCCCGATTTCACTCATTTGCCTGGCCGCCTTACGGTTGTGTGATGCCACTTGGCTACACCAAAGGCGACTCCGCCGTAGAACAGAGCATTCAATACGGGAACGAGCCACAGTGTCCAGCGGATCGCATAGATCACCGGGCAGAGGATCACAAGGGCTACTGTGCCTGTCGTCGTCAATGACGTCCCCAATCCGGACGTCATGCCTGCGTAGACCGGGCCGAAAACGCCTATTGCCGCTCCTACTGCTCCTGCGGTGATGATCGGCCAGAGCCTCATTCGATGGATCGGCACCTTGCAGCATCATAGCTGCTACTGCCTCATTGGCGTAATATCCCGATTTCACTCAAATGCCCCGGCAGGGGTTTGAGTGCAATCGCCTGGCTCGTCAGTTGACATGTGATGACCGCCGCCGACCGGTGAACGGTGGGACTACTGGGCAAAGCCGTCGGCCTGGGTGACAGCGCCGATGGCGACGGTGTGGTCAATGAAGAGCCTACCCGCCTCCAGTGCTTTGCGGTCGAGTTCGAGCAGCGTGGGATTCTTGACCTTCGCTTCCAGCACCTTCATCGCGGTTTCTTGAGAGAGGCATTCCGTCTCTTCCAGCAGAGCGCCCATGATGACCACATTGGCCACCTTGGCCAATCCGAGTTTGTCGGCGATCTCCGAGGCGGGGATGCAGACAACCTGGGCGTTGGGAACGCAGACGTCGTCGGGCAAGCGATCGCGGCCATAGATGATCGTTCCGCCGGGGGCGACCTCGGAGGCAAACTTGCGCAGCGAGATCTCATTCATCGCAATCAGCACATCGGGCCGAGAGAGCAGCGGCGAACCAATGCGATCCTTTGAAAGGCAGACGTGGCAGTGTGCGCTGCCCGAGCGCATCTCGGGACCATAAGACGGCAGCCAGCTCACTTCTAACCCTTCCCGCATGCCCATTTCCGCGAGAAGTTGGCCGAGCAGCAGCACACCCTGGCCGCCGAAACCCGCGATCTTGATGCCGAGATGCTGGAAGAGATGTGCGCGCCCGTGGACCATCCCTTCCCGCGCAGCCTTGCGTTCGCCCTCGACGATCTCTTCCACGGTCTTATGCGGCGGGATATTTGTGTTCGGGATTTCAACCGGCTTGTCGCGGAAGATATTCAGGGGGAAGTTGGGAATCATCTTCTCGGAGATCCACTTCCGGGCGTCGATAGGATCTTTACCCCAGATTGTCGGGCATGGGGAAAGAATTTCGACGAAGGTAAAACCGGCGCCGTCGCGCTGCAGCTCCAGTGCTTTCCGCACTGCACGGCGTGCTTTCATGATGTTCTTGTTGTCCGACAGTGCCACGCGCTCGATGTACACGGGCGCTTCCAGAGACGAAAGCATCTCGGCCATGTGCAGCGGGAAGCCTTCGTTGACCGGGCGGCGTCCCCACGGCGAAGTGGTGGAGCGCTGGCCCACGAGAGTGGTCGGGGCCATCTGCCCGCCGGTCATTCCATAGATTGCATTGTTGACGAAGAAGACGCTGATCTTCTCCCCGCGATTGGCAGCGTGCACGATCTCGGCGGTGCCGATTGCAGCCAGGTCGCCGTCTCCCTGGTAAGCAATCACAGTCTTGTCCGGGCAGGCGCGTTTCAGGCCCGTGGCAGCCGCGGGAGCGCGGCCGTGCGCCACTTGCACGTTACCCACGTCAAAGTAGTAGTACGCGAAGACAGAACAGCCGACAGGACTTACGAGTATGGTTTGGTCCTGCAGACCGAGATCCTGCAAGGCCTCGGCGATCAGCTTGTGCACAACGCCGTGTCCGCATCCGGGGCAGTAGTGCGTCTGATGCTTCAGGTCAGCCTTGCGTTCGTATTCGTGATAGAACGTCTCGGGCTTCTGATGGACGACCTCGTATTTTTCGATCTTCGGTTCTTGCAGAGTTACATTCTGCTCGGCCATGTTGACCTCGTTTGGACTCCTCTGACCGTAGCGCCTCCTCACGGGTGTAGTGGCGCTACGCCGTCACCCCGGCATGCTCTTCGATCTTTGCCAACAACTCCTCGACTCCGGGCACGTTGCCGCCGACCCGGCCATAAAACCCGACCGGACGGCGACCTTCGACCGCCAGCTTCACATCCTCGAGCATCTGCCCGTTGCTGAGTTCCACGACCAGAAGTTTCTCGACGTGCAGTGACGCCCTGGCCAGTTCTGCCGACGGGAACGGCCACAGCGTGATCGGCCGGAACAAACCAACTTTGATGCCCTGCTTCCGTGCCAGGTCGACAGCGGAGCGCAGCACGCGCGAAACAATCCCATATCCCACGACAAGCAGATCGGCATCGTCGGTGCGGTATTGCTCGCAGCGTGTTTCTTTCTGTTGTGCGCGGATGTACTTCGCCTCCACCATGCGCTGATGCTCTTCCAGATCGTCGGGCTCGAGGAAGATCGAGCTGATCATATTCTGTCGCGTGCCGGCGGTTCCCTGCACCGCCCAAGGTTTTGGCGAAGCGACGATCTCGCGGTATTGGAGATCCAGCGGTTCCATCATCTGCCCGACGAATCCATCGGTCAGAACGACCGCCGGGTTCCGGTAGTTGTCTGCCAATTCGAAAGCGAGGATGGTGAGATCCGCCATCTCCTGCACCGAGGCGGGAGCCACCACGAAATTGCGATAGTTGCCGTGGCCGCCACCTTTCACCATGGCGAAGTAATCGCTCTGCTCGGGAGCGATGTTGCCGAGCCCTGGTCCTCCACGCATTACGTCGACGATCACGCAGGGCAGTTCGGCTCCGGCGAGATAGGAGATCCCCTCCTGCATCAGGCTGAGTCCTGGACCGGATGATGCCGTCATCGCGCGCTGTCCTGCTGAGGCAGCGCCGAAGACCATATTGATTGACGCAGTCTCGCTTTCGGCCTGGACGAACGTTCCACCAACCTCGGGAAGATAGAGGGCCGCCGCTTCGGCGATCTCGCTGGCCGGCGTGATCGGATACCCGTAGTAGGCGCGGCATCCGGCGAGTACTGCGCCCTTGATGACCGCGACGTTGCCTTTACAGAGCTGGCGCATGTTCGCCTCCGGCCTGCACGGGAGTCGCGACTACCTTGGGGGGAGGAACCAGGCGGTAGACGGTGATGGCACCAGGTTCCGGACAGCAATAGAAGCAGATGCCGCATCCGGTGCAATCGTGGCCCGAATAGCGCGCCGGATGCACGCCGTAATGGCTCAGTTCAGGAGAGAGTTCGAGACACTTGGGCGGGCACGACTCGACACACAACCCGCATCCTTTACACTCCTCGACATCGATTGTGACCTTGCCGCGCGCTGGGCCCGCCATGGTGGCCACCTCATTTCTTCTTCATGCGGTCACTTCATCCGCCGACTTCATCTTGTCACCGCGGTCAGCGCCGCATGAGGGTACCACTTTGTTTTTTCACAATACTCGTACAGCTCGGCACGGAAGTCGGGATGGGCAATTTCGATCAGCGCCTTGGCGCGTTCCCGAATCGACTTGCCATGCAGATATGCCACACCAAACTCGGTAACGACGTAGCGAACCAGTCCGCGCGAGGTGACGACTCCCGCCCCCGGATCGAGCACGGGCACGATACGCGAGATTTTTCCGCCTTTTGCGGTCGACGAAATTGCGATGATCGGTTTTCCGCCCTTGGACCGGGACGCTCCGCGGATGAAATCCACCTGCCCGCCGATTCCGCTGTAAAACTGATTGCCGATCGAGTCGGAGCAGACCTGCCCCGTGAGATCCACCTGGATCGCCGAGTTGATCGCGACCATCTTGTCATTGCGCGCGATCAATCCCGGATCGTTGGTGTAGGCCGTGGGATGAAACTCGAAGATGGGATTGTTGTCCATGAAATCAAACAGGCGCTTCGTACCCAGCGCGAAGCCCAGGATGATTTTGCGCGGCTTGAAGTTCTTGCGCGCGCCCGTCAGCACCCCAGCCTCGATCAGCGGAATCACGCCATCGGATACCAGTTCGCTGTGGACACCGAGGTCCTTGCGGTCCATCAGCATGGGAAGGACGGCATCCGGAATACCACCGATCCCGGTCTGCAGAACGGCACCGTCTTCAATGAGGCCGGAGACGTTCTTGGCAATGGCGACCTGCAGATCGGTGACAATGGGCTTCTTCAGCGCGCACAGCGGACGTGACGACTCGACGAACGCATCAATGTCGTCGACATGAATGAAGCTGTCGCCGTAGGTGCGGGGCATGTAGTCGTTTACCTGTGCCACGACGTGCTTTGCGACCCTGGCTGCGGTAAGCGTGGTGTCGACGCCCACGCCGAAACTGCAGAATCCGTGAGAGTCTGGCGGTGAGACCTCAATCAACGCCACGTCGATCGGCATCTGCCCGCTCTCGAACAGACCTTCGATTTCGCTCAGGTAGATAGGGGTGTAATCAGCGCGTCCATCGTTGATGGCTTCGCGCACGTTGGCCCCGATGAAGACGGCATTGTGCCGGAAGTGGCCCGCCATCTCCGGCGCCACGTAGGGCGCGCAGCCCATGGTCATCATGTGAACGATTTCTACATCGAAGACGTCGGGCGCTCGGCGCATGAGCGCCTCGACCAAGGTTTCAGGCTCGGCGCATCCCGGCTGAATGTAGACGCGCATGCCTGACTTCACGCATTCCAGCGCTTCGTCTGCCGTTCTCAGCCGCTTCTTGTATTCCATCTCCCATGACATCGACATCCTTATTCGCTCCCCTTTTAGACGACCCTCAGCATTCCCGCCTCATGCGGTGCTCGGGCCACCTCTTCCTCATACCCCACAGTGGCATAATAAATCGCCCGGTCGAAGAACATTTCCAGCATTTGCAGCAGTTCGAGTTCCCCCATGATTTCCACGGCGCGGTCCATCACGGCCTCACTCTTGAGGAACTCCCAAAGATTCTCCTTGGTGAGAACAATGGCCTGTATGACTTCACTAAGAGGCACGCGCTGGCGGGCGCGGCGTCCGCCGATTTCGCGATAACGATGTTCAATGTCGAGTTCGTTTTTCCCGAGAAGCCACTCGCCCAGGTGCCGGTAAATCTCGTACACCCGTTCTCTCAGTTCGTGCGGAGGAACATTGCGGAAATGGGAGATCTGGGAGCTGGACTGAACTTTCTCTTCCAGTCCCCCGGCAAGCGCATCAGCGTGGGATTCAATCAGACGAACGAGTCTGTAGGAAAACATCATAATCACCCCCCTCGTCGTCCCCATTTGGCACACGAGGCCCAGCTTCACACCCCAAGCTTGACGACCGCATCCTGATTGGTCCAGCCCTCAACCGGCATCTTTACGCTTTCCACGGATGGCTCCAGAGTTTGTGGAACCGTAATGGCGCGCGAAATCATGCACACGGATTTCGTCCGGCGCAACAGCGTGAGGCCAGCCTCGACCTGATCTTCCGAGTGCACCTTCAACCGGGGACGGATGAGAATCTCATTGAAGTTGCACCCGGTAGCCCTGGTGCGGCGGACACAGCCTTCGATCTCCACCTCCAGGTCGGTATATTCAAATTTCGCGCTCCGCGCCACGTCATGAAACGTCGTGGTAAAGCAGCCTGCCAAGGCGCACAGCAGCAGTTGCTCGGGCGTCCAACGGCCCTGAAGGCCGCCCAACTCCGCTGCCTCCGAGAAGTGAATCGTGTTGGGCGAGGATTCGCACTTGGCGAGTCCAGTGCGGCCTGAGGTCCACCAGGCCGAAACGCGATAGGTATATTCCGAAGCCATGTTCAAACTCCTGCCACTCCCAGAAAGAACCTTAGCCTCATGACGACAAGGAAAAGATCACGGTGATGGTGGTTTCCACCTCAACCGGCTGCCCATTGAGCAGATAGGGTTTGTAACGCCACTGTTTGACGGCTGAGATCGCGGACGGAACCAGCATGGGATGTCCACTGACCAGTTGCAAGTTCGTGATCTGGCCATTGGCGTCGATGATTGCGCTCAGAACCACTTCACCTTGGACGCGCGCCGCCCGCGCCAGCGGCGGGTACTGCGGCTCGATCTTCTGAATCAACAATCCCCTGGTCACGCCTTGCGATATGCGGACGCGCTGGGGGGTTGGAGGCACAAATTTCGGAACAGAAGCGTTCGCGGTGGCGCTCACGATGCTGCCGATTACGCCTCCAATTTGTCCACCCGGGACACCGCCAATTCCACCGATCACTCCTGCGCCGGTGGCGGGCATCGGCGGCGGCGCCTCCTCTTCATGAATCATCTGCACCTTTTGCGGAATGCGCGAGGGCGTCCGCAACTGGCCGGTGTTGAGCAGGTCGGTCTGGATCTGCCGGACCACTCTCTGCACCTGCTCGGCGGCCGGGGGGGGTGGGGGAGGGGGTGGAGGAGGCGCTACCAGAAATGTGAGCAACTGGGCTTTGGGCAAGCTCTCAGTAAACACCAGCGGCATGATCAGCATGACGCCCACTGCCAGGCAGTTCAAAACAAAGGAGGTTGTCGTGGCAAAGGCGTGCCGTTTCTTCTGTTTGTCAAAATCCAGGATGCTGTCGGCGAACATCGGCCTCGGCGTAAATTTCGCCCCTGTGACTATGTCGGACTTGGGCAGCACCGCCGCCGAAGGACGTGTCGCTGGTTTGACGTCTCTTACCTCTGGCTCATGAATATTCGTAGTGCCCATCGGAACCTCCCTACCTCACCCTTGCCGCGGATTCCAAAACTGGAAGACGCTCACAGACGTCCTATTCCAAGCACATCTTCATGCAAGGCAGCGGCAGGGCAAATGGCCCTCATCACGGAACTTTGTGACCGGAATCACGAGCATGTGTGACGTCATGAAACGAAAGTAATGGCGGGACTTAGCACAGCTGGTGGGGTACTAGAGAGGTAAATCCTGGAATTGGGAAGAATAACTCGCTGTATACTGCCGTCCCATTTCGGCAATGCAACGTCCGGCGGTCCACTGACACTACTTTCGAAGGAGGCGCGATCCACCATGCAGGTCCTGAAGCTCTTTCTCTCACCTCAGGTCGATGTGCCTGACGATGTCCTGCAGGCAGCCGGTAAGCAGCTGAAACGGTACTTTGACCTGATCTGCGTCAATCAACGACCGCGGAAATTTCTGAACTCCATGTTCAAAGTCGCCCCTCATGCTGGCGAGGTGTCTGATGTGGATCTTGTGGCCTACATTACCCAGGGCAGCTTAATCATCAGTTTGATGGACAAGGTATACGAGCCCGGCGTCGATCATTCGAACTTGCTTCACGGACATGCCGGAGGAGGCACTACGAAAATGCCCGACGGTCGGGTTTTGTCGGAAGTGTACTGGACGGGGGGTCTTATGGCACTCAAGACCTCGACCAGCGACCGCCGGGGAATCACGCTGGCTAATTTGATCTTTCACGAGTGGGCTCACAACAAGCACACATCCGATCCCCAAGCGCTCGGCAATGGAGAGGGTCGCAACGGGAGTCATGTCCACTTTTTCTACGGCGGCGGACCGCTGCAAATGGGCTTGTCTTATGGCGCTTTAGCCGGGATCAGCAACATCAACGCGAACCTCGCAGCCATGGCACGCGTGCTCGATGCGCAAAACAAACAATCCATCTGTGGCTTGTATAATGACGATCTCGGTTACTGAATTGTGGGATGCCCCAGCTCGCAGGACTCAGTCCCATGGCCGTTGCGATCCAATGCCGCGACTTGCGCAAGACCTACGACGGGAAAGTCGAGGCGGTGCGTGGGTTGAACCTTGAAATCCAGGTCGGGGAGTGCTTCGGCCTGCTCGGCCCCAATGGAGCTGGCAAAACCACCACGATCGAGATTCTGGAAGGCTTGCTGCAGCCGACATCTGGGCGAGTCTCCATTCTTGGGCATTCCTGGAATGAAAACGAGCGCGAAATGCGCGAGTGGCTCGGTATCTCACTGCAGGAAACGCGCCTGTCGGAGAAGTTGACCGTGCGCGAGACCATCGACCTGTTCGCCAGCTTTTATCGGGAACCGCGTCCCAGCGAAGAGGTTATGGAGCAACTGCAACTCACCGAAAAAGCCGACGCGTGGGTGGGGAAGCTTTCCGGCGGTCAGCGCCAACGGCTTGCAGTCGCGACAGCTCTAGTCTGTAACCCGAAGATACTTTTTCTCGATGAGCCGACGACGGGCCTGGATCCGCAAAGCCGCCGGCAACTTTGGGACATCATTCGCGCCTTCCAGCAAAATGGAGGCACGGTTCTTCTCACGACCCACTATATGGACGAAGCCGAACGCCTGTGCGATCGGCTGGCCATTGTCGATCACGGGCAAATCATCGCGGAAGGAACTCCTGCCGACCTGATCAACCGGCTGGGAGGGCATCACGTCGTGGAGTTCTCCGTCAGTGGCAATCACGACGGCGCGGCGCTGCCGGCGTGGCGCGCCTTGCCGAGTGTCGAGTCGGTGCGCGAAGACGATGGATTGATCGCGTTGAATGTCAAACAGCCGCACCTGACGATCCCGGCGCTGCTCGAAGCGATCGATAAGCAAGGTGGCATATTGCAGCATCTGACCACGCGGCAAGCCAGTCTGGAAGACGTGTTCGTGAACCTTACGGGCCGGCATTTGCGCGATGAGTAAGGAACTTCTGCTTTGAGCAAGAGAGTTCAATTCGCATGGGCGGTATTGGTGCTTGCGGGTACCTTTGTCGTCGCACAAGCACCAGTGCCCACCTTCACCCCGTTTGAGCAATGGAAGAGCGCTGTCCTCTCTGGTGACGCTACCACGCTCAAATCGCTTTACAGCACCGACCCTCCAGCACAGGTTCAGGTCAACCTGACCAGGAGCGGAGCGGACACCGATATCGGGTTCTGGCTCTTGTGGAAACCGCGATCGATGAAAACGTACGTTGTCCGCAATGAGCCGCGGCATGGCCATATCAGTTACATCTTTCGCACCGAAGTCGTTCCCGGCCTGCCCAATGCGCCGACGTTCTGGGTTACCGATGACCAGTCGTGGCAACAACAAGGCGACCAGTGGCGTCTGATTTCGGTCGAGAGAACGGATTCCCCGAAACTGAAGCAGCCGTCCGACATGAAGAAGAACATCTATCCGGCCGACGCCAACGCGCAAGCTGAAATCAAAGAGGCGGAGGAGAAGGCCGCGAACGCACACAAGCGCTTGCTGCTCGTCTTCGGCGCCAACTGGTGCTTCGACTGTCACGTACTCGACTTGGCATTTCAGCGTCCGGATATCGCGCCGATCCTGGTAGCGAACTACGAAGTGGTTCAGATCGATCTCGGCCCGGAAGAAGAGAAAAATGCAGATTTGGTAAAGAAATACGAAGTTCCACTCAATAGAGGAATCCCGGCGTTGGCCGTGGCTGAAAGCGATGGCAAACTCGTGGCCAGTCAGAAAAACGGGGAGTTCGAAGATGCGCGCAGCCTGGCGCCGGAATTTCTCGTTGCGTTCCTTAATAAGTGGAAGCCGCAGTGAGGCTGATTTGTTGATTCTTGATTGTTGATTAAATCGGCCTATCATCGAGGCGCGATTTTTGGCGCGGAGGACTTCTGTACTCTGCCGCTACGAAGAAAACTGCATGGGTCCTCCGCGGCAAAAAACGCCGCTCAGGATGACAAACGACGGTTATTCAACAAGAAAACCGCATCTATATGAGCGTTGCCCAAGAAATTCCCGCAAGAACTGGCACGGCGCAAGCTATGCCTCCGCGGCGCAACGGACGCTGGTCCGGATACTCGCACCTGCTGATGGCGCGCATGCTCGAACTCAAGCGCGAGCCGGAGGTGGTGTTCTGGGTATTCGTCTTCCCCCTTCTTCTGGCGTTAGGACTCGGCATAGCATTCCGCAACAAGCCGGGCAACGCTGTCGCTGTTGCCATCGTAGAAGGAGCCGGATCGCAGGAAGCCCAGAAACTTCTCGCCCGCTCGCCGCAGCATGATCAGATGAAGATGCAGGTGCTCAACCAGGATGAGGCGCACAAAGGCTTTCGCCTGGGCAAATTCGATCTTGTCATTGAGTCAGGCGGCAGCGGAGGTGTTACCTACCGCTACGATCCAGCACGACCTGAGAGTGTCCTCGCCAAAGCGGAAGTCGACTACGCGCTGCAGACGGCAGCCGGGCGCAAAGACACCGTGCCCACCGCGGCCGTCGCCTCTTCTGAGCCCGGTTCACGCTACATTGATTTCCTGATTCCCGGCCTGCTGGGGATGAACTTGATGAACTCCGGCATGTGGGGGATCGGCTTCGCGCTGGTGGACATGCGGCAGCGCAAGCTGCTGAAGCGCTTCGTGGGCACGCCCATGCGGCGCACCGACTTCCTGATGGCGCTGGCTTCGAGCCGCCTGATCCTGATGATCATCGAGGTCGGGTTACTGTTGCTGTTCGGCGTGCTCTTCTTTCATATGCGCGTGCTGGGATCGGTGGCGGCGATTGCCCTGATCGCCGGCATCGGTTCGCTGACCTTCGGCGGCGTGGGCCTTCTGACCGCGAGCCGCGCTCAGAAGATCGAGAGTGTCAGCGGCCTGATCAACCTCGTGATGATGCCGATGTGGATCTTCTCGGGCGTCTTCTTCTCGTACGAGCGATTCCCGGCCATGATTCATCCGCTGATCAAGGCCTTGCCGCTAACCGCGCTCAATGACGCGCTGCGCGCCAGCATTCTGGAAGGCACACCCCTGCTTCACCAGTGGCCGCGCATCCTGATCATGATTCTGTGGGGCGGAATTTCATTTGTCCTGGCGCTGAAATGGTTCCGGTGGACCTAGAAGATTGTCGTTGATAGTTGAATGAAAACCGCTCGCATCGCGCCTGGGGCCTTTATTCAACAATCAAGAATCAACAATTTTCTCCTGGCAGATTGAACCCTCAGTGGTCCTTCACTCTCGCGAGTTCCCTGATCTGATTGAGATACTCGACGTACACCGGAATCGGGATATCAGGGGAATCGCCGTCGTTGAGGAAGTGCTCAAGGCGAATTTCCATCGGGATCGAGGCGATTACCTCGCGGAAACGCGGGATTTGCAGGTACTTTATCTTCCAAATCTCAAGCATCAGGCAGCGAAATTCCTGGCTGATGAAACCTATCTTCCGGTCGCCGAGATAGACTCCGTCGAAGTGCTGGTCTGCCAACTTACTTCTTACTGGGTCTTCTGGCGGAGAAAAGACATAAACGAGATGAAAAAGATCGGCTAAGTCGCCCCACAATACCTTCTCTTCAAATGGGCTGAAGCGAAAAGGAGTTCCCCGCCGCTGCTGCACCTGACGGGCAGGGTCGCCGGGGCGCAGTTGTCGGTGGTCCAACTCCTGGCGGAACCATTGCAGCCGCTCGCGCGCAAGATTGTGACGCAAGAACTCCACGGCATAGGCATTAGGCAGATACAGATCCGGATCGTCGTCCAGCCGGGCCAGCCAAAGTTTCCACTCTCGCTGCTGGAAAAGATCCAGCAACTCCATCAACTGCGCGACAGTAACGTCCGGGTGATACTTTACGGCCTGCCAGAAATGCTCCGTTGAATCATAGGTCGCGCCGTAAAGTGAAATTCCTTCGTCGATCGGATACCAGTTTGAAAGCACGCGTCCGGGAATCGAAGATGAAGCGCTCCAGCAATTCAAGGAGAGTTTCCATTTCTCCTGCACCGCAAGGAAGGCTTCTTGGTAGCCTGCTGGTTTCGGCTCTCTCACAAGGGCGAGCGCATCGTTCAGTTCCTGCTTCGTGTGGGTAATAAGTAATTCGAGCGGTCGCTCATCGGTCATGGACACAACGCGACTTTCAACCGCCTCTCGAAGGAGTTGGTGACCCAAGCGCTGCCGCGAGGCAGCATCAAGCTTCTTCGAACCCCTCCAGCGCCCGGTTTGGGTTTCGATATAAGGGAAAGCGTCGTGCAGCGAATTGAACTCAATGAAGGCATGAATGGCGAAGGTAACCGGATGTCCATCTTTGACGATGATTGTGGATGGCGTTACGAGCTTCTGCAGGGAAAGGTCCTCTGCAATGGATAGCACCGGGAAGCACACGAGTGTCGCGACCAAGATCAGGCACCGGGTCAGCGACGATGATCGGCAAACGGTCAAGTAATGCGTCGACTGCTGGAACCTTCGCGGGCCTCTACACATGTTGGATTGGGAACAAGCGGGGAGGGATTCCTGGCCCCGCTCAGGCCTTACTCGCACAAAGGAGAATACGCTGCGAACAAGGCCCTTTGCGGCACTTGCGAAATAATCACTACTTGCCTTGCTTGGCCTTCCGCACTTTGGCCCAGCGTTGTCTCTGCGCCTCAGCGATGCGCTCACGGGCTTCTTTGCTCAGGATTCGTTTCCCTCTCCTGGCTCCGTTTCCGCTCCCAAGGGCAGCTAATGCCTTCCCTACTCTCTCCATCTCCTTTTGAAGACGAGAATACTCACTTTGTAGAGAAGCTACTGCCTTATTCAGGTGTGTCATTTATGACCCCCTCATGGATACAGCCTAACATGGGTGCACCGCACCCACACAGTAATCACTTCAAAATTGTCAATTTCTAATCTGTCTACAAGATCCAAGGAGGGAACACGCGAGTTATGTCTCAAGACTCGGGAGAAAGCGGGGAGCTCTTCTCGCCTTAGTAGCCTGTTCAAAGGCGTAGGCCAACTTAATAAGCGTAGGCTCGCTCCAGGCGCGCCCGAAGAAGGAGATACCCACCGGCAGTCCGAAAATAAAACCGGCGGTCACATTGATATTGGGATAACCCGCAACCGCCGCCGCGTTCGAACTGCCGCCGGCCACATGATCGCCGTTCACCAGATCGGTCAGCCAGGCCGGTCCTCCCGTCGGAGCAACGATTGCATCCAGTTTGTGCTTATCCACGAGGGCATCGATGCCTTCAGTGCGCGCCAACTGATGATTCTTGGTCAACGCATCAAGATACGCTTTTTCAGTAAGTGGGCCCTTCGCCTCTGCCTTGGTGAATAAGTCCTGGCCAAAATACGGCATCTCTTTTACGTGATTACGGTTATTGAACTCAATGATGTCTTTGAGGGTACGCACTGGAGCGTTGGATCCCAGACGCGCAAGATAGGCATTCAGATCGGCTTTCAATTCGTACAGGAACACAAGTAATTCCGTATCATCGAACTTGCCGAAAGTCTCGATGTCGGCAGGATCAACCAGCGTGGCGCCGTGGCGTTTCATTACGTCGAGCGACTCCTCCATCAGCGCGTCGACAGCATCGTGAAAACCGAAATACTTCCGCGCAACCCCTATGCGCGCACCCTTCAATCCGTCGGGATCACAGTATTGGGCATAGTCAGTTTGCGCTTTTCCCGCGCTCGCCGCGGTAGCGGAGTCTTCCGGATCGAGCCCGGTGAGCGCTCCCAGGAGGATGGCGGCATCACGCACGGTGCGGCACATGGGGCCCGCGCCATCCTGACTGTGCGAGATCGGGATGATGCCACTGCGACTTACTAATCCGACTGTCGGTTTGATCCCGGCGAGACCGTTGGAGGACGACGGACACACGATCGAACCATCCGTTTCGGTGCCGATCCCGGCGGCGGCGAGATTGGCGGAAATACCCGCTCCTGTGCCGGAACTCGACCCACATGCATTGCGGTCGAGCGTGTAGGGATTCCTGGTGAGACCGCCGCGCCCGCTCCATCCGCTGGTGGAGTGGCTGGAGCGGATATTCGCCCATTCGCTAAGGTTGGTCTTGCCCAGAATCACTGCGCCCGCGGCGCGCAGTTTCTGCGCTACGAAGGAATCTTTCGGCGGCTTCGAACCGACCAGGGCCAGCGATCCTGCAGTGGTCATCATGCGGTCGGCCGTGTCGATGTTGTCTTTGATGAGGATGGGAATACCGTGCAAGGGTCCGCGTGGTCCTTTGAATTTGCGCTCCTGATCCAGCGCATCGGCGATGGCTTCAGCATCCGGATTCAGTTCTATGACTGCATTGACTGCCGGTCCCTGTTTGTCGATCTCGTTAACTCTCGCTGTGTATTTCTCGACCAGCAAACGCGCCGTGAATTTGCCCGACTTCATGCCATCTTGTAACTCGGCGATAGTGATTTCGTCGAGCTCAAATGGCTTCACTTCGGTCTCGACGGGCGCGGTGGAACGGGAAAGTTCGCGGGCGGCTCCCAGCGCCGGATAGGGCGCAGCCACAGTACTGGCCGTGACTGCATTTTGCAGAAACTTGCGGCGTGACAGATCAAAGCTCGATGGGCGCATCGATTGTCCTTCGTGCTACAGAATTGCGGTATTAGACCACGAAACCCGCATGTCCTTCACGAGAGAAACGGACGGAGGCTGTGACCAACAAGGTAGGGATATTTACGACGGACTAATTTGTCGCTTATCGCTGGACGCACTCAACGACAGTCGCCCGCTGCGTTTATAGGGCCTCGCCTGAAGGTTAGAAACTATTCGGCTCTCCATAAAGCACGAGGAGGACATTTCACTTGATTACGGCGTGAAACTTGTCGCGCGCCTTTGTTTCGGGATCGATCAGCACGAGTGTTTTATCGTCTTCCAGATACCACCTGTATTTTCGAGTTTCGTTTTCCGGCTCGACAGTGATCTGACTCGAATGAGAAGACTGCGACCGGACGGCGGTGCCGTGAAGCGTCAAGAAATCCCCCGCGACGGCAAACGTTCCAGTCTCGGTTGTCGCAACGGCAACGCCCCCAAGACCGCCGATCAGCCCATAGCGAAATGTGCCATCCGAATAGAAGGTGTAGCCGTCGCCAAAGGACGCCCCACTCGAACCTGGAGCAGAAATGCCACCAGAGATCTCGGTACTCCACTGACGTATGAGCGATGACGCAGGGTCTGGTGAGGCATCATCGAACGTGAAAGATAAGGGAATTAGGAACATGAGCCGACCTGTTCTCAGGGCATTGTACTGACTGGCGGGAACGTCGTAAGTGAGGAAGACCACGTGACGTCTCACCTTTTGAACAATGCCGTTCCCCCGGTGAAGTGGCACCAGGAAGTCCTGGTAGGAGAACTCGAAGTTTGCCTGATTATTGTCTGCCTTCAGCATGGAAGCACGTAGCTGCGGGTTGTTCGAGCGTATTAATGCTACGAGCGCCCCAGCATACTCCGATGGGCTCTTGCCGGTTTCCGCAGGACGAACACCGATCCGGATAACCTCGGCGCCGGAGGGGGATCTCATCTCAAACTGCCCGTTTTCTCCTTCCCAGACGTCGCCCCAGTCTGCCGGGTATTGAAACGAAAAAGATCCGTCGGTAGAAACAAATTTTTTCCAGTCCTGCGCCGCAGATCGGGCACTACCAATGATCAGGATAAGAACGGCAGTCAGAACGCATCGTGAATATGTCATTTTGAAAGCTCCAAGGACTACTCCATGAGGCCACAAGGGATGGTGGCTCGCTTCGGGAGAAAGACACGTTCTTCCCCTCGGTGGGAACTTCTCGTGGGAGAAGCAGACAGCGGAAGCTTAGTGCATCGGTTCTGCTTTATCAGTGACCGGCATCACTCCGTTGACCAGGCAGGGCGGCGACATTTTTGCTGCTCGTATGGGCAAAAGCAGTGTGGGCACGGATCCACGCCAACATAGCAGCGTGTTTGTCCGCTCTTCCTAACCGAGAGTTGGGAACGGAAACTTGGCGAAGAAGTTGAGGGGGCTTGCTTGCGGTGGTAAGCTTAGTTTCGTCTTCCGGCTGAGCGGGAGTAGTTCAGCGGTAGAACGCCAGCTTCCCAAGCTGGATGTCGCCGGTTCGATCCCGGTCTCCCGCTCCATCTATCTAAGCGTATTATCGAGCAATCTCCAGTACGCCTCTTTGCCAACCAGAAGCATGATCGCATTTTGCGTGTTCCAGAGGTCTCCAATGCTTCCATAGTTTCCACGCAGCAGAAAAAAAAGATCGAGCAGGGCTTGCGAGGGACATTCCTTCCTTCAAGCGATGTGCGTGGAATGTCTTTGCAGGCATCGAGGATGCGATGGACAATGGCGCGGGGAAAGGAAGAACCCACTCCAAGCATTAGACTTGCTCCGTGGCACTGTTAGACTCAGGAAGTATCTGTTTGAGAGTTGACAAATCGTGCTAACATTTTTGGCACTTGAGGTGTCGCAGTGCCTTCCCAGAAGAAGACAAAGAAGAAAGGGGAAAACGAAGAGAGCCTTGTAGTAAATGCTCGAAAGTGGAAGGCCCTCTTTTTGTTAGCACTTGGTGTGGTAGGGTACAACTTCGGAAAAGGTACCGTCGATGCGATTGTTGACCGTCAACGCGACGTTCCGAGCGTTTCAGCACCGGCACATCCCGAAAAGCAGCTTGATCAGAGCGCACCGAAAAGCGGTCCACCGGAAGGACACGAACCCACTCAACGACTCCGGTTCGTTTATGTTAATGGCAAGGGCGAGGAGAAGACTTTTTTGTATGATACCTCCCTTCGGAGCCTTACTCCGGCTACGTACGATTGGGCGAGCAAACCCAAGCCTGTTCAGACGTTCGCTCCGGCTAATCTGGGTGAAGGTCGCATAGTGATCAATGCCCAGTTGCATCCTTCCGCACCGGTCATCAACGTAGAAGTTTCGAAAAAAGATATCGCGAACCAGCTCTTGAAAATGGGCGATTCCTCTTTGTCTCCCAAGGATTTGGCTTCGGTAAAGCACATCACGATTGCTCCCGAAGACGCCCCTGATAATCCAGCGAAAGCCTAAAGCGAATCCATCCCCTGCGTTTAAATGGTCCACCGCCATTGCAAATGCCCATGTAAAGCGGTTGTGCGCGGAGAAATCTTCGCGTACCACCAATCCCTATCCCGGCACAAAGTCTCGTTTGAAGTTAGGTCCAAGCGAAGAAAGAAATATTGGGGTGCAAACCACCGGTTGTGATTGGTTTGCGGCCGCAGGTTCCGAGATGGATAGGTTGTGCCTGTAACTTAGGACAACGAGCAACACGATCACAACCAGAGATGCGCCAGCCCAAAGGAATGTTTTCACGGCCGTCTCCCAAGCAGCGTAGAAAGGGACGTGCATATCCTGAGTCGCCAGCCAGGCGTGGAAATCACCGGAATGGTCCAAAGCCCCTACTCAGAGAGGCGAAAACCTTCAGCGATTTGGCTCAGGCAGGTTGGAAATTCACGCAACGACCAGCGACAAAGGCTCAGCGTTGCCCTACCATCTGGCCTGGTCCGCCGGGATCATGTGTCGGCTGGGGCACATCCTGAGGGGCGACGGGCGGGGTTTGATTTATGCCGTCGGAGGGTTTGGGCGCGTTCTCGGGATCTTCCCCCGGGCGCCGCAAGCTGGGGGCATTGGCGGGGCGATCCTGCTCTTCCCTCTTTGCTTCCTGATCTTCGGGCTTGGGCAGGATGACTTCTTTTTCGGTGCGAACAATCTTCTGGCCGCCGACTTTCATGGTTTCGATGCGCACGACCTCATCGCCAATGATGCGGACGAAGTCGACATCGGCGGGCGGCTCTCCGTAGATCCACTCTTCGTAGTCGGTATCGCCGTCTTTTTCTCGCACTTTCCTGGGCGGTTTGCCCCGGGCGTGGATCACCATCTCGGTATTCATCCCAACCAGCACATAGTGCGCCTTGATCGCCTCTTTGACCTTGGGCGGAACGGTGTCGAGGTAGGCCTCTTCCTTGTTGCGCGCGTTAAAGTCCAAGACGGGATAGACCAGGGCGCGCAACTGAGCCGGGCTCATCTCGGGGACATACTTGTCGAAGTAGATATCGAGATAGCTGCCGTGCGGATTATCGGTTGCCTGGTCGCGGGAAAGCGGCACTGACGCACCGCCCGCTCCCGATACCTCGATGTGCTGATACCACTTCTTGCGGTGCACGGCGCCGCCGTTCAGGTCGAAATGAATGAAGTTGTCCTTGATGTGGACGTAGGAAATGTGCGCGGGATCGCCGGGTTTGATCGAAGGTCCCCACAGCGCTAGGACCTGTTGCAGTTCCATGCCGCTGGGTGTGATGACACCGTCTTTCAGCTTCAGACCCTTGGTTCCCATGGGGAAAACAGTCCGCGAGTAGACCAGCTGCGTTTCGAAATCACGAATGATTTGCAAGCGTGTCTGATTCGACATACGCGGGGCATCGGAGCGGACGGCCAGCGCGATGGGCAGGTTCTGCGAGGTATCGCTGGCAGCTGCCGTAGTCGATGTCTGATCAGTGGCGGAATCGGTCTTCTGTCCATAGCTTGGCGCAACCAGCGTCAGGGGAAGCACCAGGAAGGCGGCGAGGACGAAACGCTCCATAAAACACCACTCGACTTTAGATGTCATTATAGCGCTGGGGTGAATAGTCCAAATTACAAATTTGACTCATGAACCGCAAAAAAGAGCCTCTCCGCGTCGAAATCCGTATCGCTTCGAGCAACATGTTGGGTCTGGAACCACAAGTGTACGAGGGAATATCGGTGGTCCCCTGGGGTCTTTTGTGGTTTCGGCAGGTCGTGTCTTCGTCCCGCCGGGCTTCCAATCGCCGTGGAATCAATCAAAAAGCCCTTCTGAGTTATTGACAGACAGGAGGTTTTTAGGCAAACTCGGCTGCAACGCGCGCTATCCGCAATGCGGGCGGATTCGTCTCTGGCCAAAACTTTCACCCAAGGCGATCGGCCATGGCTACTGCCTCGCGTCAGGTGTCTCTGTCTTCCACTTCTTCGAATCACGACTTTTCTCTGTCTTCTGCCCCTGAACAGGCCACCGTCGAGGAATGCCCCAGCGACGTCGAAGTGCTGAGCATTCTGCGCGAGGCGGCCGTGTCCGGTTCGCGGCCACTGGAATCCATTCTGGATGCTGTTGCCGACGCCGCGCGCGTCCTGAGCGGTGCCGACGGTACCGCGCTGGGCCTTGATACCAATGGCACGATCGTATGCCGGGCGCGCAGTGGCAACATGGCGCCGCCCATCGGGGCACCCATCAGCGCCGAGTCTGGCATCTCCGGCGAATGCTTGCGCACGGGCGCCATGCTCGTTTGCCACGACGCTATGACCGATCCGCGCGTGGACGGAGAGGTCTGCCGTAGTCTCGGAATCCGCTCCATAGCCGTAGTTCCGCTGCGTGGTCCGAAGCGGCTGGCTGGGCTTCTCGAGGCTTTTGCTGCGCGCCCCAATGCGTTCGACAGCAACGGCCTGACGGCGCTGCGGGATCTTGCGGAGATCGCCGAAACCGCGTACGTGCGAGAGGTATCAAATCTCACTCCAGCTTTAAAGCCGCCAACGCCGCCAGCCAGACCAGTACCGGAACGACCCCGCCCTGCGACGCATCTGGCTCAGGAACCGGTGGCGGGGGAAATTCTCGACGAGGCTTCGCAGCCCAATAAAAAGCGAGTGATTTGGGCAGTCGGTATCGCGGTCGGTTTATTGCTGACCGTGAGCGTTGCGTGGTGGGCATGGCATACCCCGGCTGACGAAACTCCATCCGGCAGCACCACCCAGAAAGTGCAGGCAGCCAGTCCCGAGCCGGCGTCTTCGACGCCAGCGCTGTCGTTGATCCCAAAGCCGGCCCCAGGCGTTGGCACGACACATGGTGACCGGGTTCGCGCCGCCGGTATCGTGCAGAATGCAGCGGACGTGAAGCCGATCGATTTGCGGTCTGAAGCGGGGGGAACGCCAGACACAGTCGAGGTTCGCATCCCGAAGCAGCACAGCACGGAGGATTCTCCTGCTCCGGAGGCTCCCACCGTAAGCCTGGCTCCTTCCACAAGCCCCGATACCTTGGCTGGACTCACCACCGAATCTACCCCGATGCCGACCGCCGCGCCCCGTATATCTCAGGGTGTAGTCGAGGCAACCCTGATTAAAAGGGTCGAACCGGTGTATCCGGTGCAGGCGCGCAATCAGCGATTGCAGGGAAAGGTGACTCTCTCGGCCACAATCGCCAGCGACGGATCTGTCCGGCAGGTCGCGGTTGTGAATGGGTCGCCCGTTCTGGCGGAGGCGGCAAAAACCGCAGTCTTGAAGTGGCGGTATCGTCCGGCCACGCTGAACGGCAGCCCCATCGAAGTGCAGAAAGACATTATTGTCTTGTTCGCTCAGCCGTAAGCCAGATGGCACAAGGGCTGGGCTGACGCCTCTGCGCTCGCCAGCAAGCCACCTGAGAGATCAGGAGAGGTTCAGCGCTTTCTTGATGGTGCCACGTTCCTTCTGGATCTTTTCCTGCAGCAGTGTGATGGCGTAGATCAACTGCTCCGGCCGCGGCGGGCATCCTGGAACATAAACGTCGACTGGGATGACCTGGTTCACGCTTTGTACCAAAGCATAATTCTGGAACACTCCGCCCGAGGTTGCGCAGGCGCCCATCGACATCACCCATTTGGGCTCAGGCATTTGCTCCCACAGCTGCCGAATCACTGGGGCCATCTTATTCGAGACCCGACCGGCGATGATCATCAGATCACTCTGGCGCGGCGATGGACGGAACACTTCGGCTCCGAAGCGCGCGATATCGAAGCGCGAAGCACCCATCGACATCATTTCAATGGCGCAGCAGGCCAGCCCGAAGGTCATCGGCCAGATCGAGCTTTTCCGCATCCAGTTCACGGCCGAATCGAGAGTGGTGAGAACTACTCCCTCAGGCGTGGGATTGCCGAAGGTCAGATCCTTGACGACCTTCTGGCCGTTTTCGATATCGACGTACGGGCCAAAATTGAGTTCGCGAGACATAATGAAAGTATTTTAAACCACAGCAGACACCGAGGTGCTCGTATCCCGGTGTTCACCTTTGTTGGTTCTTATGGCGTAACGACCACCTTGCCAAACATTTGGCTCTTTGCCAGGTACTCGTGCGCGGCACGGATTTCGCTGAGCGGGAACGCGCGATCCACGACGGGCTTCAGGCGCCCGGCAAAGACGTGGCCCAGCACTTCGTTGAGTTCGGCCATCGTTCCCATGTAGGAGCCGAGCAAACGCAACTGGCGCGCGAACAAGTGCCGCAGGTCGATTCCGACGCCTGAACCGGTAGTGGCGCCGCAGGTCACCAGCGTGCCCGCAGTCTTGAGACACTTCATGCTCTCATCCCAGGTAGCAGCGCCGACATGCTCGACCACAATATCGACCCCTTCCTTGTTGGTGAGCTTGCGGACTTCCTCGGAGATCTTCTGCTTGTAGTGATTGATGCCGTGGTCCGCGTCGAGCAGGGTCCTTGCCTTTTCGAGTTTCTCTTCGCTACCAGCCGTGGTGATCACGCGGCAATGAAACATCCTGGCGATCTGGATGGCGGCGATGCCGACGCCGGAACTTGCGCCCAGCACGAGCACAGTCTGGCCCGGCCGCACTCTCGCTAATCCAACCAGCATGTGCCATGCCGTCACGAATACCAGCGGCACGCTTGCGGCCTGATTAAAGTCGAGTGAGTCAGGAATCGGGATGATATTTGCCGCCGGGGCCGCAAAGAGCTCGCAATCTCCGCCATCGACCGCGTTGCCGATTACAGTGAACTCGCGACACTGGTTCTGTAATCCCGCAACGCATTTCGGGCAATGTCCGCAGAAGTGCATGGGAGCGACAATCACCCGCTGCCCTGGCTTGATGCCGGCGACATAGTCACCAACTTCCACGACTTCTCCAGCCATATCGCTTCCGGGAATATGTGGGAGCTTCAGGCCGGGCAGGCCCTGCCGCACCCAGAGATCAAGATGGTTGAGCGAACAGGCTCGAACCCGCAGCAGTACTTGATCCTTGCGCGGCTGTGGGTCGGGGATGTCTTCATAGGTGAGAACTTCTGGTCCGCCGAATCGGTGGATGCGAACGGCTTTCATGGGGCTTGCTCCTGGTGCATCAAGCTAACACAGTCAGCACGGTTGCCCGATGTCAACAACTCTCGCGAGATGAAACTCCAGATGTAGAATTCCAGCGTGTGAGGACTCATCATGCATAAGAACCTTCTGCAATTCCTGTTGGCATTTCTATGTTTCTGTCTACTGATCCCGGCGACCATTTCTGCTCAGGAGGAAGAGCATGGTCGGCCGACTCTGGCGATCGGAGCGGCTGCCCCGGACTTCTGCCTCAAAGGTGTGGACGGGCAGACACATTGTCTGAAGGATTACGCGAGCGCAAAAGTCCTGATGATCGCTTTTATCTGCAATCATTGCCCCACGTCGCAACTCTACGAGACGCGGATCAAGCAAATTGCTGAGGACTACAAGAATCGTGGAGTAGATGTCGTCGCCATTGAGCCAAACAACCCGAACGCGGTACGACTTGATGAGATGGGCTACACCGACGTTGGCGATTCTTTTGAAGAAATGCAGATCCGCGCTGAGTACCGGCACTTCAATTTCCCGTATCTCTATGACGGCGAGGATCAGAAGATCTCCAATGTGTACGGGCCCACCGCGACCCCGCACGTTTTCATCTTCGATCAGGGTCGCAAGTTGCGCTACGAAGGCCGCGTGGACAACAATCCGCGGGAGAATCTGGTCACGCGACATGATGCGCGACTGGCTCTCGATGCTTTACTCGCGGGCAAGCCGGTTGAAATCGCCAAGACGCCTGCTGTCGGATGCTCGACAAAATGGCTATACAAGGAGGAAGGGCGTCGCGAGGAGATGGCCGAAATCGAGAAGGCACCCGTCAGCATAAGACCAGTTTCAATCGACGACTTGCGTATGCTTCGCAAGAACACGACCGGCAAGCTCCTACTCGTCGACTTCTGGGCGACCTGGTGCGGACCGTGCCGCAAGGAGTTGCCCGCTTTCGAAACGATGTACCGGATGTACGGCCACCGCGCGTTTGATCTGGTCACGGTCAGCATCAACTATCCCGATGAGAAACCGGGCGTCGAAAAGGCGCTGCAGGCCGAGCACGCAACCAGCACAAACTACATTCTCGGCTCAACTGACTTGTACGCACAACTCGCCGCCTTTGATCCCGACTGGAATGCCGCAGTTCCCTACACGCTGCTGATTCGTCCGGACGGCACAATCGCCTACAAGGTGCAAAGCACAAATGTCGATCCGCTAAAGCTGAAACGGATGATCATTGCAAACCTCGCGGATGACGACTACATCGGCCACCAGGGGTATTGGAAGGCGGCGGTGGACGGAACGAGGTGAAGTGCAGACCTCACAGAGGAACGCGACGAAAGTTCCATATCAGCAACGGCCTGAGCGATGTCTTAAGTGATAGTGACTATCATCTCGACTTGTTCTGCGCAGATTGACTCTATCTCCTTGACCGCTTGATAATCAGCTTTAGTCGTTTCAGTCAGATGGACATCTACAAGCACATTGTGGAACTTCGGCGCCAGGGACGTCGCGGGGCAGTCGCTACCATCGTCAACGTGCGGGGATCGATTCCTTCCTTTCAGACGGCGAAAATGCTGGTTCGCGACGATGGGTCAATTGTGGGCACCATCGGTGGGGGATGCGTCGAGGCAGACGTCTGGCAGGCAGCCCGCGAAGTCATGGAGTCGGAAAAGCCCCGAACCTTAAAGTTTGACTTGAACCAGGATCCCAGGTACGACACCGGCCTGGTTTGTGGCGGAAGCCTCGAAGTTTTCATCGAGCCCGTGCTCCCTCCAGCATTACTTTATCTTTTCGGCGCAGGCCATGTGGCTATCAATCTTTGCAGGACGGCTGCCCCGGTGGGATTTGACGTGATTGTGACCGATGATCGGTCCTCCTATGTCACGAAAGAGCGATTCCCAGCCGCCCACGAATTGCATGCGCTCGACTTCGACGAGGCGATGAAGAAGTTCGATCCCAATGAGTCTTCCCACGTTGTGATCGTCACGCGTGGGCATCGGGACGACATGCGCATCCTGCGTTGGGCGGTGCAGACACGGGCGCGCTACATCGGGATGATCGGGTCGAAGCGGAAGGTCATCGAGATCTCGAAAGCATTGCAGGCGGAAGGCCTGCCGGCACATCTTTTCGAGCGGGTGCACGCTCCGATCGGACTGGATATCGGTGCGGTGACTCCGGAAGAGATTGCCGTGGCGATCACTGCCGAACTGATCGCGATTCGACGTCACGCCACATCGGCCTTGCCTCACATGAGTTGGTTCAAGGGATCGACTACGGAACAAACGGTGGATGAGGACACACCACACTAGTGCAGATCCAATCTGTGATTGTTGATCAAAAGCCTCTGGCCGGGTTTCTAATCACAATCCAAAAGTCAAACATCAACAGTTCCCAGTCACTGACTTTCCGCTGAGTTTCTGCTATCTTCCGCAGCATGTCGCAAGCGGCGAGTTTTGCTGGGCTGATTCTGGCCGCGGGGGAATCTTCGCGCATGGGCCGGGATAAAGCCCTGCTGCCCTGGCCGCCGACGTCCAACACGCAGACAGCATCATCAGACACCTTCCTGTCGGCAGCCATAAAGTCATTGAACCTGTCGACCGATTTTGTCATCGTCGTTGCCGGACAAAACGAGGCCGCGTTGACATCGGTCGTGTACAGCACTGGAGCGTCGATCATCGTCAATCCTGATCCCAACCGCGGACAGTTCAGCTCTCTGCAAGTGGGGTTGCGCGAGATACTCAATCGTGGACGAGATACGGCCATCATCACCTTGGTCGACCGGCCTCCCGCGAGCGCGGCAACTGTCCAGAAGCTTCGCGAGGCGTTTGAGGCTGCTCCCGATAGCGTCTGGGGACTGATTCCGGAGCATTCGGGAAAGCACGGGCATCCGTTTATCGCCGGCCGGGACTTGATCGAGCGATTTCTGCGGGAGCCGGTCACGGGGAACGCCCGGGAGGTGGAGCATCGCTACCAAGAACACATTCAGTATCTCGCGGTCGAAGACCCGAATGTCGCGCTGAACATCAACACGCCGGAAGATTACACAGGGCTGAGTGGAAAGTCGTAGGGAGGATTGCGGACTCCTGATTTTCTATTGCAGATTTTAGATGGCAGATTGGGGCTCAGGTGGAAACCTAGTCTGTAGTCTGACCGCAACAAAAATCCGGATCGAATTGCGCACCTCCGGCCGCGCACGATATCGTCAAAGGGCATGGATAGCGCCAACACAGAAACCCTTTACCCCACAGCAACCCACTTCGTCGAGTCGGTTCTGCGGCTTGCACCCCAGGTTGCAGCCTTTGATTGCGATGGCACGCTCTGGTCGGGCGATGCCGGGGAAACCTTTTTCGACTGGGAGATCAAGCGCGGAGTGGTCTCGGCGGAGGTTGCGCGCGCCATGCGTGCACGCTACGCCGAATACAAGGCCGGCAACGTCAGCGAAGAGGAGATGTGCGGTGAGATGGTGACCATGCACAACGGAATCCCGGAGTCCGACGTGATGGCAGCAGCCACGGAGTTCATGACGTCGCGATTTCCCGGTCACGTGTTTCCAGAGATGAAGAAACTAGTCCATCAGCTTCGCGAGCAGGGTTGCGACATCTGGGCAGTATCGTCGTCGAATGAATGGGTGATCCGAGCTGGGATGAAGCAGTTCGATATCTCCGAGAACAGGATTCTGGCGGCAAAAGTGGAAATAGACAACGGGATCGTGACCGATCGTCTCGTGCGTATTCCGTCCGGCCCGGGAAAACCTGAGGCTCTGCGCGAAGTTGTGCGCAAAGAAATTGGCGCGGCGTTTGGGAATTCGCGCTGGGACCTGGAAATGCTCGCGATGGCGAAGCATGCATTCGCGGTAAATCCTAATGCTGACCTTGAGGCCGCGGCCCAACAGCACCGCTGGAACATTTACTTCCCGGATGGCACTGGCCGCCGATAGCGATGTACTCTCCGCAACTTCTCGATCACTTTCAGAATCCGCGCAACGCGGGCGTCTTATCCGACGCGGACGCCACGGTTGAACTGGAGAATCCGGTCTGCGGGGACGTGGTCCGGCTCAGCCTGAAAGTGCTGGACGGACGGATTGCGGAGATCAGGTTCAAGGCCAAAGGATGCGTTCCTGCGATCGCTTGTGCATCTGCGCTCACCGAGATCGTGCGGGGAAGAACTCCGGAACAGGCTCGCAGACTTTCGCGAGAAGAGCTAACCCAAGCAGTTGGAGGCCTTCCGCAGGCATCTGGCCACGCGGCACAATTGGCTCTAGATTCACTTTCAGCGGTGCTGGCACAACTGAAAGCGGGCCCTGCATAGCGTCGCGCTCAACGTTGTGTTCCCTGCACTTCTTGCTAGCCTCCGGCAGAAGACTTTGACCGCTGAGATCGCCGAGAAGAGCCGCGGAGAACGCAGGGAGAGTGGGGCGAAAAGCTGGCGCCTGGTACCACCAACCGACAACGCCATCCCACGTGTCATTTAGTATGGATTTATGGCAGTCGATCACACTCCACGCCGGATTGCGTGCCTGCAGCCTAGCGCAACCGTGATTCTCGACGCAGTTGGCGAACTCAAGCGAGTCGTTGCCTGCACACGCTATTGCGCCGATGTCGTGCCTGGCGTCGGGAACGGCTCGCGCACGATTCTGGCAGATTCGTGGACTGCAGATTCTGCCCAAATCACAGCCGTGCAACCAGATCTGGTCATTGCGGCCGTTCCCTTTCAGGAGAAGGCGCTGGCTGAAATCCTGAAATCGGGCGCGCGATTTTTGGGACTGGCTCCAAAAACTCTGTCAGACATTTACACCGATATATCTACGATTGCCGGGTGTGTCGGAGCCTCGGCGGCGGGAGACATCCTGATTCATACAATGCAGAACCGCGTTGAACACTTTCGACAAAGAGCAGCGGACAGATCTCGGCCGCGAGTATTTTGCGAAGAGTGGGGGAATCCGATAATGGCGTCGCAGCCGTGGGTGGCGGAATTGGTTGAAGCCGCGGGCGGAGAGTTCTTGGGAGCCCCTTCACGTCGATGTACAGGAGATGAGATCGCATCCCTTGATCCGGACATTGTCATTGCCGCATGGTGCGGTGCGGGAGATCGCGTTCCGCTGGGAAAAATCATTGCGGATCGCGGTTGGGAGAACACGTCGGCCAATCGATCAGGGCGCGTTTTCTGCATCCGAGATGAGTACCTTAATACGCCCGCGCCAACGCTGCTGCTGGGGCTTGACGCTGTGGCGTATGCGATTCACCCCGAGGTGTTCGCACCCAGGAATGGAATCCGACAGATTACTGCCGATCCACCGTCCACTGCCGAAAAAACACGTCCGTGAGGTAAGATTCCTAGTTCCCGTGACTACTCGACTGGATGAAGTACGCGCCGAAATCACCGCGATCGCGGAGTCGTCTGCGAGCGCAAATGACCTGATGCGTTCGATGGTGAAGCTTCTGCATGACAAGATGCTGAAGTACAACTGGGTGGGATTCTACATGCTGGAACCGGGCGCGCAGCCGCCCGTCCTGGTGCTGGGTGCCTTCGAGGGGGCAATGACGCCACATACGCGTATCCCGCTGAACCAGGGTATCTGTGGCGCCGCGGCCTCGAGCGGTCAAACCGTCGTGGTCGACGATGTTTCCAAGGACTCACGCTACCTGGCCTGTTCTCTGGAGACCAAATCGGAGATTGTGGTTCCCGTGTTTGCTCACGGCAAAGTGGTTGGCGAACTTGACATCGACAGCCACTTCCCTGCCGCATTTGCCGCCCAAGATCAGGACTTTGTCCAACACTGTGCCATGCTTTTGGGAAAGAAGCTGGAAGCGACCGGCGCATGAGGGTCGAGAAAGGCAAAGTTCGTGCGCCGGAGATTGGCCGCGTATGGCTGAATTCCACGCCGCTCAGTTTCCGCCAGTTGCGCGGGCGAGTCGTCCTGGTCGACTTCTGGGATTACACCTGCGTTAACTGCGTCCGCACGCTTCCCTACGTACAGGCCTGGTACGAGCGCTACCGGGATAAGGGACTGACCGTCATCGGGGTGCATACACCCGAATTCACTTTCGCGCAGTACGAATCGAACGTGGAGCGCGGGATCCGCGAGTTCGGGTTGACCTATCCCATCGTCATCGACAGCAATCGCGAAATCTGGAAGGCCTTTGCTAACCGGTATTGGCCTACGAAGTACCTGCTCGATAAAGACGGATACTTGCGCTACGGCCACTTTGGCGAAGGCGGGTATGAAGAATGCGAGCAGGTGATTCAGGAATTGCTGCGCGAGATCGATCCGAACATTGAGCTTCCACCCATCATGGAGCCGGTGCGGGGGGAAGATCACGCAGGCGCGGTTTGTTATCGGGCGACGGGTGAACTCTATCTTGGCCATGCGCGCGGCAGGATCGGCAACGAAGGCGGATTCAGGGAGGATCAGATTGCGGATTATTCGTTCGATGGGATTCTGGAAGAAAACTATTTCTATGCGGCGGGCCGATGGGCCTCGACTGCAGAATATTTCGAAGCCGTAGAAGATGGTCCGCACAGCTTGCGATTGAAATTCGAAGCTGCCGCCATCAATTTGGTTATGGCGTGCCCGCACGCTCCGTCCGCCGATGTCGTAGTTCTGCAAGACGGCAAGCCGCTGACCCAGAAGCAGACGACAGCGGAGACTCGCTTCCGGTCAGGCGCGCAGGATGAACAGGAAAGCTTTGTCGTAGTGGATTCTGCGCGGATGTATTCTCTCGTCGACAACCAAGAATTCGGCGTGCATGAACTGGAACTGCAGTGTTCCAAGGGTGTTGCCGCTTTCGCTTTCACGTTTACGAGTTGCGTCGATCCGGTTGCGAGCGCGCTGCAGGCGAGAGGTCCTGAGCAATCATGAAACGCGTGGTGGCAGCCCTCATCATCCGCGAGGGGAAGCTTTTGGTATGTCAGCGGACGCGGCATCAGACGATGCCACTGAAATGGGAGTTCCCCGGCGGAAAGATTGAAGAAGGGGAACAGCCGCGCGATGCCTTGCGCCGTGAACTCGACGAGGAACTGGGCATCCAGGCCACCATCGGCGACGAACTTGCGCGCATTCAGCATGAGTATCCGAATGGCGGAATGGTCGAACTACGCTTTTACGTGGTCCGCGAATACACAGGAGAACTCGAGAACCGGATCTTCAAAGATATCCAGTGGGCCCTACCCAAAGAACTGCCGAGGTTTGATTTCCTGGAAGCCGATCTCACTCTGGTGAATGATTTGGCAGCCGGAAAGTTACCTCTAACCTGAACGCAGCGTCCAGAACCAGGCGACGGTCAAGACGATCATAATGACGGTCGTCGCCCAAGCGACCATGTTGAAGAGGCGCGAATTCACGTAACTGCCCATCAGTTCCTTCTTGTTGATCAGCAGCAGCATGAAGACGAGCACGAACGGCAGCACGATGCCGTTGACCACTTGCGAAAGCACCGCAATCTTTACCAGGGGGAGTCCAGGAATGAGTACGACAGCACCGCCGGCAACGATCAGTACGGTATAGAGCCAGTAGAAGAAGGGAGCCTCTCCAAATTTCTGGCCGATGCCGGATTCGAATCCTAGTCCCTCACAAACCGCGTACGCCGTCGATAGCGGCAAAATTGATGCCGCGAATAGCGAGGCATTGAACAATCCCACCGCGAAGAGAATGTAAGCGTACTGGCCGGCCAAAGGCTTCAGCGCTGACGCCGCATCGGCTGCATATGTGATATTCCGGAATCCGTGAATCCACAATGTTGCCGCGCACGCCACGATAATGAACCAGGCGACCACGTCGGTGAAGACGCACCCGCTTACAACGTCAAGCATTGACGCCTTGTACTGTCTGCGTGTGACGCCTTTCTCCACGATGGAAGCCTGCAGATAGAACTGCATCCAGGGCGCAATGGTGGTACCGACAACGCCGATCACCATGTAGAGATAGGCCTGATCGCGAAAGGAATGCAGGTCTGGTGGCACGAAAGTGGCGACAATCGCGTCCTTCCAGAGCGGATGCGCGCGAATGCCGGCAAAAATATAGGTCACATATACAAACGAGGCGACCAGAAAGACCTTTTCGACGCTCTTGTACTGCCCATACACGACGATCACCCACACGATCACGGCGCATATCGGAACTGTGTAAATGCGAGGCAGACCAAATAACTCGAGACTGGTCGCGATTCCAATGAATTCTGTGACAACGTTGCCAAAGTTGGTGATCAGGATGCCTAACATCATGAAAAACGTGATGCGCAGGCCAAATTCTTCGCGGATGAGATCACTAAGTCCCTTGCCCGTAACGGCGCCCATGCGGGCGCACATCTCCTGCACCACGATCAGCGCAAGCGTGATCGGGATCATGGTCCATAGGAGAAGATGTCCGAATTGTGCTCCGGCGGACGAGTAGGTAAGGATGCCGCCGGCATCATTGTCGACGTTTGCGGTAATGAAACCCGGCCCGACAACGGCGAGGAACAGCAGGATCCGGGTCTTCCAACGCCTCAGGAACCTCATGCGGACATTTCGCAGACATAAAAATAGATCGATTTAGTCACGAACGACGCCACAGGATAAACGCATGATGCGGGTCCGGCCAAATGAAAAGTGCACTCCGAGCCGATTTTTGATGCGGAGAAACCAGACTGCCAACACAAGTCAGCGGGCGAGAGACTGCACCCATGCCGCAAACGCGTGCCAAGCCACGGTCTTGCCGATCGGCAAGCGGACCTGCTGGACAAAAATCAAAAAAGCCCCTGCCCAGAGCGTCGCCCGATGCAATTTGCGGTTTGACCATAGATCGTAGGCGACCAGCATCAGCAGAAAAGCATACGAGGCGATCGCGGCGTGTACGGCATTATGGAAAAGCCAATGCAAGGGAAAGCGGGCAATGGCCGCGATCAACACCCCCACAGTTGCGATGTAGATGATGCGCTTGTGAGTCGACGGATCGCGGCGAGCCCGGAAGGCGAAGAAAATCAGGGTCCCGAAGATGATCATGTCGGTCATCGGGACGATGTAAAAGAAATAGGTGTCCAGCCCTGGAGGCGCAGTACCACGAGCCAGCCGGTCAGTAGCCGCCACCCAGCCCACAATCACCATCAGGCAAGCTAGCAGAAAACCGGCGATCCCCAATTTTCGGTGGATGTCCACCCGCCCTGCCCACGCCAGCGAATTCTGCACAATCAGCAACAATATCCAACAAGAGAAGACGGCCCCATGAATATGAATGATGCGGTTTGGAAGGGGCGCATTGAATACGCCCGCACAGTAATACGTCGGGCCGAAACCGAGGAACACACTCGACAACATCAACCAGGCCGTGCCGGAGAAGAAATAGTGATCGAAGCGTCGGCCCGGTAGATTTGCCGCAGACTTGGTAGACGGACGAGCATACGCGAGTGTTGTGCTCACAATTGCTCCTTATTTCTGGGTTTAGGACCGCACCGGGGAAGTGGTTCCATTATAGCCCGGATCGCCTGACGTGAATCCGGCGTGAAGACTACGGGCGAACGGGTGCCTGAGGTTGCTTGCCATTGATGAGGCCCTGGGTGGAGAGACTTTCTAGAACCTAACGCCTGAAGCCCAAGACTTTTTGTTAGAGCTTCGACCGCAGCATGCTGATTACGTCATCAGAGGTGATGACCCCCTTCAGCTGGTTATGTTCGTCGACCACGGGAAGAGTCTGCAGATTATATTTATCAAAGAGTTCGGCGACTTCGTTCTCGGTAGCCTCTTCATGCGCGAGCACGAGCGGCTCCTGCGCCAGAGAAAGCATCGGCTCCTGAGACTGGGCCAGGACGATCTTCGCCAGGGGAACTGCGGCCACCAGTGTTCCCTGAGAATCGACCAGATAGATTGTGCTGATGGCCTCGACGCCGCCTTCGAACTCGCGCAATGAATCGATTGCATTCTGCACGGTAGCACTCACCGGCAGGGCCAGGAATTCGGTGGTCATGCGGCCAGCGGCAGTCTCTTCCCTGTGTTCCAGCAGTTCGACGACATCCTGCTGGGCTTCGGGCTCCATTTGGATCAAGATCTGTTCGGTTCGGTCTTCGGGCAGATCTGCCAGCAGGTCGGCGGCGGCGTCTGGATTCATCTCCTCGACGATGTCGGCAGCTTTCTCTGAATCCAGCGATTCGACGATCGCCTTCTGCACCTTGGGTTCGACTTCTTCGAGGGCTTCGGCGGCGGTCTCTTCGTCCAGGGTTTGGAACACTGCCTGGCGCTCATCGGGGGCGAGTTCTTCGACAATATCGGCAATGTCGGCCGGATGGAGCTTGGCCAGGCGGTCGTGAGAGATCTTCAGCTTCACCCGGCGCGCTGGGTCAGTCTCAATGAGATCGACGAAATCCCAAGGAATGCTGCGCGGTGGAATCTTTCCCAACAAAGCGTGCAAAGCGGCTCTGGGTGCGACCCCGCGCAGCAGACGGCGCATGGCACCGCGCGCCCCCACATCAACGGAAAGCACGCGCAGAACGGGGTGATTGGGATCTTTTTGTGGATCGAATTCAAGATCCACGTCGTTGACACGCACGACCTTTCTTCCGTTGACATCAATGACTTGCTGATCCAGCAGGTCGCGCTCCAGCAGGAAGAGACCCTCCATACCGTTGGCCACGGACCACTCCCCCGCGGCCGTTGCGGCTCGAACTCCTCCGTTGATCGCCGAAACCGCCGTAAAGGGGAGCAGGCGATTGCCGCGCCTGGTCTTGATGATGAGTGAAGCGATCTGCGAACGGTCTTCCTGGGGAGCGAGCGCCACTTCGCGCACCCGTCCGGCCGCGCCTGAAGGGTCATATACCGGGGCGCCCAGCAGCTCGCTCAGGGCCATCGTCGTCATCGGCTAGAGAATAACTGAGTTGAAGGATAGTTCAGCATGAATTTTCGCAGCTGGCGGCCGGGATCGGGCTTCCGGCTTCATTTTGAGCTTCCCGGCCAAAGTCAGGTTGCCGACTAATGCAGGAAAATTTCGTCCGGGTGCTCCGCTGGTTTTATCGGTACCATCTGGGGCGGAGCCGACTGAACCGCTGAGCGCATCGAGCACGGGCCTAGAGGACGCTGAGGCAAATCTTCGTAGCATGAGCTGCGGCGTCGTTGACAATTCCCCCATCCCACAGGCAAACTACCGCATTCGCCGGAAATCTCATCTGGCGAGTGTCTGCGAGGGGATTGCGGCTTATGTCCCGTGCAGGCCTTATACTCTTATTCACGCCATGACCGAGCACCGGGTCGCCTATACCCTCGACTCCTCGCTGGAGACGATCGATAGTTGTGAGGAGAAGGCAACCCGTATTGCCACCGAACTTGGGTTCGGCGAAGACGAGGTCATGCAGATTTCCATGGCGGTGCGGGAGGGCGCAGTCAACGCCGTGCTGCACGGCAATAATTACTCTGCCGATAAGAAGGTCACGCTCGCCTTCGAGCGCAAGGGCAATGAACTGGTGATCACCATTCGCGACCAGGGCAAAGGGATGGATCTGAGCAAGATTCCCAACCCCCTGGCGCCGGAAAATCTGCTCAAGACTTCTGGGCGCGGCATTTTCCTGATGCGCTCGTTTATGGATGTAGTCGAGATTCGCCCGTCCTCGACGGGCACCGAACTCAAACTGATCAAGCACGTCCACGGGCCAACCGCGGGCGGCAAGGAGGCTTCCCAGTGACAATGAAGGTTGGTAATCGGCAAGTCGATGGCGTCACCATTGTGGACTGCAGCGGTCGCATTACACTCGGCGAAGGCAGCGTCATCCTTCGTGACACGGTCCGCGACTTGCTCGCGAAGGGCAACAAGAAGATCGTGCTGAACCTGGCCGATGTGAACTACATCGACAGCTCAGGTATCGGCGAACTGGTCAGCGCGTTTACTACGACCAAGAATCAGGGTGGCGAACTGAAGCTGCTGAACCTTACCAAGAAGGTGAACGATCTGCTGCAGATCACGAAGCTCTACACCGTTTTTGACGTAAAAGACGACGAAGCGGCCGCGGTAAAGTCGTTCAAGTAGATCTCTTCGAGGTTGGTCTCAATCACCAGATCTCCCGGGAGTGCCCCACTTCTCGCCGATGCGGGAAGTGGGAACCCCCGAAAACGATTGAAAGGTGATTCAGAGGAGATCTGCCCAGATCGGGAATTCCATTCCGGAACGTTTCTGCAAATAAATCCTGCCCCATCACAGACACCGTCCTCTGGCGATTCCTAGAATCACCCCATGCTCGTCTGGAATGCCGCAACCAGCACGACTCGTGTAGGGACGGACGCGTTCCGTTCGGGGCAACGCCCGGCAGTGCGAGCGGTGCTGTTGGCCAAGGCGGGAAACCTGATCGCGCTCCTCTGCATTCTTTTAACGCCATGCACCGCCCAAGCCGCCGACTGCGTTCCCATCCACGAGGCCGCTCAGCACGTTGGCGAAACGAAGTGCGTCAGCGGGAAAGTGGTGCGGGTTAAAGTCGGGGTGAAGGGTGTCCACTTCCTCGATTTCTGCGAAGACGCCATAGCCTGCCCCTTCACCGTGGTTGTCTTTGGTCACGATCTGAAGGACGTCGGCGACGTCCGCCGCTTGACCGGACGCACGATCGAAGTCCGCGGACTCCTCAGGGTCTATGATGGACGGCCGGAAATCATCCTGAGCCGCATCAGCCAGATCGAAGGCGGCGCGGCCATGATCCCGCCACTGCCCAAGAACTACGATGTAGAAAACCGCGGGCACTATAGCGCCGGGCGGCTGTATCCCACAAAGAAGCCGAAGAAAACAAAACCCACGACCGGCCCGACGGCGACGTACGGCAATGATGTGGAGGCGGACGATCCGCAGTAGCTAGCTGACTGATCTGGCTTTTCGGTGGCTTATAAACCCAGCACCTTTACTTGCTCCTCAGTTTCGTAGCCGAGCCAGTGTGCAACTTCGTGCCAAACCACCCGCTTTACTTCAGTTCGCAAGTCTCCTTTCGAGCACCGCAGAATGGGCCCACGAAAAACAAAGATCAAGTCGGGAGCATACTGCAATTGTGCGAACGAGCGCTTCGTCCTCAATACGCCGCTGTACAATCCCAATAATTCAGTTCCACGGCGCCATTTCCTTTTTTTCGATATATCTTCGAGTACGTGGACCGGAGGCTCGTTCACTATTTGAATGCCAGGAAAGTCTGGTAGATCTTTGATCTTCTGCGGCAGAGTGTTGTAAGCCCACTCCACGATCTGCTCAAAGATCTCGGAACCGGTGGTGTCGGCCATCAGGCCAACTTTACCACCACGACGTGGCTCCTCCGCGTACTCACACCATGCCCTTTCGCAATTCCTCCAGCGGATACTTCGTCCCGCGCCAGACGATGCCGTCATTCCACAAGGTCAGGCACATCGACCGCAGGAGCGTATAGATGAACATCACTGTGCTCATGGGATGCAACAGGAAGTAATAGGGCGGCACTGACGAGCGCCACGACATGCCGATATAGATCAGCAGAATCGATCCTAGAGCAATCGCAAAAGGTACCCGCGCCCAACCGTGGGCGAACCAGATGCCCAAAAAAGGTCCAAGATTGATAAATGCCAAGCCGAACGCTGAAAGCAAAGTGCGCCACGCTTGAAACGACAGCACGGCGAAGAAATTTTTTGTGAGATTGTTGACGATGCCGAATGCGCCATGTCCCCAGCGGATCGAGATCAAGTCTCCGCCGAAGACGTTGCGCTGCGCGAATCCGTTCTTCTTGACCACTTTCCCCAGCTTCATATCGTCGAGCACTTCCATGCGCAGCGCCTCATATGTCCCGATTGCGTCGTAGATACGCCGGCGCACGAGGTTGAACGCGCCCACACCCATGTGATCGTCCGTGCTTGGGTCGGCAACTTTCCACGGACGATGCCCGAACATGAACATCGTCTGGAAAAACGCGATCATCATGTACTCCCCTGGCCGCTTCATGATCATGCGTGGGAAGAGCACCACGTGATCCGCCGGCTCGGCCTCGGCGTACGCCACCGCCCGCCGCAGCGAGTCGGGTTTGAAGAGCACGTCGGCATCGGTGAACAATAGCCAATCGCCCGACGCCTGGTTCGCTGCTGTCCACATGGCGTGAGTCTTACCCAGCCATCCCGGAGGCAGCTCGGCGTGATGAATCACGCGCATAATGGCGTGCCCCGCTTCCCCATGGTTTTGGAAAGGGCTGAGATTTGGGCTCGTCAAATCCGCAGGTCGATATTCTCTCGCCACACGTTCCATAATCTCGCCCGTCCGGTCGGTCGACCGGTCATTTACCGCAATCACTTCATAGTTGTCGTAATCCAGTGCAAGCAAAGTCTGGAGTGCCTGCTTGATGGTCTCCTCTTCATTGCGAGCAGGAACGATGATCGAAACGCGAGGATTGCCGGAAGGCAGCACCGGATTGCAGTCCCAGTCGGGACGGGAAACATCCGCGACGGAAGGCATGCCCAGCGCGGCATCCACAATTCGGGAAAACCACGCCAGCGCGAGGATAATTCCAGTAATCCAAAAGAAGTAAGTCATGGGAGAGAACTACGCGATCCATCGTGCACTTTCATGTGTAGGGGCGGACGCCTCGTCCGCCACGCAACCCTGAGCGAAGCGAAGGGAGGTATCCAAATTGTCACCAGGCATCAACTGTGTTTATTGCGCGCCATCGCGCGCAACCCCGGACGAGGCGTCCGGGGCTACACCAACCAGCTTTTGCCCATCTAAAGCAACGGCCGGCGCAAACCGCATCCCGTAGAACAGTATGGCAGAAGAAATCCCCATAGCGATGACCGGCAGGACAAAAGCTGCCTGTAGCGAGCGATGATCGGCTACCCATCCCATCATGGTTGGCGAAGGCACATCGCCCAGAATGTGAATGATAAAGATATTCACCGCTAATGCAGTCGCTCGAATGTGTGCTCCTACTGAGTTGATGACTGCTGCATTCAACGGCGCGGTGTTGAGCAGCAGGAAGAACGCAGCCACACCGATGGCTGGAATCATCAGAGGTCCTTTGCTAAACAAGGCAACGATCATTACCGGGATCCCCAGCAGCATGCTGGCCGCCGAGACGAAGTAATATGCACTCTTCATCCGGGGCAGCAGATAGTCGCCCAGCCATCCGCCGGCCAGAGCTGCCAGGATGCCATCAATCACGATGATGATTCCGAACATCAAGTTGGCTTTTTCCAAGGTGAAATGCCGCTCGCTGTAGAGGAACTGTGGAATCCAGACTTGAATTCCGCCCAGCGAGTAGGTCATGAAAGCCATCCCCAGAGTCGCGGTGAGGAATGCCGGATTCCGGACCAAGCCGAGAACGGTACCGCGCTCGGGAGTCTCCTTCAGCGAATCAAATTGTCCGCGGGGCGGTTCCTTCAGCAGCAGGACCACCAGCGCCAGCACGAATCCCGGAGCAGCCGCAATGTAAAAAGGAAATCGCCAGCCATACTGAGGCGCGAGATACCCTCCTAGCAAATATCCCGCCGCCGAACCGACAGGGATCGCCAGATAGAACACGCCCAGGATCCGTCCGCGCACATTCTCATGGAACAGATCTGCCACGAACGTAGGAGCAATCGTGACGAATGTTGCCTCGCCGACTCCGACCAGCGTATGCCGGATCAGCAGTTCGGTGTAGTTGTGCGTGACGGCGGTGAGCAAGGTCAGCCCGCTCCAAAAGATCGCACCCAGGACGATGATGAGTTTGCGCGAGTAGCGATCGGCCAGCGGCCCAACAAATGGGGCCGCAATCATGTAGAAGCCAAGAAACGCACTGGTCAGGATGCCGATCTGCTCCTTGGTAACGTGGAACTCCTGCTGCACCAGCGGCTGTACGGCGAACAGCACATTACGATCCGCATAATTCAGCAGATTAAGCGCCGTCAGAACAAGAAGCGCGTTGTACGGTTGGAGATCCTGCCGGGACACGGGTCGAGCGAATATAACACGATGAAGGCGAGGGCATGGGCGGGACGAGCATCTTGAACGAAGGATACGAAGTTACACGAAGGAAGAACCTGGGGAAACAATTCTCTCCGGGCAACTTCGTATCGTGGGTGATTATCGCTTTTTCGGCCTCGGCCACCGTGCCATAATCGTGGTCGAAATCCCGCCGCGGGGGCGAAACTCTCCTCGCACCTCAGCCCATACTGGCTTTGCCCATTTCACGACATCTGCGAGCACCTGGTTGACGATGTTCTCCTGGAAAATCCCCAGGTTGCGGTAACTTTGCAGGTATTCCTTCAGCGACTTCAACTCCAGGCAGTGTTTGTCAGGCATGTACTGGATTTTAAGCACGCCAAAATCGGGCAGCCCGGTCTTGGGACAGACGGACGTAAACTCCGGATCGTCAACAACGATCTCGTATCCCGGAAACTGGTTTGGCCAAGTCTCGATCGCGGGGAAGCGGTGATCGAGGCCTGCCGCAGCATGCTCTGGCGTGTAACGTGGAGACTTCGGCATATTCGGTATTGTATCGGCTTCGTTCCTCGAAACGGAGATTGCCCGGTGTCGGGAAGCCAGTAAGCAAACCGGCGCCCTTGGAGCGCACTTCATGCAGCCGATGGCTTTCGGCCTGCATCAAAACTAGTACCTTTCGGGTAGAGCCTGCCTGTTCTGTCGCGGCCTCCGGGTGATAAATTACTGCTTACAGAAAATCCTGCCGCACACTGAAAGAACAACAGATTGGCGTTGAATAACAACTCGCAAACGCCGTCGCGCGGGCGGTGGATCTGGATTGCGTCCGTACTCGTCATACTTCTCGTCATACTTTATTTCTATCTCCATCAGACTCCGCTCAAGGTACACGGCGTCAGAGTGACGCGCGGCCCCATTCGCAGCTTAGTGTCGACCAACGGAAAGGTCGAACCGGTAGAGAATTTCGAAGCACACGCGCCTATCGCTACGACCGTCAAACACCTCTTAGTGAAGGAAGGCGATCATGTTCGCAAGGGTCAATTGCTGCTGGAACTTGATGACTCGGATATCCGCAGCCAGGCTGCACGCGCCGAGGCGCAGATCAAAGCCGCGCACGCGAACCTCGCCGCCACGAAAAACAGCGGCACCCAGGAGGAGGTCATCACGCTGAACGCGCAGTTGATCAAGACCCGTGCCGCACGCGATACCGCACAGCGAAATCTTGATGCCTATCG
>Ga0335084_10000096_pt1 | contig 58014 bp, 46 predicted proteins | sample Lox_Sample_44_FD_206721 | JGI IMG/M metagenome (GOLD analysis project Ga0335084, IMG submission 206721) | Soil microbial communities from Loxahatchee National Wildlife Refuge, Florida, United States - Lox_Sample_4.4 | ecosystem: Environmental > Terrestrial > Soil > Wetlands | place: USA...
CGCCGGCCTTTGGATTGCGCGTAGGAATGAGTTCCTTGGCCAAGGGATGAAACATGGAGGCTTCTGGCCGGACCCCAAGCTGCGATTGTTCCGCCGTGGTTGCGGCCGCTTTGAGGATCGCGCCGTGCACGAGACGGTTCAAGTCAGCGGTCCGACTGCTACCCTCAGGCATGGCGCGCTCCTGCACCATTGCTACCCTACCGTCTCCGATTACATCGATCACATGAACCGCTACTCTTCGCTAGGGGCGGAAATTGCAGTCGCCGAGGGACGTACCGGATTCAGTGTTATCAATATTCTGTTCCGCCCAATGGCCACGTTCATCTACAACTATTTCTTGCGCCTGGGGTTTCTCGATGGCCGGAAAGGACTGCTTCTGCACCTCCACCACGCGGTTTACGTTTCCTGGAAATACGCCAAGGTGTGGGAACTGACGCACTCGCGCAAATCCTAACCTGCCCTGCTGCCGTCCGGCACCGGACTTTCCGGCGTGGCCAGCACGGGACGCACGCCATCGGCATAGCCGATATCAAACAGCATGCCTTCCGATACCACGCCTCGCATCTTGCGCGGCTCCAAGTTCACCACGAACAGAGCTTGCCGGCCGACAATCTCTTGCGGATGGGCGCGTTCCGCCTTCATTCCGGCAACGATGGTCCGTTCGTGATCGCCGAAGCTCACGCGCAACTGGACCAACTTGTCGGAGTTTGGTACGTCGTTCACTGAGAGGATAGTCCCGACACGAATGTCGATCTGATTCAGGACCTCCAGGGAAACCGTCGGCTTGATGGGAGCTGGCATAGTCGTAAGATCACCACGGAGGACACTGAGGACACGGAGGAAAAGCGCTCAGGTCTTCTCCGTGTCCTTAGTGTCCTCCGTGGTTAGTTTCAACCTTACAAATTCGATGAGCTGGGAGGTGACGTATGGTGGGGGGCAAATCCGAAACATTGGCCGGCTGGACACCGGTTTTAGCGAAGTCTCCTGCCATGCTGGCACTGGGGCTGGGCTGTCGTGCAGGATGACCGCATCGGATCGGTCGAGGAACTCCTGGGCTGATTTCTTGAAGTCTGCAGTCGCGGGATCGAGAACGGTCAGGTAAAGGTCCGGGCGCAGAAACTTGAGAATGCTGTTCGATTCCAGGATCACATTCTTGGAATCCTGCAGTTTACGGCGGATCGCGGGCATGGCCTGCGCCAGCCGTCCCTGCTCGGTCCGCACCCACCATGCCCGGGTTGCGCCCGCAGCCAGAAAGCGAGAGCTATCAGAATCGCCGGAGCGATCGGTCTCTTCGGAAATCGCCCAGCTATGATCGTCGGTGGCGCAGTGACAGGGCTTCCCGTCCATCGAGCAAACCCCGTGCCCATATTGGGTGATTTTCAGCGCCGTCCACTTGTACTCCGGCAAGGCAGCGATCAGACCTGCAACCACGCTGGTCTTGCCCACGCTGCGCGAATGTCCGCCGATCACGATGATGGCCATGTTGGTCGTTGGTCTTTGGTCTTTGGTCTTTGGCTCTTGCACCAATGACGCTTGCGCATTGGGTTTGGCCAACGACCGACGACCAACGACCAGAAAACTACTTCCTGGCCAGGCGCCCCAACGCCGCCAGCTGTTTTAAGTACTCACGCACCGGACGGGCCGGAGTTCCCCAGAAGGCCACGCCTTTGCCGCGCAGCACTTTGTTGGGGAGGACCCCGCCTTGTCCGCCCAGCATCACTCCTTCTTCAAGTCGGGCGTGCTCTCCGATGCCCACCTGGCCGCCCAGCACAACATTCTTCTCGATCACAATGCTGCCAGAGAGCCCAGTCTGGGCGGCAATCACTACGTCTTCCCCGATCTGGCAGTTATGCCCGATGTGCACCAGATTGTCGATCTTGGCGCCGCGTCCGATGCGCGTAACTTCGAGCGCTCCCCGATCGATGGTCGAGTTGGCCCCGATCTCCACGTCGTCTCCGATGTCGAGCCCTCCCACCTGGGGAAACTTCTCATAGTGCCCGCTGGCCGGATCGCGGACATAGCCGAAGCCATCGCCGCCCAGTACGGCTCCGGCATGAACGATCACGCGATCACCGAGGCGTGCGCCCGGATAGACGGTTACGTTGGGGTATATCTCGCAATCGCGGCCGATATGAACGTCTGCACTGAGTACAGTACCAGCTCCAATCCATGTCCCATCGCTGACCTCGGCCTTATCGCCGATGACGGCCCGTTCTGCCACGATCACGTTCTTGCCAAGCCGGGCCGAAGCATGCACCACTGCGCTGGCATGGGTCCCAGGCTGACGATCCGGCGCGGGACAAAGAAGTTGTGCGGCCCGCGCAAACGCCAACCGGGGATGCCTGGAGATGAGCAGCGGCTTGCCATCGCTCTTCTTCTTCACATCCGCCGCCCGGGCGAACTCACCCGCGATGACCGCGGCAGCCCGCGATCTCAGTGCCGCCACCAGGCTTTTTTCGTCTTCGACGAAAACCAGGTCCACGGGCGTGGCCTGCGAAATGCTGGCAATCCCACTCACTTCGACCGCGCCATCTCCCACCATCTCCGCCTGCACCGATTGGGCAATCGAAAGGAGTGACCGCTTCATTGCACCTTTGTATACGTTTGGCCAGGGAAAGAAAAGCTGGCCCGGGTCTAGAATGTTGACATGGAGAAGAAAATCTTCTGGGCCTGTTTCACGGTGTTGGGGCTGGCCGCAGACTTCATCCTACCCATTTGGTGGGCCCTGCTGGCCACCATCCCCATCATCTACGCCAGTTGGTGGATTGCCTACCGCAGCGATTGGTTTTAGAAGAGCAGTCACTGGCAACGCTTTTCAGAAAGCGGCACCTCGCCAGAGGCTAGCAGCCAGCAGCCAGAAACTGCTTCTCTCAGTACAGCCCTGGCTCCCCCGGTGGCCTTGTCTTCCAGCGCCGATGTACCCACAACCACTGGTCGGGATAGCGCCGAACATAGTCCTCGGTGATTTTGGCGAATATCTGAGTGTTGGTGACTATATCTTCTTCGTCGTTGCCGGTTCGCACCAGATTGACGGCAGGATCGAATCGCAGCCGGTATTTACGCAGGGTGGGGTCCCAGATGGTGAAGCCTGGAACCACGGCGGCATCCGTCCGTAGTGCGATTCTGGCCAGGCCGCTGGCGGTGCAAGCGGGAATGCCAAAGAATTTCACGAACACTCCTTGTGGCGGAGTCATGTTCGTGTCCATCAGTATGCCCACCACTTCACCCGCCTTCATCGCCTCCAGGAGCCCGCGCACGAAATTGTCTTTGCTGACCGTGGTGTTGCCATGCATCGAGCGATAGCGCTGAATCAGGCGGTCGAGATAGATGTTGTCCAGGTTGCGCACCACAATATGCATCCAGTGGCCGTACAGGGAATGGACGAAAGCGGAAAGCTCCCATCCGCCAAAGTGAGCGGTGAGAAACAGCACGCCCTTGCCGCGAGCGGCGGCCCGTTCATAGTTCTCAAAGCCGTCGTAGACCACCACCCGGCCCACGTTTTCCCTGGTATATCGGGGAAACTGGCAGACCTCAGCCAACTGGCGGCCCAGAGAGGTAAATTCTCCGCGCAGGATGCGGGCGTGCTCCCGGCGGCTCTTCTCCGGCAGTGCCATAGCCAGATTGCGCATGCCCACCCGCCGCAGGCGAACGTGCAGCAGGTATACCATCCAGGCAAGAGATATCGCAGCCGCCCGCGAGAGAGAACGAGGTAACAGGCTTAGAGTCTTGATGAACGGCCAGGCGAGCGCGTACTCGAATCGCTGACGCATTTAAGAGAAACTGGTGACGGTAGCAAGGGGGGAGATGGTTGTCAAACCCCGGCGCCCCGCATGCCGGCTCGAGCGAGCCAGCGTCTCGCCGCCCAGCGAGAGTGGGTCGGAACTGCTGTCCGACGCTTGTGAGGATGATCTTTCCCTAGCTTCCTCGTCAGTCGCCCAGGGTGTGCGGCCATCAGAGAAAAATCAACGTCAAAGGCGTCGGACAGCAGTTCCGACCCACCCTCCCATCGGCCAGCGCTGCCTTTGCCCTTGCGCCGACATGCAACACTGCTTACTTCGCGGCCGCCGCCTTGGCCCACTTGGCCAAAGTGTTCAGGAACGGGTAGGCATTGGCGGGAGCGTCAATCGTGCCCGTCAGCGAGGTTTTGAAGGGCACCATGCGGCCGTAGAATTCGCGGGTTGCGTCCTTGTCCTGGTCGATGGCCGCGCCGCTCAGTTCCAGTCCGGCGAACAATCCACGGGCGCGGGAATAGCTCAACACTTGCGCCTTCAGCTTCCAATCGGTATCAGCGGCGGCATGCCGGCCCACCGGCCCCGCGGCCACGCTGGCATCGGCCCCCAGTTTGAACTGGCTGCTGAGCAGGTTCTTCATGCCATTGTCGTTCATGATGAGCATGACCAGATCGACCGCCTGGGCGCCGATCTGCAGACCGAAGCTGCCGCCTTTGATGGTGAAGAAAGCGGGTGCACTCCAACCTTTGGGGGTGCGGCAGCTGGCAACGCCACGCCCGAAGCGGGCGCCAACAATGAAACCGCCTTTCAGCATGGTAGGCACCACGGCCACGCATTGCGCCGATCCCAGGACCTCCTCCGGAATGCCCTGGTCGGGAGCGGATTCGATCTCATCCAGCACCGTGCTGGCGGCCTTAATGCGGTCTTCGGCCTTGTTCTGGTCCTCATCATCCTTGGCAAAGGTGGCGATGGCGAGACAGGCGACTACACACAGAAGCAGCAGTTTTTTCATTTCTTCCTTACTTTCTGGACTTGATAGAGTTTATTTGCAACTCAGTACATTGATTTTAGCGGATTTTGCGGTGGAAGGTGGGGTCTGGGAACCGGTTGCGGGGAAAGCGGTTGCAGGCAAAAAAATCGGGGCCAGCAGCGGTGACCCTAAATCTCCGCTCCCAACCCCGTCTCCCAGGTTCTGTGGTAGGTGAAGCGAGTATGCGCGGGGCAAGATAAACCGACAAGATTACCCAGGGCATTGTCCTAAAGTAACCTCGAGGATAGACCGCCAGAAAGGCTGGATTTTAGTTGATTGACGAATCGTCGGATTGACGGATTGACGGATCGACGGAATAAATCCGGCAATTCGGCAGTTCGTAAATTTTACAAATTGCCTTATTTCGCGCTGACCAGCGAGTGGGTAATGGCGTGCACCGAAAGCGCGATCCGGTTCTGCACTCCCACCTTCCGCATGAGCTTGGCCACGTGGGCCTTGACCGTGCGCTCCTCGATACCGAGAGCAGAGCCGATTTCCTTGTTGGAGCGGCCCGCCACCAGCATTTCCAGCACTTCCTTCTCGCGATCGGTAAAAGTCACGCGCCCGGCGGGAAAGACGCGGCCCGGAGCCGAACTGACACGCTCAATGAACAGGGAAAGCACACGCCGTGGCGCCCACACCGAACCCTGGTTCACGATGCGGATGGCCTGCACGAACTCAGCCGGCGACGCGGCTTCGTCCACGTAGCCTTTGGCGCCGGAAGCGATGGCTTTCAAGATGGTTTCCTCATCCATGCCCGAACCTGTCACAATAATGCGCAGGTCAGGACGGCTGGCTTTGAGGCTGGCCATCAGATCGAACAGGTTCTGCCCGTTGCGGTTTCCCAGCAGCACCAGATCGATGTTCGGCAGGTTTCCGATGTCGGGCAGAGAGGCCGCGATGAGTTCGAAATCCGTCTCCGAGTCAAACAGGGCGCGAAATCCCACAAAGCGCAGTGGATCGCTCTCCACCACCGCCAGGCGGATGGCCGGTTTTTTTGCTGGTGAAGCCTTCACGGCAGTTGCAGCCTTCATAGGGTTTCCTGTTTGATAGGTTTCCTGCTTTATTCCAAAGCTGGATTAGCATAGCTGCATTTACCGGCGATGAGAATATTCGACTGCTCCATAACGATTACGCCGGTAACGTGTTTAGCATCTAAAATATGAGGGGTAACCACTCCTGAAATCACGAGGCAGACGGGTGAAACGATATATTCGGTGGGTTGCGGCGACGGTGCTGCTGAGCTTCCTGGCAGCGGTTGCACAGACGACATACCAGCCAAAGTTCAAGGGCGATCCCGCCCGATCGGACTCGGAAGCTGCTGCCCTGGGTTACATGCGTACCGTGCTCCGGGCCCAAAAGCTCTACAAGAAGAAGAACGACAAGTTCGCGACCTCGCTGGCACAACTAGTGCACACCGGATCATTTACCAAACGCATGGTGAACCCGGACCGCGGCGACTACTCCGTCGGCTTTCGCCCAAACAAAGATGGATTCGATCTGACCCTCACCCCCAAGCAACTGGATGCCGAGCACCGATCCTTCTATGCCGACGAAGATGGTGAGATTCACGGGGACGAGCAAGGCCCGGCTACCGACAAGTCACCCGTGGTGAAGTGAGGAGATTTCAGATTTCAGAATTGGCGGTGGGTCCGAAAATCTGCAATCTCAAATCTGCGATCTGAAATTCCTCCTACCCGCCCGTGATCTCGGCCGCCTTGCCATCGCGGAATGTAATCGTCACCGGCTTGCCTCCGTTGGGATAGTGGACCGTCTTCACCGCCGGATCGCTGGATCGCTCGGGCACTCCCATCCCGATGGCAAAGTAGGCCTGGAATTCGTTCATCCCGGGCTTGATCTGGTGTTGCTCGATGGATGTCCACACATCGGCCGGCCAGTGCTTGTACAGCTCGTGCGGGTCCTGGATAAAGAACATCTCGTCGGAGTAGATCTGATAACTGTCACCGGTCTGCGAGCCGATAGGGACGGCATAACTCTTGCCATCCAGTTCGAACACCGCCATCACCTGGCGCAGATGGGCGGAATGGGGCGCGGTATCGGTGACCACATCCTTGATCTCCAGCTTCTGGATGGGCAGCAGCAAACCAGCCTCATGGTCAAAATCGGTGCGATGGCGCGGCTGGTCGTAGGGATAATAGGTGAAGCGGTAGCCTTCCCTGACCCACACCGGCTGCTGGGTCAGCTGTTTGGCCGACTTCAAATCGTAGGGATAGAGCTTCTTGGGAATGACGTAATAGTCAGGATTCAGGGGCGGGGCCTGCTGCCGGGTTTCTTTGGCCGTTCCGCCTCGCCGCTCATACACAACATAGGCGGCACGAAGGCCTGCCGCCGCGATCGCAACCACCAGCACCAACTGGATTTTTCGCTTGGTTGCTGAGGTCATTGGGTCATTGCCCTGAACATCGACTGCATCGGGGCGTGTAAACTATCAGTATCGATCTCAGGAGAACGCATGGCTACCCTAACCGAGGACGAAGTTCTAAGCGCCTTGAAGCAGTGTTACGACCCGGAAATTCCGGTCAACATCGTCGATCTGGGACTGATATACGGCGTCCGTCTTGACCCCGCGCCAGAGGAGAAACAGGACGTGACCGTGGAAATGACCCTCACGGCCCAGGGCTGTCCCTCGCATGTCATGATCGGAGAACAGGTAAAGGCCCGGGTGGAACAGATGCCCGGGGTGCGTAATGCCACCGTCAACGTGGTCTGGACCCCGCCCTGGACTCCGGAGCGGCTCAGCCCCGATGCCCGCAAAACTCTGGGCATCGAGTAATCCGTCCACCCGCAGCGGCGTCAGTGGGTAAGCAGCGACTCGTACCACGTCTGGGAGGGGCTTTCTGCTGCCTGTGCCAGGCGATCTCCCACCCGGGTTGCAACCTCAAGAAAATTGTTGCCGCGCTCGATAAAGTCAGGCAGCCGCCGGCGCACCTCGGCGAATTTCTCGGGATATTCCGACGCCAGCGTGGCCAGCCCGACGCCGGCCAGAATGATTCCGGCAGTCCATTTTCTCTTCAGGAACATTGCCGTGCCTACGCCCGCCGCACCACTCACCAGCGCCACTTTCCAGTTTTCCATTCCACCCTCCGCCTTGACGGAATTGTACCCGAGGTCGAACACCAGATACCCTATACTGCCAAACTTACCACGGAGGAGTTGGATGCTGAAAGCAGGCCGAGCATTGCTCGCTGCCCAGGTTTTTTCCTTGCTGCTTGCCACCGCCGCGGCCCAGACTGGACCTCGCGCCCGTGACCTGGGAGTTCCGTTCGACGGCACGCCCGGACCGCTCAATGCCATCACCGATGTGAAAGGCGTGGAGGTCGGCCAGACCACGCTGATTTCCGGCAGCGGCCCGCTGAAAGTTGGCGACGGCCCCGTCCGCTCCGGCGTCACCGCCATTCTTCCCCGCGGCCACGATTTCCGGGACTCGGTTTTTGCCGGCTGGTTCACCCTTAACGGCAACGGCGAAATGACCGGAACCACCTGGGTTGAGGATTCGGGCTTTCTGGATGGCCCCGTGATGATCACCAACACGCACAGCGTTGGCGTGGTGCGCGACGCGGTGATTGCCTGGCGGGTGAAACACGCTCCTCCGGACGACGACGGCTACTGGTGGTCCCTGCCGGTAGTGGCCGAGACCTGGGACGGCGAGTTGAACGACATCAACGGATTTCACGTCAAACCGGAACACGTGTTCCATGCCCTCGACACCGCGAAAGGTGGTCCTGTCGAGGAAGGCAGCGTGGGCGGTGGCACCGGCATGATCTGCAATGAATTCAAAGGGGGGATCGGGACATCCTCGCGCGTGCTTGATGCCAAGTACGGCGGCTATACGGTCGGCGTGCTGGTGCAATGCAACTACGGATCGCGCAGTCAGTTGCGAATCGCCGGAGTGCCTGTAGGCAGGGAGATCGGCGAGCACACCGTCCGCGATGATGACGTGGGGTCCATCATCGTAGTTGTGGCCACCGATGCGCCCCTGATTCCGACCCAATTGAAGCGCGTGGCCCGTCGAGTGTCGTTGGGTTTGGGTCGAGATGGCAGCTTTTCGGGAGATGGTTCGGGAGATATTTTTATCGCCTTTTCAACCGCCAACCCCGGAGCTGCGGAAGCGAAGGGCCTGCATCAGCTCACTATGCTCCCCAACCAGCGCCTGAACCCGATCTTTCTCGCCACGGTGCAGGCCACCGAGGAAGCCGTCGTCAATGCCATGGTTGCGGCGAAGACGATGAAGGGCATCAACGATGTTGAGGTCATCGGGTTGCCCCATGATCGGCTGCGCGAGGTCCTGAAGAAATACAACCGCCTCGCGAAATAATGAAGTGGGTGTGGGTCGGACACTCCTGTCCGATGCTTTTGACGTTGATTTTGGTCTACAGTTTCTGCGCGGGCACAAGATGGAGTCCCAAATAGAAATCAAAATCAGAATCAAAGTCAAAGGCGTCGGACAGAGCCTGCCCCTGAGCGAAGTCGAAGGGAGTGTCCGACCCACACAAACCGGCTCAGTAGATTGTGTAGCCCGGGGCTGGGGTTCGCAGGTCGGGCTTTGACGCCATCAGCAGCAGGGCTCCCATCTTTTTGAAGGCTCGCAAATCTTCGAGGCTGCGGAAGGACTTGGTCTGGTAGTCATCCGGGGTGGGCGTGTCGTCCGGGACGCGCCGCGCTTCGACCTTCTCGAACGCATGCTTTTGCAGGAGCTCGAGATACTCCACCTCGGAACGCACGTGCACCGGGACTTTCAGCTTGTCCACCCATTGCAGCGAGTACGGGTTGTCGCGATACAGATTGACCAGGATGAACAGGCGCCCGTGCGGAGCCATGACCCGAAACAATTCGGAGAGGGCCCGATCCTGGTCGGCATAGTAGTAAAAAGATTCCACCGACAAGACTTTGTCGAAGAAGTTTTCCTCCCACGGAATCTGCTGCGCCGATCCCCAGACGTACAGAATATTCTCAAAGTCTCTCGAAGACGCCCGCGCCTGGCGGACCATTTCGTCGGAAACGTCGAGACCTACAACCTGACCAAACCCTTCGGGTCCATCGCCCACCAGCCGCGATAGCAGCCGCGTCGCCCAGCCCGAGCCACAGCCGAGATCGAGCACACGCTCGCCCGGGCGCAGGTCCATCAAGCGCAGCGTTTTCTCGGTGATATCGAGATGATGGTTCTCCATCTTCTCGCCTTCACCAGCCAGTGCCCAGCGGTTGAATTCCAGCTGCAGCTTGTCATCCGGAGTGGGAGGTTTCTCGGGCATGCAATTATCTTAACGCCACTAATGCCCACGTAGGGGCGGACGCCCTCGTCCGCCCGGCCGGGCAAAGTCCGGCAGGGGTTTTCATTACGCACGCGAAAAACCAGACGAGTTGCGCTCTCCCGCCCGGACGAGGCGTCCGGGCCTAAGTGGTGGTTCGTGGCGACCTGTTTCGTGGCGACCCGGTTCGAGCGCCGTGGTTTGCGGCGGCATACATATGCTACATTGCCATGCTTGATGACGCTACCCCCGCAGCCGGAGCCTGACCCGGAGCCACTCTACTGCCCCCGGTGCGGCCAGGAAGTTACCGACCCACTGACTTGCGGCGACTGCTCTGCTGTCATCTGCCGCCGCTGCGGAACGCCGCTGGAATCTTCCGACGAATTGGGAATGGGATAATAATGAGCCTGCCTTCGGTCTCTCCATCCTCCACCGCGAAAGCGGAATCGCCCAGCCTGGTTCGCGGGCTCAGCCTGCTTGATTCCGTCCTCTTGCTGGTCGGAGGCATTATCGGCTCTTCGATTTTCCTGACAGCGAAGGACATTGCCGGCCCCCTGCCGCATCCCATGCTTTTCCTGCTGGTCTGGGTGTTGGGCGCAGGCATTTCGCTGCTGGGGTGCACCGCCTTCGCCGAACTGGGTTCAATGTTTCCTGACTCCGGAGGCCAGTATGTCTATCTGCGCGAGGCCTACGGCGACCTGCCCGCATTTCTTTACGGCTGGATGCTGTTCAGCGTCGCTAACGGCGGCACCATCGCGGCGCTCTCGGTGGCTTCGGCGGCGTATCTGGGCGGAATCGTGCCGGCGATTTCCCAGGACCATGTAATCTTCGGCGCCGCCGGAGTGGTCCTCACCCGCGCCCACGTGGTCGCGCTGGTTGGCATCTTTATCGTGACCTGGATCAACGTGGTAGGACTGCGTTGGGGCACGATCCTGCAGAATCTCGCCACCTGGGCCAAGTTTGCCGCCATGGCCGCCTTCGTAATTTTAGGATTCGCCATCGGCAAAGGGGACTGGCATCACTTCTCGGCTGCTCCGGGACAAAGCCTCGACCTGGGATTGAGCTCGGGACAGTTAGTCTCAGCCTTCGGGGTCGCGTTGATCGCAGTCTTCTGGGCGTATGACGGCTGGGTATATATCACGTGGGTTTCAGGGGAAGTGAAAGATCCGCGGCGCAATGTGCCCCGGGCCATGATTCTCGGAGTCGTCGCCGTGGGGATCATTTACATGGCGATGAACATGACATATGTTTACGCTCTTCCGCTGGGCGAAATCGCCAAGCACGAGATCATCGCACACTCCGCCGCGGTTGCTCTATTCTCTCCCGCGGCCGCGGTGTGGCTGTCGGCCCTGATTGCAGTGTCCTGCTTCGGCGCCATGGCCAGCTGCACCATGAGCGGCGCGCGCGTCTACTTTGCCATGGCCCGCGACGGCGCATTCTTCCAGAAGATGGCAGAAGTCCATCCCAAATGGAGAACGCCCGCATTCAGCCTGATCGGGCAAGGAATCTGGGGCGCGATTCTGACCGTGAGCGGCCGCTACGATCAGCTCTATACCTACGTGATGTTCGGCATGGTACTGTCCTACACCCTCACCGTGATCGGCTTGTTCATCCTGCGCTCTAAGCGGCCGGATATTCCGCGTCCGTACCGCTGCACCGGATATCCGTGGTTGCCGGCAATCTATGTTCTGATCGGCGGTGCCTGGACACTCAACACCATTGTGACGCGACCAGCCGAAGCTTTCTGGGGAGGCACTATCGTGGCTCTCGGCGTACCCGGGTATTTATACTGGAAGCGGCTAAGCAGGAGTGCGCCGCGCATGTCCTGATGAGTCCAGCCAATCCCGGTGTCATGCTGAGGGCCTTCAGTCCCGAAGCATCTCGCATGTGCCCGCACGGCTGCCACGCAAGTTGGACATCGACTTCGCGCCAGGTCCTTCACCCAGCTGAAGCTTGGTTCAGGGTGACGCCTGCGTGGCGTGCTGCAAAGCGCAGGAGCGAACCTTTGGTTGGCATACGCTCTGTATGTCTTTACAATCACCTGACTAACGAATCGCTCGATCATTTCTCGACCAGGGAGATTTCATGAGTGACCCTCTGCTGATCGCCAAGGGGGACCACCCGCTTTTCCTGCTTCCTGGCATGTCGAACCGGCACGGCTTGGTTGCCGGGGCCACCGGCACCGGTAAGACTGTCACCTTGCAGGTGATGGCGGAAAGCTTCAGCCGCATCGGCGTGCCGGTTTTCGCTGCCGACGTGAAAGGTGACCTTTCCGGAATCAGCCAAGCGGGGCAGGACAATCCCAAGCTGCAGGATCGGATAAAAAAATTGGGGCTGACCGGCTTCGGCTTTGCCGCGTGTCCCGTGACTTTCTGGGACGTTTTCGGTGAGCAGGGCCATCCCGTCCGCGCCACGATATCTGAGATGGGCCCGCTGCTCATCAGCCGCATACTGAATCTGAATGACACCCAGTCCAGCGTAATGGCGCTGGTCTTCAAGATTGCCGACGATAGCGGCCTCCTCCTCCTCGATTTGAAAGATCTGCAGGCCATGCTGCAGCACGTCGGCGACGCGGCCAAGGACTATCAGACGCAGTACGGCAACATCTCGCCCGCCAGCATCGGCACGATTCAGCGCTCCTTGACGGCGTTGCAACAGCAGGGCGGCGACAAGTTTTTCGGCGAGCCCGCGCTCAATCTCGACGACCTGTTGCAAACCGACACCAGCGGCCGCGGCGTGGTCAACATTCTGGCCGCAGACAAGCTCATGGGGTCGCCGCAGCTCTATGCGACTTTCCTGCTGTGGATGCTTTCGGAATTGTTCGAGAGGTTGCCCGAAGTTGGTGACCCGGAAAAGCCGAAACTGGTTTTCTTCTTCGATGAAGCTCACTTGCTGTTTACAGATTTGCCTTCAACTCTTCAGGCCAAGATCGAGCAGGTCATCCGCCTGATTCGCTCCAAGGGCGTGGGCGTCTATTTCGTTACGCAGAATCCCTTGGATGTTCCTGAGGTTGTCCTGGGGCAACTGGGCAACCGGGTGCAGCACGCACTACGGGCCTTCACTCCGCAGGATCAGAAAGCGGTACGCGCCTCCGCCCAGACGTTTCGTACCAATCCCAAGCTGAAGGTTGAAACGGTCATCACCGAGCTCGCGGTGGGAGAAGGCCTGATTTCTTTTCTTGACGAGAAGGGGACGCCGGGCGTGGTCGAACGCGCCCTGGTGTGCCCGCCCCACAGCCAGATCGGCCCTATCACGCCGGCGCAACGCCAGCAGATCATCAGCAACTCGGTAATATTTGGCGTGTACGAAAAAGTTGTCGATCGCGAATCCGCGTACGAACGTCTGAAGGGTAAGGCCCAGCAATCGCCGGCCGCGATCCCAGACCAGGCGCAGCCACAAGCGGACAAGCCTTGGTACGAGAGCCTGCCGTCCATTAGCCTTCCCTCCAGCCTGGGCGGTGGAGGTGGTCGGCGCGGAGACACGGTGGTAGATGCGATGGTAAAGAGCGCGGCGCGATCGATAGGCAGCTCGGTGGGACGCCAGATCATCCGCGGAGTGTTGGGATCGCTTCTTGGAGGAAGCGGCCGCCACTGACCGTCTGACATTCCGTACACAAGAGTGGACGAAACTGAACCAGTCTCCGATTCCATGAGCTTGAGCGCCAGCGGCGCGTCCCCTGCCAATCTCGAAGACTCCAACCAGCCCAAGCGGGTCATGGGCTTCCGCGACCTCGTCCTTTTCTATGTGGTCACCGGCATCAGCCTGCGCTGGATCGCCACCGCCGCCGCCGCCGGGCCCAGTTCGATTGTTATCTGGATTGGCGCGTGGCTGGTTTTCTATGTCCCGCTGGCGTTTTCCGTCGTCGAACTGTCGTCGCGATATCCCGATGAGGGCGGGCTTTACGTCTGGAGTAAGAAGGCGTTCGGAGATTTCTCCGGATTCATGTCGGCCTGGGCTTACTGGACCAGCAACCTGCCCTATTTTCCCGCCGTGCTCTATTTCGCTGCCAGTAACGTTATTTACATGCGGCAGGGCGCCTGGGGACATCTTTCGAATGACGCCACTTTCTATATCATCTTTTCACTGCTCACGTTGACACTCGCAACGGTAGTGAACGTCGTCGGCCTGGACGTCGGCAAATGGCTGCATAACGTAGGCGCGATTGCCATGTGGATTCCGGCGGTGATCGTGATCGTGATGGGCGCAATCGCGTGGCACCGCTTTGGCTCGGCCAATACGTTTACCCTGCACACCCTGACTCCGAGCATTGACTTCAAGGACATTATTTTCTGGTCATTGCTGGTGTTCGCGTTCGGAGGATGTGAATCCGGATCATTCCTGGGCGGGGAGATAAAGAATCCACGCCGTACCATTCCCTGGGCGGTATTCGCGGCGGGACTCACGGTGGCGTTTTGCTACATCGTTGGGACAGTGGGCGTGCTGGTGGCACTACCGTCGACGGAAGTCAGCAACCTGCAAGGCCTGGTGCAGGCCATTGCGAAGACGGTCGAGCGCGTGGGGTACTACTGGACGCTGCCGCTGGCGGCTTTCCTCATTTCGCTGAGCAATGTGGGCGCGGCCGCCGCCTATCTGGCCGCGGTGGCCCGGCTGCCGTTCGTCGCCGGCATCGATCATTTTCTGCCACCGGTGTTTGGCAGGCTGCATCCGCGCTGGAAGACTCCCTGGATTTCGCTGCTCATTCAATATTTTGTCGGGATACTTTTCATCTTTCTCGGCCAGGCCGGAACCAATGTCAAAGGCGCCTACGACGTGCTGGCCAGCATGACGGTGATTGTTTACTTCATCCCCTACCTGTACGTGTTTGCCGCCATGATCAAGCTACAGCGCGAGCCCGCCGGGCCGGAGGTAATCCGCGTTCCGGGAGGAAGGCCTGTCGCCATGTTGATTTCGGTAATCGGGCTGCTGACGACGACCGCGACAATCCTGCTGTCGGTCGTGCCGCCGGCGGATGATCCCAACAAGCCGCTGGCAGTCCTGAAAATTGTAGGAGGCACAGCGGCTCTGATGGCTGCGGGGGGATGGATCTATTGGGATGGAAAGAAGAAGCTCGCTGGTTCTTCGTAGCGCCGGCCTCTGGCCGACAGTCTGGCGGGCGTCCCCGCCCGCCCATCGAGCCGCCGGGATGGCGGCGCTACTAAACCGGCGTCGCCGTCTTTCTCTCCGGATTGAAAAACGGCATCTTCACAATTTTCGCGGTCACCTGCTGGCGCATGGCCTCGATGGTAATCTCCATCTGCAGTTTGGTGCCGATTTGCGAGTGGGCCGTATCCACGCTGGCCAGGGCGATCATCTTCTTCAGCACTGGCGACCAGGTGGTGGTCGTGGCCTTGCCTACTTGCTTTTCGCCAAGATACACGGGGACCGCCACCCGCGAAGCCTGGCTGGGCGCTGCCGGCGTGAGTCCGAATTCTTCGTAGCGCGCCTCCACTTCGGGCCAATCGATTTCCAGTCCGACGAACTGCCGCGGTACGCCCTGCTTCTGCTGCTTCACCAGCGCCGCTTTGCCGATGAAATTTTCTTTCTCCAGGTGGACCATCTTGCCAAAGCCCAGCTCGTAGGGAGAATATTTCTGCGACGCAATCAGCGCTTTCTTGGCGCTGGTGTAATCCACTTCGATCAGCAGCAGGCCGGCTTCGACGCGGGCCACGTCCAGCGCCAGCATTCCGGCCGCGTGTATATCGAACTGCTTGCCCTTCTCCATCACTGCGTCCCAGACTCTGACCGCATCCTTCCAGGGCACCCAGATTTCATAGCCCAGATCACCGGTGTATCCGGTGCGCGAAATGTCCACGTAAACGTTGCCGATCTTGCCTCGCGTCATGCGAAAGTATTTCAGGTTGGCGATATCTGCGGTCTCCGCGACCGCCTTCAGCAGCTTGCCGGAGGTGGGCCCCTGCAAGGCCAAGGCGGCAAGTTGTTCCGAAATATCTTCGACCTGCACATCCATGTTCAAACCGTTTTGCCGGAACCAGCGCAGGCTGGGGTCGGCGGCGGTCCAGCGATACTTGTTTTCTTCCAGGCGCGTGATGGTGCCGTCGTCGATCACGTTCCCCTGCTCGTCGCACCAGCAGCAATAAATTACCTGGCCCACTCTCACCTTGGTGATGTCGCGGGTGATGATGCGGTTGACCAGCTTGGTGGCATCTTTTCCGGTGATCAGATACTTGTAGAGTGGCGAAATATCGATGAGTGCGGCGGCGTTGCGGATGGCGTTGTACTCGTGTTCGTGATGCACTTCATAGACGCTGACCGCGTAGTATCCCGACCACTCACGGTAGTTCAGACTCTGGCAAAGCGGAAAAGTTCTCTCGTGAAATGCGGTTCCGACTGGCAAAGGCAGCTCCTTCAATCTCCGTGTCCTCAGTGTCCTCCGTGGTTCTTCAAAGCCTTAACGACACGGAGTACACGAAGGAAACCTGCTCGTGCTGGATTATATGCAGTCCTGATCGTTCCCAGCAATTCCCTGCAATGACTCTCAGTCAGGCTGACAAAGATTACGCTTCCCGATACAATCAATTTCGTCTTCAACTGGGCACGATCATGCGTTCGTCCTTCAACGCGATGTTGAACTGGGCCGTACTCAAAAGTGGTCTCTGACCTCTTTCCTTGCGTCTTCCGGGGACGGGAATTCGCGATAGCTCAGCTCCCGACCATACCTGTTAAAATCCCTGCGAATTGATTCAGCGCCTTGCGCTAAAGGTTTAAATGGCTGCTTCCAACGGCAAATCGAAATACGACGCGATCGTTATCGGCGGAGGCCACAACGGCCTTACCACCGCCGCTTATCTGGCGCGCGCCGGGAAGAAAGTCCTGGTGCTGGAGCGCCGGCACGTCCTCGGAGGCGCCGCCGTCACCGAGGAAGTCTTTCCGGGATTCAAGTTCTCGGTGTGCTCCTACGTGGTATCGCTGTTGCGGCCCGAGATCATTCGCGATCTCGATCTGCCCCGACACGGCCTGGAAATCCTGCCCCTCGACGGGACCTTCACTCCCATGCCGAGCGGCGATTATCTGTGGCGGGTGAACGATCACGGCAAGACCCATCGCGAGATCGCTCGGCACTCGAAAGTTGACGCCGAAGCTTACGACGAGTTCGGCAAGGCCATGCAGGCCATGTGCCGCTTCGTGAAACCTATCCTGAGCATGGTTCCACCCGATCCGGCCACTCTGAATCCGAAAGAACTGATGAAGTTATTGTTTATCGGCCGCCGCTTCCAGGGCATGACCAGCCAGGACAAATACAACCAGGTCCAGTTGATGACCATGAGCGCCATCGACTTCCTGGACCAGTGGTTTGAAACTGATGTGCTAAAAGCCACCATGTCGGCCTCGGGCATCATCGGAACCTTCCTGGGAGTGCGTTCGCCGGGAACGGCCTACGTTCTGCTGCACCACTACATGGGCGAGATTGACGGCGCGTTTCGGTCCTGGGGATTCGCCCGTGGGGGCACAGGCGCGATTTCGAACGCCATCGCGGACGCAGCCCGCGAGGCCGGAGCTGAAATTCGCACTAAGGCTCCGATCGCGCAGATCATCGTGAAAAATGGCAAAGCCAAGGGAGTGGTGCTCGCTGACGGCGATGAGATGTATGCGGACATCATCTCTTCGAGCGTCGATCCCCGCTTGACCTTCACGAAATTTATCGAGGCGGGCACGCTGCCTGCGGAATTTCTCGAAGACGTGAATCGGTACAAGTATCGTGGCTCGTCCGGCAAGGTGAACCTGGCGCTCGACGCGCTGCCGAACTTCAAGGCCATACCCGGACCGGGGGCCCACCTGCGCGGCGCGATTTCGATTTCTCCCAGCATGGAATACATGGAACGTGCTTACGACGATGCCAAGTACGGCAACTTTTCCCGCCGTCCTTACATTGACATGGTGATTCCCACGCTGACCGATCCCTCGGTCGCACCGCCGGGCAAGCACATCCTGTCCTGCTTCGTGCAGTACGCCCCCTACAAGCTGCGGCCTGGTCTCAATTGGGATGATCAGAAGGAAGCTTTCGGCGACAACGTGATCAACACCATCGCCGAGTACTCACCCAACATCAAGGACATCATCCTGCATCGCCAGGTGGTCACCCCGCTTGACCTGGAACGCGAGTTTGGCTTGAGCGAAGGCAACATCTTCCAGGGAGAACTGTCTCTGGAACAACTTTTCTTCCTGCGGCCAGTGCCGGGCTGGGCACAATTCCGCACTCCCATCAAGAACTTATACATGTGTGGGTCCGCCACCCATCCCGGGGGCGGGATCATGGGTGGTCCAGGCAGGCTGGCGGCCCTCGAAATTCTGAAAGACTTCAAGGGAGCAGCCTAAGCATGCCTCGAAAAGCGAACCCGCCTGGGCAACGCGACGTCGTCATCATTGGCGGCGGCCATAACGGGCTGGTCACCGCCTTCTACCTGGCCAAGGCTGGGTATAAACCTCTGGTGCTGGAGCGCCACGCTCAGCCCGGCGGCGCCGCCATCACGGAGGAATTTCATCCCGGCTTCCGTTGCTCCACGCTCGCGCACTCGGCGGGGCCGCTGCGGCGCGACATCGTCCGCAGCATGCAACTGGAGAAGCACGGGCTGAACATGATCAAGACGGACGTTGCGGTGACCTCGCTGTCACCCGACGGCCGTGCTCTCATTCTTTACAACAACACCGAAAAGGCTGCCCAGGAAATCGCGGAGTTCTCGCAGAAGGATGCCACCAAGTACCCGCAGTTCCAGTCCTCGCTCGCCAAAATGGGGCGGGTGATCAGCAAGGCGCTTACCCTGGCCCCGCCGGACATCGACAATCCCAATTCAGGTGATTTGTGGGGAATGCTCAATACAGGCCGCGCTCTGCGCAAACTGGGCCGCCGCGACATGTACCGCCTGCTGCGCTGGGGGCCGATGGCGGTAGCCGACCTGGTAGCGGAATACTTCGAGACGGAACTGCTGCGCGCCACAATCGCCGCGCGCGGGATTTTCGGGACGTTCCTGGGCCCGTGGTCCGCGGGCAGCAGCCTCGTCCTGCTCATACGCGCCGCGGGGGACGAACACGCGGCGGGTACCTCATGGTTCGCCACCGGAGGCATGGGCGCGGTCACTCAGGCCATGGCCGCTGCGGCGCAGCAGGCCGGAGCGGAAATACGCAGCGGCGCAGAAGTCATCGAAGTTCGCGTCAAGGACGGCATCGCCAGCGGGGTCGTGCTTTCAAATGGCGAAGAAATTATGGCCCGAGCCGTGATCTCGAATGCGGATCCCAAACGTACTCTGCTGAAACTGGTGGACCCGGCACAGCTCTCCCCCGATTTCGTCATGAAGCTGCAGCACTATCGCATGCCAGGCACGGTCGCCAAGGTAAACCTCGCGCTCGCCGGACTTCCCAAATTCACCGCCCTAACCGGGGAAAACCACGATCGCGCGCTGAGCAGCCGAGTTCACATCGGACCGGAAATCGACTACCTGGAGCGCGCTTTCGACGAATCCAAGTATGCAAACTTCTCCCGGCAGCCGTATCTCGAAGTGGCCATCCCGTCGCTCACCGATCCCTCGCTCGCGCCCGAGGGCAAGCATGTGATGTCGATCTACATGCAATATGCTCCGTACAAATTGAAAGGCAGCGACTGGGAAAAACAGCGCGTCCCGCTCGGTGATACCGTGGTCAAGACCCTGGCGCAATACGCACCCAATCTGCCCGAACTGATCCTGAGCCACCAGATCATTACTCCCCAGGACCTGGAATATACCTACGGCCTCACGAGCGGGCACATCTTCCACGGCGAACTTTCACTCGACCAGTTCTTCACCATGCGTCCGCTGCTGGATTGGGCACGCTATCGCACACCGATCCAGAATCTGTACCTGTGCGGCTCCGGCACCCATCCCGGCGCTGGTTTGACCGGGGGCTCCGGAGCCAACGCGGCGCGCGAGATATTGAAAGATCTCAAGAGATAACCAACTGTCATCGTGGTTGTTAACTTCAACTCCATCATCAACCATTGTGACTTTAGTGCCACCCCTTCGGGAAAACGATTGTGTGGGAAGCCCGCCTTAGGTTTTACTAATCCAAACCTGTGTTCACAGCGTTCCGCAGGCTCAGATCAGCGGGAGTGAAAGTGTGGTAGAGGATCCTAAATGGGAGCTGGCCATCCTGGCCACGGTGCAGGGCTTCTATGAGAAGCTGCTGCAGGATTCCATTGGAGGCGAAGTCCCGGTTCCAGCTGGCCTGGAGGCCATCTCCCTGCAGGAAGGCGATGGCGAAGTGCACGCCACGCTTGACCGCATGCGGCGCTGGCTGCGCCTGCTCGACCAGGCCATTACGCCAGCCATGCTGCGGCGCGCATTCACCGCTGATACGGACCCTGAGATCGCCGAAGCTGTCCTGCGTTACTTCACCCGCAAGAAAGATACTAGCGACGTAAATCGCGACAAGACCGACCTGGTGGCGACGTTTCTCTATCGCCATCCCCGCGTGCCTGGACAGTGGGAACGCCGCGGCTATGGGCTCGACGGCTCCCTGCCACTGTCGCCCTTCGAGATTGCCCTGATCGAAATACTGGCCGACAGCGATGTCCCCTCGTTACCCGAGGAACATGTGCAACTGCTGCGGCGCTTCGATCCCCTGCAGGAGCAGGCGCAGAATTGCCACGACCTCAACTCCCTGCTCGAGTCGGAGATCATCACCCGGGTTCGCGAACTCAAACAATCGCTGGATGCGTCTTTCTATCATCCTGGAGTGCTGGCCACGATCGCGCCTTACAACGCGGCTTTCGGCAAAAAGTTTGACGAGTTTTTTCACGCCGCCGCCGCCGAAATAAGAGAATTCGCCGCAGCTCTGCAGGAGCAGGGCGGCACCATCCTGGGCAATGTGGAAGGCGTGGATGTCACCGTCGAACACGTGGCCGCTCTGGAACAGAGCGAACTGCTGAAAGTCGATTACAGCACCGCCCTGGAAAAGTTTCGGCGTGTCTCCAAGCTGAAGCAGGCGCTGGAACGGCGTCCGCCGATTCGCCGGGCATCGTATTTCGCAGTGGTCCCCACTCCCTCGCCGGCCAAGATTCCTCGCACGCCCGCCGCCAAGGCGCCGCCCGCGCGTCCCTCACTGCCGGCGTTCGATGTGCAGGCCATGCGCGCGGCGGTCACTCCGCAACAGATCTCCACTGAAGAAACCAAGGTCCGCCAAGTCGAGGAATCCATCCGCGTGTTTGTGCGCGTGGCCGACCCGAAGTTTCGCCAGGTCGTACCTATGCGGTTTTTCAATCTCACCCTGACTCCGGCCGAGGCGGAAGCCTGCAGCGCCGAGTACCTCGAGGAAAAGAGCCCGCGCGGGAGCATCGCCCGGGTGCTGCTGCGTATTGTGGCCGTGGTAGCCCGCATGACCACGGAACTCGAAGAACTCAAGCGGGCAGAAAACGCGCCCTCGTTATGGAAGCTGCACGCCGACTCGCTTTTGGCCCTGCTGGAAGTGGCGGCTGCACTTTCAGAGAAAGCCAGCCGGGTGGCCGCCGAAACCAGAGCTTCAGACAACAGGGCGGCAGGCGAGACCATTACGGTTTCGCTGCAAAGGCTCCGGCATCGCTGCGATCTGATTGGCGACACACTGGCGCAAACTAGGAGCCAATCCCAGATGGCGTGAACCTTCGCTGCCCCAGGTTCGTGAATTAATTGGCCGGCCAGAATTCAGATCGGCTCAGCCCGGCCCTGGGCGAAGACCTACTTCAGTTTTGCGCCGACCGGAATGCGCCTAACGCCACCAAAGAGGAACAAGAAAGCCTGGCAACAATTGCAGGATGAGTTGGAACAACTGAAGCAGCGCGCCGCTATACCGTCCCCGCAAAGCCCCCCTGTCCTGAATCAGTAAACCACGCCGCCACACTTCCGACTTGCCACGGGTGCGCGGACTCAGGCACCTTATAGGCTCGCCCAAACTTGAGGGGCGGCCGCAATGAGCACTGCCGACGACAAGTTTTACCAGGCCCGAATCACCCAGCGCAGGGACTTCGCGTCCGATCTGTGGATGATCCGGGTCGAGACCAACGGCGAATTCAAATTTGCGCCTGGGCAGTACGCCACCTTGGGCGTGCAGCGCGCGGAGAAGCGCTCGGAGCGTCCTTATTCCATCGTGTCTTCCCCCTATGAGAGCGAAATCGAGTTCTTCTTTGAGTTGGTCCCCCACGGGGAACTGACGCCCGACATTTACAAGCTGCAAGTCGGCGACGAAATGCTGATGCGAAAAGTTCCCAAGGGGCGCTTCACTCTCGACACCAGGAGCGGCCGCACCAATCACCTGCTGATCTCTACTGTCACCGGGATTGCGCCCTTCGTCAGCTACGTCCGCACCCTCTACACAGACTGGAAAGAGGGCAGGTTTGCGGGCGAGCAGAAATTATTTCTGCTCAATGGCGCCAGCCGCTCCTGGGAATTCGGCTACCTCGACGAACTACGTGAATTTGCCGCTGAAGTGCCATGGCTGAAGTACGTCCCCACGGTAAGCCGCCCCTGGGACGATCTGCAGTGGACGGGAGATATCGGACGGGTCGATGACTTGATCCGCAAATACACAGACCTGTGGGGCCTGAACGGCACCAATTCAGTCGGCTATCTGTGCGGTCATCCCCAGATGATTGAGCATGGCAAGGGTATGCTGCAGCGCATCGGCTTCACCCGGGAAATGTTGAAGGAAGAAATTTACTGGATTCCCGGCAAAGAAACCAAGACCGCGTAGGCTTCGGGAAAGAACTGTCGCGACAGGTTCCAGCTGGCTATGCCGTCTCCTGCTTCGCCACCTTCTCGAGGCCCCGGTCCGTAATCTCGATCTCCCGGATCCGGAACTTCTGGATCTTCCCCGTCACCGTCATGGGAAATTGCTCCACGAAGCGCACAAACTGCGGGATCTTGAAGTACGCGATTTTCCCGTCGCAAAAGTTTCGTATTTCTTCCTCGCTTGACTCTTCCTTCGCCTTCAGGCGGATCCAGGCCACTACCACCTCTCCCAGGCGCTCGTCTGGAATACCCACTACCTGCGCCTCCGCCACCTTGGGATGGGTATATAAGAACTCTTCCACCTCGCGGGGATAGACATTCTCGCCGCCGCGAATGATCATGTCCTTGGCCCGCCCGGTAAGGTGGATGTAGCCGTCGTCCTGCATCAATCCCAAGTCTCCGGTGTGCAGCCACCCCTCAGCGTCGATCGCGCGCGCCGTCGCCTCCGGTTCGTCGTCGTAGCCCTTCATCACCATATAACCGCGGGCGCAAACTTCGCCCTGCTCTCCGGCCGGCACGGTTTCTCCATCGAGCACAGAAACAATCTTCATTTCCGTACATGGCAAGGCTTTTCCGATGGTCGAAACCCGCAGCTCCACCGGATCATCGGGCTTCGACATCGTCACCACCGGCGCACTCTCCGTCTGCCCATACCCGATGGTCAGCTCGGCACAGCCCATCTCACACATCACCCGCTTCATTATTTCCACCGGGCACGGCGCCCCCGCCATCATCCCGGTGCGCAGGCTGGACAGGTCATACGATTTGAAATCCGGCAGTCCCAGCTCCGCGATGAACATGGCGGGAACGCCGTAAAGTGATGTCGCCCGCTCTGCTTGCACCGCCTGCAGGGTTGCGCGCGGATCGAATGTCCAGTGGGGAAGAATCATGGCAGCGCCGCTGGCCAGCGCCGACATGGTCCCGATCACGCAGCCAAAGCAATGATACAGCGGCACCGGCACGCAGATCCGGTCGCGTTCCGTGTAGCGCATGCCCCAGGCCAGCATCTTGCCGTTGTTCACCTGGTTGCGATGGGTCAGCATCACGCCCTTGGGATGACCCGTGGTCCCCGAGGTGTACTGAATGTTGGCGACATCGGTCGGCTTCACATCCGCGCGGGTCCCAGCCGGCATGGTCAGAAGCTCACGCCAGCCATCCGTGCCGAAGCAGACTGCGTGCTGCAGGCTCAGCTGCTTGCCCGAGCGCGCCTCGTCCAGGATCTGCGCATACTCTGCCCTGTCGTCCCGCTCCCACAGGAACAGAATTTTCATTCGCGACTTTTGCAGCGTGAAGGCCAGTTCGTGGGTGCGATACGCCGGATTCACATTGACCAGCACAGACCCGGCTCGCGCGCATGCCAGATGCACCAGGAGCCACTCGACGCAGTTCGTGGACCACAGGCCCACCCGGTCCCCGGGCCGTACTCCGACGGAGGTCAGGCCGCTCGCAAGGGCATCGACAGCAGCGCACAGTTCGCGCCAGGTGTAGCGCTTCGATTGATGACAGGAAACCAGGGCCAGGCTGTCGCCCCAACGCTCGACCGCGCGATCAAGCACTTGCGCAATCGTCAGCTCCCACAATTCATCTTCGGGGCCGCGCGAGTAGCTCAGCATGACGCCTCCGCCGGGATGAGTTTCGAAGTTGATCTTAAGTCTCCGCGGGAGCAAAGAACACCAGGAGTTCAAGCTCTTCAGCGACGTCGTAGAAGTGATGTTCCACCTGCGCCGCCACAAAAATCACGCTGCCCTGGCTGATGGCCCGATCCTCCAGGCCCGCTCGCATAAGTGCCCGCCCCCGCACCACGTAGTACATCTCGTCTTCCTGGTGGGGTTTCTGCAGATCGTTGCCCCCGGCGGGAAGGGTATAGAGGCCTGCACTCATCGCCGGCACGCGCAGAAACTCCAGGTACGACTTCCCTGTCCGCGCCCTCTGCTGCTCTAACTGGTCGATCTGGAAAAATCCTTGCTGTTTTTCCATGTTTTCCCGATGTCATCCTGAGCGAAGCGTGTCCGTTCGCTTGCGAACGGACACGCGGAGTCGAAGGACCCCTACCTCATCGCGGCGCCATCCTCGAGCAAACGGTAATCTCACGCGAAAGAATATACAGCACGAATGCCGTCAATAGCTTCTGACCGCAAAGATCGCAAGGAAAATCCTCTGCTGAATGTTTCCGCGCAGGTTCTAAGATGAAGCCATCTCTGTCATAATCTTTCTCCCATGGACCTCAAACACCGCAGTCACGGCATCACGGATGGACGCGACCGCGCCCCATCCCGCGCCATGTTCAAGGCGATCGGATTCACTGACAGCGATCTCAGCAAGCCGCTGATCGGCGTGGCCAACACCTGGATCGAAACCATGCCCTGCAACTTCCACCTGCGCCGGCTCTCGGCCAAAGTGAAGGAAGGCATCCGCGCCGCGGGCGGCACGCCCATGGAGTTCAACACCATCGCCATCAGTGACGGCGAGACCATGGGCACGGAAGGCATGCGCGCTTCGCTAGTCAGCCGCGAACTCATCGCGGATTCCATCGAACTGGTTTGCCGCGGACAGCTGTTCGACGCGGTGGTCTGCGTGGTGGGCTGCGACAAGACTATTCCCGCCGGGGCCATGGCGCTGGCGCGGCTGAATATTCCCGGCCTGGTGCTCTATGGCGGCACCATCGCGGCCGGCAGCTATCGTGGCAAAGATGTGACCATTCAGGACGTATTCGAAGCCGTCGGCGCCAACGCCGGCGGAAAGATGACGGACGCCGAACTGCACGAACTGGAAAACGTTGCCTGCCCCGCCGCGGGCGCCTGCGGCGGCCAGTACACCGCCAATACCATGTCCACGGTGATGGAGATGATCGGACTCTCTCCCATGGGCTTCAACAGCGTACCCGCCATGGACCCGCAGAAAGACCAGGTGGCTTTTGACTGCGGCGCGGTAGTCATGAATTTGTTGCGCCAGGGGGTCAACCCCAGAGACATCCTCAGCCGTTCCGCATTCGAGAACGCCATCGCGGGCGTCGCCGCCACTGGCGGTTCGACCAACGCGGTCCTGCACTTGCTGGCCATCGCGCGCGAGGCCGGCGTTCCGTTGCATATTGACGACTTCCAGAAAGTCAGTGAGCACACTCCGCTGCTGGCCGACCTGAAACCTTCAGGGCGTTTTGTGGCCGCTGACATGCATCGCGCGGGGGGCATACGTCTGCTGGTGCAGCGCCTGGCGCAGGGAAAATGCCTACGTGAGGACGCACTGACCGTCACCGGCAAGACTCTCGGCGCCGAAGGCGCGAGTGCGGTTGAGAGCCCAGGCCAGGAGGTGATCGCGCCGCTGGAAAAACCGTTAAAGAAAACCGGCGGCCTGGTCATTTTGCACGGCAATCTGGCGCCCGAGGGCTGCGTGGCCAAAATCAGTGGCCACGAACGCCTGAGCCATCGCGGCCCAGCGCGCGTTTTCGATTCGGAGGAAGATGCCATGACCGCGGTCACCGAAAAACGCATCAAGGCCGGGGACGTGGTGGTGATCCGCTACGAGGGACCGAAAGGCGGCCCGGGGATGCGCGAGATGTTGAGCGTGACGGCGGCGATCGTCGGCGAAGGGTTGGGCGGATCGGTTGCGCTGCTGACCGACGGACGCTTCAGCGGCGCCACCCGTGGCCTGATGGCCGGGCACGTCTCTCCCGAAGCCGCGCTGGGCGGCCCCATCGCCGCCGTGCAGGAAGGCGATACCATTCACTTTGACGTCAACCAGCGGGTTCTGGAAGTCGAAGTCAGCGACGCCGCTCTGCGCCAGCGCATGGCCCAGTGGAAGCCACCGCAGCCTCGATATCCCGCCGGCGTATTTGCCAAGTACGCGGCGCTGGTGTCCACGGCCTCGGAAGGAGCGATCACCAGGCCCAAGTAGCTTGCTCTTTGCGTCCTTTGCGGCCTTTCTTTGCGATCTTTGCGGTAAAGGGTTTGCACACCAGAATCTCAACCGCAACAGAGGGAAGAAAGGACGCGAAGCCGGTCCGCAGCTTGAGTGAAGTGACATTCCCTTCCTGTGCCTGTTGTAGAATGCGCGTCGTTCCCGGATTCAACCGAGAAAATCTGCAATCACTCGCCGGCTCCGCTCCATGGAAAGGCGCAATCATGAAACTCTCCGCTTCTGCCCGCCTGACAATCGCAATATTTCTGATGACCCTAGCCGCGCTGGCCCAGGCCCCGTCCGTTCCCCAGCCACCCGCGACCCCCAAACATCCCGTCACTGACGAGTATCAGGGCATCAAGGTCAGCGACGACTACCGCTGGCTGGAAAATTGGGATGATCCCGAAGTCAAGCAGTGGAATGCGGCCCAGAACGCACGCAGCCGGGAGTATCTCGACCATTTGCCGGCGCGCCCCGCTATCCGGCGAATGCTCAAAGAGGCGCTCAGCGCCAGCTCTGCCGCCTACTTCGATGTGCGACCCCGCGGCGGCACTCTGTTCGCCATGAAATACCAGCCACCCCAGCAACAACCCATGCTAGTGGCGATGGCTTCGGCCGATGATCCCGCCAGCGCCAAGGTAATTTTCGATCCCAACGCGTCAAGCGCCAAAGGTTCAATCGCGGTGGATTTTTACGTGCCTTCTCTGGACGGCGAGTTCGTCGCCGCTGCCCTTTCCGAGAATGGATCGGAGGACAGTTCCGCCCACGTCTTCGAAGTGGCCACTGGCAAAGAATTGTCCGACGTGGTGCCTCGCGTCAACTTTGCCACGGCTGGCGGAAGCCTGGAGTGGAAGGACAGTTCGGGTTTCTACTACACGCGCTATCCGCAGGGCAACGAACGCCCGCCCGTGGACGCTAATTTCTATCAGCAGGTTTACTTTCACCGGCTCGGGACCGATAGCAAGCAGGACACCTATGTGATCGGCAAGGAGTTCCCGCGCATCGCCGAGATCCAGTTGCACGCGAGCGAGGATGGCCAGTGGCTGATCGCCGCCGTGGCCAATGGCGATGGCGGAGAGTTCGCGCACTACGTCATGGACGCAGCCGGCCACTGGACCCAAATCACCCATTTTGCGGACGGAATCGTGGCGGTCAAACCCGGACCGGACGGCGCTCTTTACCTGCTCTCCCGCAAAGACGCGCCAAGCGGCCAGATCCTGCGTCTTCCGCTTTCACACCTGGACCTTGCCGCGGCCAAAGTCATCGTGTCCCAGAGTTCAGGCTCAGCTGCAGACGAGAGCGCCCGGGCTTCGATTGAGGATTTCACCCTTGCTCCCGGACACCTTTACGTTACCGATGTCGTGGGCGGGCCTTCCCGCATCCGAGTATTCGATCTGCAGGGTCACCCTTTGCCCGGACCGCCTCTGCCGGCGGTCCCGGCTGTGTACCAGATGGTGCCAACCCGCGGCGGCGACGTGATTTTCACTGTCTCTACCTATCTCGAGCCCTCCGCCTGGTATCGCATTGACGCTGCCACCGGCACGGCCGTACGTACGGCGCTGTTTCGCGCCTCGCCCATCCACTTCGACGACACCGAAGTGGTCCGTGAGTTTGCGGTTTCGAAGGATGGCACGCGCGTTCCGATGAGCATTGTGCGCCGCCGCGGCACCAAGCTCGACGGAACCAACCCCACCCTGCTCGAAGGCTACGGTGGCTACGGCATCAGCATGAAGCCCTTTTTCCTCGGCGCGTTTACCCGCGCCTGGCTCGACCAGGGCGGCGTTTACGTCATCGCGAATCTTCGCGGTGGCGCGGAGTATGGCGAAGAATGGCATCAGGCGGGCCGGCTGACCCGCAAGCAAAATGTCTTTGACGATTTCATCGCCTGTGCCCAGCACCTGGTTGAACGCAAATACACCTCGCCGGCCCACCTTGCGATCATCGGGGGCAGCAATGGCGGATTGCTCATGGGCGCGGCCTTCACCCAACGCCCCGACCTTTTCCGCGCGGTCGTGTCCTATGTGGGCATCTACGACATGCTGCGGGTTGAACTCGACCCAAACGGAGCCTTCAACGTCACCGAATACGGCACCGTCAAGGACCCGGACCAGTTCAAGGCCCTCTACGCCTACTCTCCATACCAGCACGTGAAGGACGGAACTGCGTATCCCGCCATTCTTTTTCCCACCGGCGAGAACGATCACCGGGTCAATCCCATGCAGTCGCGGAAGATGACGGCACGGTTGCAGGCTGCGACCAGTTCCGGCCATCCCATTCTGCTGCGCACCAGCGCCAGCGCGGGACACGGCATCGGAACCGCCGTGGATGAACAAATTGAGGAAAATGCGGACGTGCTCAGCTTCCTCTTCGACCAACTGGGAATCAGTTTCGCCGTCCGAGATAAGAAGTAAGCCCTGATTATTTGCCCCTCACAGGTGCGCAAGTCTTTGCACAATCGCCTCTGCGCCAGGAATCTCGCGCAAGCGAAGGTCTCATCCTATCAGCGACTTACAGAGATCTATTTTTGGCATTCAAACTGCGATCAACCAATTCAGGTGTGCGATGTCTTGCGGCGTTTGATGCCCGCCGGATTGGCCACCGCGATTGTCTGGAGAACAGCTTTTCGGGGGAGAGGTTGTTCAACGAACGCCCCAGGACTTAACCGAGTCCGGGGCGTTTCGTTTTGTGCCGGGATGCGGAACCTCAGGGGGCAAGGAAGGTTTACGGCCGGCGAGCGGGTGCAGGGCCGGGAGGCAGAATTTCAGGCTCTCCCGGATGAACCTGCTGGCGGGTGACGAAGAAAACTGCGGCTGTCCAGGTGGGAAACAGGTCGAAGCCGGGAACCAGCTCCGCCGCCAGGGTTGGGAGAAAGGCCCAATGCCATCCGAGCAGGTGGATGAGAATCACAGCGGCGACTGCATCGAGTACGGCATCCGCCGGCGATAAGCCTCCGGCGACAAACAGCGGAAGAGCCCCGATCTGAATCGCGTCAACCGCTATGGCCACCAACCAAGCCAGCCGCTGCTCCGGAGACTTGATCGATCTCAGATATTCAAGCACCCGCATAGGAACCTGAAACTAGGATACACCGGCGAGGCTGCTGGGGAAACCGATGCGTGCTGCCTAGCGGCAGGGTGGAGCAGGGCTTCAGCCCTGCATTGAGGCAGCGCTGAGAAGTGGCATCAGACCACTCCAACGCCTGTTCATTTGCCTGGATTCGCTGGCCCGGAATGGTCAGTGTTCTCATATAGAAACTCTGAAGCATAGGATCGCTGGGCGTCCGCTCGAAGTGGAAGTTCTTTCTGCCTACCGCCGGCGCCCAGCGCGCTCGATGCTGCGCACTTTACCGCTATGCGAGGGGGGCCGACATGCCAACATCCGGGACATTGGTCGACCCGCGAAACTGGCGGGCGTTTCGCAGCAGGTGTAGATTGAACTCTTGAACGCCTTGTTACGAGGTGCAGGCTTGAAGCTCCTGGTCATCGGTTCTGGCATGATGGGTTCGGCCGCCGCCTTCGACATGGCGCGCCAATCGCAGGTTGAGTCAGTCTCCCTCGCCGATAACGACCTCAAACGCGCTCGTGAAGTAGCCGCCCGCGTAAACAGGATTACCGGCGATAAAAAAGTCCGCGCTCTCAGGCTCGACGCCAGTAGTAAGAAGGCTGCCGCCAAGCTTATGCATGGCCATGACGCTGCGCTCTCCGCCGTCCCCTATTTTCTGAATCTCGGTCTGGCTAAAGCCGCCATAGAAGCGCGCTGCCACTTTGCCGACCTCGGCGGAAACAACACCGTCGTGCGCCAGGAACTCGCGCTCGGCAGCGAAGCTGAGAAGCGCGGTGTCGCCCTCGCCCCCGACTGCGGACTTTCTCCCGGCATGGCGTCCATTCTCGGGGGAGAGCTCGTCCGCCGCCTCGGAGGCCGCGCCGATGCCCTCAGACTCTACGTCGGCGGCCTCCCCGAAAAACCCATGCCGCCATTTCACTACCAGCTGGTTTTTTCGGTCGAAGGCCTCATCAACGAGTACGTGGAACCAGCCCGTATTCTCCGCAAGGGCAAGCTGGTCACAATTGAGCCACTCACTGAACCCGAGGAATTTCACATGCCCGGCTTCGCGCCGCTCATTGCCTTCCACACCTCCGGGGGCACGTCGACTCTGCCCGAAAGTTTCGAAGGAAAGGTTGGCGAGTGCTTCGAGAAAACGCTCCGCTACCCGGGCCACTATGATCTGCTCTGCGAATTGAAGGCGCTCGGGCTTTTCTCCAGCGACAAGATGCGTGTCAACGGAACCGAGATCACGCCCCGAGCCGTGATGTCAAAAATCTTCGAGGGTAAATTTGCCGGGAAGGGCCCGGATGTCTGCATCATGCGCCTGGAAGCGCACGAGTCAGTGCGTTCGCCAGGTGTGCGCGGCTTGCTGGGTGGACGCCTCAAGGGCCGCGTCGCCAGCTTCACCCTGGTCGATCACTACGACCCTAAGACCGACATGAGCGCCATGATGCGCACCACCGCATTCCCTGCCTCGATCGTCCTACAAATGATCGCTGCCGGCGCTCTCACCAAACGGGGCAGCGTACTGCAGGAACGAGACGTCCCCGCCGACCAGTTTCTGGATGAGATGTCCAAGCGTGGAATCCACATCCAGTACAGCATGGAATGATTGCGCTCAAAACGTTGCTCACAGCGTCGAACAATAATTCCCGTCGTTCGTAATCTTCGGTATCAGCCCACGCCGACGAGAAGCACTGCAATCGCCCCGTTCATCGCGCACGGGGTTGTGCCTGGGTCACGGCCCCCCTCAGGCGCTAACGCCCCAGGCAATGCGGCTCTTTATGCAGGCCTGAGGGCCTGCTCCACCCGTTGTGGCGTACAGGCTGTTCCCCGAAAATCTGCTTTCGGCCTATAGGTCTGCTCCGGGTCCGGCTTCAGTGCTCCGGCTTCGCCGCGAACGGCCGCGCCGGAGTCCCGTCGGCCTTGACGTAGTGGGCATACCAGGCCAGGTTGCGTTCCAGCCGGTCCTTGAGGTGAGAGGGCGCCTTGAATTCGTGGTACTCGCCGGGATAGACCACAAGTTCGGTTTCCCGTCCCAGGCTCTTGAGCGCCTGATACATCTGCTCGCCACCAAGGATCGGTACATTCCAATCGATATCGCCTCCCATGAACAGCGTGGGGGTAGTGACGTTTTCGATCTTGTAGAAGGGCGAGACCCGGTCCCACACCGCTCGATCTTTCCACGGATATCCCAGCTCGTATTCGTAGTCGCGGATGTAGCGGTCGTGTCCGTACATGGAGGCAAAGAGGGCCGCACCGGCGCCGGAGATGGCGGCCTTGAAACGGGTAGTTTGAGTAATGATGAAATCGGTGGAGATGCCGCCGTACGACCATCCCCCAACGCCCAATTTGTCGGGATCAACCAGGCCCTGTGCGATGGCATAGTCCACCATGGCCATATCGTCCTGAAAATCCTTGTTCCCCCAATCGGCCTCGATGGCCTTCGCGTAGGCCTGCCCATAGCCGGTAGAACCACGCGGATTAGGATAAAGAACCACGTAGCCGTTGGCCGCATAGAGCTGTGCCAGATGCGTGAACTCGGCGTAATAGGCCCAGACGGGGCCGCCGTGGGGACGAAGGATGGCTGGGTATTTCTTGCCCGGGACGTAGTCGACCGGCTTGTAGAGATAGCCGGATACGGTAGTGCCATCCTTGCTCTTGAACTTGACGTATTCGGGCGCAGTGAGTTTCACCTGCGAGATAAATTGGTCGTTAACATGGGTGATGCGCGTGAGCTTGCCGTCCGGGAGAGTGAAAATCTCGTTCGGGCGGTCCGGAGTGGTGATCAGGGCCGCAAGTTCGCCGGACTTGGCGACAGAGTAGGAATACAGCATCAGGCGGCCACCAATGGGACGGGTAATCTCGCCGCCCGCGGCAGGAACGCGGCACAGGTTCTGCGCGCCGTCATCGTCGGCGATGAAATAGATAAACTTGCCCTCAGGCGAGAAGCGCGGCTCGGTCGACATGCGGTCCAGAGGCCGGGTCAGGATTCTGGCTTCGCCACCGGTGGCGGGCGAGACGCCGATATGACTGGTGCCGTAGATGAAGAGCTTGGGATCGAGCTGGGCCTCGTACGTGATCCACTGGCCGTCTGGCGACCAGGAGGGAGAATCCTCGCGGCCTGGGCTGGTCGTGACCTGGGTCGGGTGCGCGCCCTTATCGGTATTGTCGGCGGCCACGGTCCAGATGTTTGAGTCATAGTTGCGATCCGGATCGGGGCCAGTACGTTTGCTGCTGAAGGCCAGGAGCTTGCCGTCGGGCGACCAGGCGGGATGCTCATCATCAAAGTCGCCGGAGGTGACCTGGGTCAGCGTCTTGCTGGCGATGTCGAAGACGTAAAGGTGGGTGCGAAGGCGCTCCAGATAGCCAATTTCATCTTCCTTGAATTGATAACGGTCAACCACCCAGGGGCGTTGAGCTTTGGGCTTCTTGTCCTTGGTCTCCTTGCCCTCGCTCTTTTCCTTGGATTTTTCGCTGGCTTCTTTCAGGTCCTCTGGAGACGGATCCTGCAGCATCAGCACCAGGCGTTTGCTTTCCGGCGACCAGGCAAAATCCTTCACGTCCTGAATGGTCTCGGTAAGGCGCTGGGCCTCGCCGCCCAGGCGATTCAACAGCCACACCTGGGTCTTGCCTTCATCGCGCTTGGAAAGAAACGCGAGAAACTTGCCGTCCGGGCTCCAACGGGGATGCTCGGATGAAACCTCTTCCGAGGTCATGGGAATGGCATCGCCGCCGGCCGTCGCCACCATCCAGATACGCGTTTTCTCTTCGTCATCTTTCAGCGATAAGGTTGAGACCGTGTAAGCAACCCACTGGCCGTCAGCGCTGATCTGCGGGTCATCGACCTCCCGCACCTGAAAATAGTCATCAACTGTGATGGGTCGAGGCGTAGCCGGCGCCGCTTGCGCGTCTGCAAGGGATGGGCAGAAAGACGATACCAAGACGAGCGCTGCGATGCGCAGAACGCCTGAGCGAAGCTTCATCTGTGTGACCCCTGGACATAAAAAGAGAGATGACTGAAAAATCTGCCGGAGTGTAGCACAGTCACGGTTGCACGCGACCGGCTTCGCTCGGCCACGAACCACGTAGGGCAGATGTCCTCATCTGCCCGGTCGAGCAAGGCTCGACAATTTTTTTAGCAACAGGAAGAAATAGCGAAGCTTCGCTCCGCAGGAAGATGAGGACATCTGCCCCTACGCGTCCCCTCATGCGATGACCGGGACGTTGCTAACTCCGGCGGTGCCAAAGATTCTGCGGTAGCGTTCGATTTCGGAAGGCAGGCCCAGCGCCTTCGCATAATTGTCGGACAGCTTGACTGCGGGCCGGCCATCAGCATCAGTGACTTTGCAAATCAGGCTGACCGGATCAAATCCGCTCCCGCCGGCCGGATCGCAGCCGCGGAAATCGTTGGTGAGCAATGTACCCCAGCCGGCGCTGAATCGAATCCGCCGCCCGGGCGTCCATTTTCCGCGGTCCAGGAAATCAACGGCGCTGCGAAAATCCTTGGGCGTAATCCCCTTTGCCAGGGTACCGCCAAAATACGCATGCAGTCCGAGGATCTCATCCACGTCGAGCGTGTCGGAGGCGATGATCAATTTCGTACGCGGATCGCGACCGAGTCCCTTCAGCCACTCTACATATTCGTCGCCCGCCTCATAGGGACTCTTGCTGTCGACGCGCTGGCCGGTCCAGTCTGCGGTCCAGCCCGGCGCGTTCTTGAGGAACTGCGTGGTGCCAAACGTGTCCGGCAGCATGATGAGAAGCTCGCCCTCGTAGGTCTGCTGCCACATCTCGAGCACGTGGTATTGGGAAGCCTTCAGGGCTTGGTCGTCGGTTGCAAGCGCAGCCAGGACCATGGGGATTTCGTGCGCGTTGGTTCCAATCGCTTCCAGATCGTGCTTGTGCGCAAGAAAGGCGTTCGAGGTTCCGGTAAAAGCGCTGCCCAGATTCGCCGCCATGGCCTCCACCACATATTCCTGCCACAGAAAACTGTGGCGGCGCCGGGTTCCGAAGTCGGCCACGTGCAGTTCGGGTACGCCAACCAGCTGTTCGATCTTGCCCCACAATTTGGTTTTCGCCCGGGCATACAGGATGTCCAGGCCAAACTCGCTCAGCCTTTTCAGACTCGCCCGCGTCTTCAGTTCATCGATGATTGCGAGGGCGTAAAGCTCCCACATCGTGGTCTCGGTCCATAAACCTTTGAAGCACAGATCGAACTGGCCGTCCTTGACCGACAACTCATAATCCGACAACCTGAAATCCCGCTCCAGCCACGCCAGAAACGCAGGTTCAAAAATCCCGCGTTGACCATAGAAAGTGTTGCCCGCCAGCCACACCAGTTCCGACTTGCGAAAGCGGAGGCGGCGGACGTGCTCCAGCTGTGCCGTCAATTCTTCAGGGGCAAACATGTCGCCCAGCCGCACCGACGACGTCCGGTTCTGCAGCGAGAACGACACCGGAGTTTTGGGATAGTGCTTCCAGATAAACTGCAGCATCAGCAGTTTGTAAAAATCGGTGTCGAGCAAGGATCGCGTGACCGGGTCCAGTTCCCAGTTGTGGTTATGCGCGCGCTCGGCGAAGTTCACGATCATCAGGCTACGTCCTCAATGGGACTGCGCGTTTTGCAAATCGTCAGCTGCCTTGTTGATGGCGGCCGCGACATTCTCGATCACCTGTGCAACCTGAGGGACCTGCGCCTCAGCCTCTTTCCACTTTTTCTCGTCCATGTACTCGCGGACGGCTGCGATCGGCTTCGCCCCGTAACCCGTGTAAGCGCCGGGCGCGTAAATCTGGTTTTTGAACCAGGGACGCTCCGGAAGTCCCTTTTCATTCAGGAACAGACGAGGGACTTTGAGCAGGTCTGCATTCACCAACTCCAGCGACTGCCCAGAAAGGGCGGGTGAACCCTTGGCATGCCAATCCGCGAGGGCCTTGGAATAACGCTCTGAACTTTTCTTCAGCAGCTCAATCGCATTCTTCATTGGCGAAAAATTTATGTAGGGCGGCACGACCTCGACCGGAGGCGGCAGCGTGGGCCGGCGCGGATCCGTCGTCGCTGTAAACACACCTTCCTGCAACTCCAGATTGCGCTCGGTGAATTCGTCCTGCTTGTCCTTAAGTTGCTTCTCCAGGTCGCTCTCATACTTGGCGATGGCCTCGGCCTGAGGAGAATAATTTACGGGAATGAGGTCCGCGCCAGCCAAGCGCATCATCGCGCTCCCGGCGGTTTGCGCCAGAGCGCGTCCGTAGGAGAAATCGGTGTCAATGAAATGGGTGTACCAGTAAAAATCGTCGTAAATGGAATGATACTGGGTACCGTCGTCTTCATCGCCGAACTCGACGCTCAGAGTAGAGATGCCGGCGAAGTCCTGAAAGGCGGTGTAGTCCGATCCGTCGCCCAGGGCATGAACCGCAAGGTCACTGCGCTTGCGCGCGTCATTGCGCTGCTCCGCATCCTTCGCCCGGGCGATGTCAGCGAGATGCGCGCGTTGAAAAACCGACATATGGGTTTCCGGGTCCTGCACATCGCGTGCGACCCCGCTGATGAAGGTCTGCAAATCCTGGGTTCCGCCAGGGAACAAGAATCCTCTCTCATTGCTATCGGAATTGATGTAAGCGACCGCATGTTGCTTCAGTTCGTCCACATGGGCCTCCACCCACTCGACCGAACCGAGCAGGCCCGGCTCTTCTCCATCCCAGGCGCAATAGACGATGGTGCGTTTTGGCGTCCATCCCTGGCGGTGGAGTTCGCCCAGCATGCGCGCTTCCTCGAGCATGGCGGCCTGGCCTGAGATCGGATCGTCGGCGCCGTTCACCCAGGCATCGTGATGATTGCCGCGCAGCACCCATTGCCGGTCTCCATCCGAGCCCGGCAGCGTGGCAATGACGTCGTAAAGCGGCTTGAGGTCCCAGTTGGACTCGACCTTGAGGTGCACCTGAGCGGGTCCGGGACCGATGTGATAAGTAATGGCCAACGCCCCGCGCCAACTCTCGGGAGCCACCGGACCATGGAGCGCCGAGAGCAGCGGCAGCGCGTCGGCGTAGGAAATCGGAAGCACTGGAATCTTTGTGATCGTCTTTGCTTCCTTGATGGAAAGGCGCTTGGCGTCCGCCGTCGCGGCCACCCCTGGCGTCAGCGGATCGCCGGGGTAATCTGTGTCCATCACGCTGCCGCGCTGCACTCCCTCTCGCGGCCGCCAGCCCCCGTTGGGGTAGTCGTCGCCGTTGTAATAGCCGTCGCCTTCGGGGTCGGAGTAAATGATGCAACCAACCGCTCCGTGCTCTCCGGCGACTTTGGGCTTGATGCCGCGCCAGCCGGAGCCGTAGCGGGCAATCACGATGGCGCCCTTGACCGAAATTCCCAGGCGATCGAGTTGCTCATAGTCTTCGCGGTTGCCGTAGTTCACGTACACCAGCGGGGCAGTTACGTCACCATCGATCGAATAGGCGTTGTAAGTCGGGAGTTGCTCAGCGGTCTGGCCGCTCGTGGGATCGACAGCCAACAGCGGCTCTTGCAGCTTCGCTTGAAACTTGGTCGGTTTCAGCATCTCAACCGCACGAACCTTCGGAGTCGGGAACAGAACATTAAAGCTTTCGATCCTCGCGTCGAATCCCCATTCTTTGAATTTGGAGAGAATCCATTCGGCGTTGTCTTTGTCGTAAGGCGATCCCACGTGGTGGGGGCGGGCGCTCAGGCGCCGCATGTTCTCGCGAATGTTCTCCGGCGAAATGCCATCCCGGAACTTCTTTTCCCAGTCACTCTCGAGGGCCGAGTTTGGCGAACTGTATCCCGTGAGCTGGGAGGATGATGGAACGGCAGGGGCCTGTCCTGGTGCGGGCTGGGCCGAAGTCAGTTGGGTTGTGGCAAGCAGGATTCCGCACATCCACCGCAGTGTCATGAACTAACCTCGCGTCAAATGGTAATGGAATAACCGCGGAAAGTATCATTCCCTGCCGGTTTTTGTAAACCGGTGGTCCGCTATGCAGGATACACTTCATCCCTCAGCAGCCGCCCGCGGATCCAAGGTGCGGGCCTGCCTCCTTCGCTCATATCAGTTGTGCCGGGCGAACAATGGTCGAATCTGATCATGCTGCAGGGCTGAACATATCGCTTAGAATTCCTCGTTTGACACGCTTTCACAGGTTGCAAAAAATAGCGGGTTAGGAGTTGAATGTACGTGAAGAGGAGGCCCAGCATGGATGACCCATTGGAGAAAATGATGGACGAAACGGCGAAGGGAATCTCGCGGCGCAACTTCATCAAAGGGGTCGTCAGCAGCGGCGTGGCGGTGTCCTCGGCGAACTATCTTTTTCGCGCCTCCACGGTATTTGGCGACACCACCGGCGGCGTGGGCGAGAGGCTCATCACGCTGAATGTCAACGGCCAGCCGCGGCGGGTTGACGTCATGAAACAGGAGACGCTGGCCTGGACCCTGCGCTACAAACTGGGACTCACTGGCACCAAGCTGGGGTGCGACCGCGCCGAGTGCGGGACCTGCACCGTGCTGATCGACGACGTGCCGCATTATTCCTGTTCCGTGCTTACGCATACGGTTCGGAACAGGAAAGTCCAGACCATCGAAGGGCTGGCCAGCGCCGATGGCAAGCTGCATCCGGTGCAGCAGGGCGTCATCGATGAGCAGGGATTCCAGTGCGCATTCTGCATGTCCGGCTTCATTATGGCGACCGTCGGCTTCCTGAAAACCAATCCCAATCCCAGCCGATCGGAACTGGCGCACGGCCTTTCCGGAAATCTGTGCCGCTGCCAGGACTATGACAAGATCCTCACCGCCATGATGAAAGGCGCGGAAAACATGAGGAAGGTGAACCATGCCTAGCCCAGAGAGCAAGCCCGCTCAACAAAAGTTCGGAGCCAAATACAAGCTCATCGGCAAGGACTACCCCACACCTGACCTCTACGCGAAGGTCACCGGCAAGTCCAAGTATGCGGAAGACTTCCGCGCCGACGGTATGCTGTTCTGCAAGCTGCTGCTCAGCCCGGTGCCGCATGGACGCGTCAAGCATCTTGACTTCAGCCAGGCGCTGGCCATGCCCGGGGTCAAGGCCATTCTCACGCAGGACGATCTCCCCGCGCCCGCCGACAGCGTGACCGATCTCGGGGTGGTGATCAAGGCCAACTTGCAAGGCGAAAAAGCGCTCACCATGGAACCGACGTACCAGGGCGAACCCATTCTGGCCGTGGCCGCAGTGGACGAATTGACGGCCGCCGAGGCCATCGAAAAAATTGACATCGAGTTTGAGCATCTGCCGTTCGTGGTCGATCCGCTCGACAGCCTTCGCCCCAATGGGCCGAACGCGCGCACCGAGGGCAACGTCTGGGTGAGGGAGCCAGCACCTCCGGCCAAGCCGGGAGAGAGACCGCCAAGCCCACCGCCGCCCCAGATTGGAGTACTTAAATGGACTGACGCCGACTTCGCCGAGTTGAAGCAGGGGCGCCTGCCCATGGGCAAGCCACAGGACGAGTGGGCTTACGGCGATGTAGACGCGGGCCTCAAGAATGCCGCGCTGGTTCTGGACGAATCCTTCTCCACTCCGGACAGCAGCCACCAGACGCTGGAGCCGCGCACGGCTTTGGCTTATTGGCAGAACGGCAAAGTTTTTGTCCACATGGGAACGCAAAGCACGGTGCAAACCCTGGCCGGACTGGGACGCTGGTTGAATATGGATCCCAGCCAGATTGTGCTCATCAGCGAATACACCGGCGGAGGTTTTGGCAGCAAGGCCACCGGCTACATCTTCGCGATTATTCCGGCGTTGCTGTCGAAAAAAGCCAATGCACCCGTGATGATGCGCATCAGCCGTGAAGAAGAACATTTCATCGGTCGGGCGCGGCCCGGCTTCCAGGGCCGGATGAAGGTCGGCTTTGCCAAGGACGGCAGGATCACCGCGCTGGACATGTACGCCATCTGCAATAACGGTCCCTACGACGCCGTGGGCGACGCTGGCGCTTCAGGACTGGTCGTCTCCCTTTTGTATCAACCCCAGGCGATGCGCTGGCGTGGCGTGACCATGCTGACTAACACTCCACCCAGGGGTCCGCAAAGCGCCCCTGGCGGTATGCAGGGTATCATCCTGATGGAGCCGATCCTGGCCAAGGCGGCGCGGAAACTTTCGCTCGACCAGGTGGAAATTCGAAAAGTCAACGCGCCGGAAGGCAAGGCGCCCTTCGGGCCCCCGAGGGACGGCAAGCGCGGGCACTCGACCAGCGCATTTCTCAAGGAAGCATTCGATCGCGGCGCCGAACAGTTCAAATGGAAAGAGCGGATTGCGCGTCCCAAGCGGAGCGGCACCAAGGTGCGCGGGATGGGCGTATCGTCGAGCGCCTTCTTCGCCGGTTCCACCGGATACGATGGCCTCATCGTGATCCGGCCTGACGGTCGGATCGCGATCCAATCAGGAATTGGCAACTTGGGCACGGAATCGATCAGCGACGTACACCGTGTGGTGGCCGAAGTGCTGGGCGTGCCCTGGGAGAAGTGCGATCTCACCTGGGGCAATACGTCCCAGAACCTGCCCTGGACCTGCGTCTCGGGTGGCAGCCAGACCACCCACGCCATGACACGCGCGGCTCACGCCGTGGCGATGGACGCAAGACAGAAGTTGCAGGAAATCGCGGCCAAGACTTATGGCGGCAAGCCGGAGCAGTACGAAGTAGCTAACGAACGCGTGTTCCACAAAGGCGGCGGCAAAAGCATGACCCTGGCGCAGGCGGCACAACACGCCGTTCAACTGGGCGGCAAATACGACGGCCATGAAGCGCCAGAAGACGTAAACAAATACACCAAGGCTTCCATCGCGGGTCTGGCAGGACAGGGACTGGTCGCCGCGGCCAAAGATAAGTACCCGCACGATGGCCAGACGTTTTCCTATGTGGCCAGCTTTGCGGAAGTCGAAGTTGATACCGAAACCGGAAAGTACTACATCACGGATTTTCTCGCGGTGGCCGACGTCGGCACCGTGATCCATCCCAAAGCGCTCAGTGGACAGGTGCTCGGGCGCTCGATCCTGGGCATCGGCCACGCCATCGGGCAGAAGTGGGTGTTCGATCCGCAATATGGCCACACGGTTTCGCGTCGGTTTTACCACACCAAGCCGCCCACCATCCTCGACGTACCTGCGGACATGCAGTGGGCGGCGCTGGATATTCCTGATCCGGAAACGCCGGTGGGCGCGCGCGGCATCGGCGAACCCCCGGTGGGCGGCGGATGCGGCGCTATCTTGAACGCTCTCTCGGATGCGTTGGGCGACGAGATCTATCGCCGCGCGCCAGTCAACCTGGACACGATTCTGACATCGCTCGAGGCCGGGCGGCCCCTGCAGGACGCTTTGACCGCTTTTATCTAAGGGCGACTTGAAACGGAGAGAACCATGGCCGTAATACGAGACATCATGCCGGCCTTCCAGTTGTATCAGCCGACATCCATCGCCGACGCTCAAACGCTTCTCCAACAGCATGGAGGAGATGCGTGGGTGATGGCTGGCGGCCTCGACAGTTTCGACTGGCTCAAAGATCGCATTAAGAAACCGAAGGCGCTGGTTGATCTGAGCGGAATCGAGGAACTCAAGGGCGTGCGCACGATCGCGGACGGCATAGAAATCGGTGCGATGACGACGCTCACGGAAGTTGTCCACCACCCCGTCGTCAAGGAACAATACGGCTTGCTGGCGCAGGCCGCGGAACTGGTGGCATCGCCGCAGATTCGCAACCAGGGAACGCTTGGCGGTAATGTGTCGCAAGATGCGCGCTGCTGGTATTACCGGGCGGGCTGGCCTTGCTACCGCGCCGGCGGCAACATCTGCTACGCCGACACTCCGGTGGGAAGAAATCGCGAGCACGCCATTCTGCACGCCGAGCGTTGCGTGGCGGTGAATCCGTCCGATTCGGCTCCGGCGTTAATTGCGCTCGACGCCAGGTTTGTCATTCGTACTCCCAAAGGCGAGCGCGTAGTCGATGCCGAAGACTATTTCCTGGGGCCCGATATCGACATCACGCACATGAATATTCTTGAGCCCGGACATTTACTGACCGCGATCCGTATTCCCTCCGCCTGGGCCGGAGCTCAGTTCTATTTTGAGAAGGTGAGAGACCGGAATGTTTGGGACTTTCCTCTCCTGAACGTGGCTTCGGCCATGAGATTGTCGGGAGACACGATTCAGAACATCCGCATTGCGGTGAACGGCGCCGCCGCCCGGCCCTTGCGGTTGAAGGCGGTGGAAGACTCAGTGCGCGGCAAACAGCGCAGCGCGGCCACTGGCGAAATAGCGGGAAAACTGGCGGTACAGGGAGCGGTCCCGCTGCAGTTCAACGCCTACAAAATCCCGCTCATGCGGAACCTGGTGAAACGGTCCATCAGCGGCGTGCAGGAGGCAGCATGGGCATCATAGAGTGGGCCACCAGTCCGCTGGGGCAGAACGTTCCCATCCATATCGCGTGGTTTCTGATTTGGGTTGCGCTGATTGCTGGAATGCTCTTCCTTGTCGTGCATGCGATTTACATCCGCTACTTCGCCAAGGAAAAAGAATTTGTGGCGGATTCTTCACCGAAGGTCGCCTCCCAGTTGCCCGCCCGCATTCCTCGCCATTCACTGGCGGCGCGGCTGTTTCACTGGATCATGGCGGCATCGATGCTCGTTCTGCTGTTTACCGCTTTCCTGCCCAAGGTGGGCGTGCGCTTCGACTGGGTGACGTACCACTGGATTGCGGGCACCGTCCTTACCATTTCCATTATCTTTCACATCATCCACGCGTCCTTTTATCTGGACTTCTGGTCGATCTGGCCCGACCGTGCGGACCTCGAAGACGCCTGGAAACGGTTTCAGCGTTTCATGGGAAGGTCTTCGGCTCTGCCGCGGAAGTTTGCCAAATATCCCCTGGAGAACAAGCTGTACCACGGTGCCATCATCGTGACCGGGATGTCGGTAATTCTGACCGGGGTGTTCATGATGTCCCGCGTGCGCACCATTTTCTTTCCCCGCAATCCTTATCTGTTCAGCGACATGACCTGGGGCCTGATGTATGTGCTGCACGGTCTGGCCGGCGTCGGATTGATCACGCTGGTCATCGTGCACGTGTACTTCGCCATCCGCCCGGAGAAGTTGCCGATAACTGCGTCGATGATGGTGGGCACCATGAGCCGGGAGTTTTACCTGAAAGAGCACGATCCAGAGCGGTGGGTGGTGGTTGAGGCATCGCCCGGCACGCCACGAAGGATGGCTGATGGCGACTGATTTTCTTGCGCGCTGCGATGCCATCGAAAAGTGCTATGAGTTCATGCTGGCGTACGCCGGCCAGGGTCTGCCCACGGAGCAGGGCAGTCAGTCCGGAGGACAAATCCGCGGGTTCCTGCAGCGCGCGGTCAGCGCCCTGACCGGACTGGCGGTAAGCTGTTCGCGTGCGATAGCGGAAGCAGGACTTGAACCCGCCGCGAAGTATCAGGCTTTTATTTCGGTCCTTGACCGGGATGCGCAGGACTCGCTGGCCGCCCTCGAACTGGTGCAGGCGCAACCTGCCATCAGCTCCCAGCTGATCGACAATCTGAACGCCTCGGTCCATCTCCGGGCGCTGCTGACCGACCTGTTCCTGGTGGGAGAGATTCTGAGGAGTCACAGCAAGGCAGTAGTAAACTCCGCCGAGTCATCCTGAGCGGAGCGAGAGGTTCGCTTGCGAAACATCTCGCGGAGTCGAAGGACCCCTATAAGCACAGGTAGCTCAAATAGGAATCCCCACTCTCCTGCGCGCAGCGCGGCTGGGTCGCGCTCGAGATGACTCCACTTTATTTCGTCACTTCCAGACCTTCCCTACAACCTGGGTGGCAATCACTGCCAGCACAGCGCATACCGCACCCACAATAATTTCCGGTTTGTGATCTTCCAGCCAACGGCTCAGGCCAACTCTTTGTGGGTACCGCAGATAAACAATGCTATGCGAACTGACAAAGTAATACACCACCGCAACAGCCAGCAAAAAACCGGTTGCGATGTCAGGCAATTTGTAAATTGAGATGGGCCTGGCGACATGCGGGGCGAATATCCAGACTGCCACCGCCACCAGCCATAAGGCCGCAAATACCCACGAAGCTGCCGAACGTACAAAAGACTTCAGCCTCAGCCTTCGCTTCTCAAAGATTGCAGCGACATTCACATATTTTGCCCAGGCCGGCAACTGGTCGCCCATTTCATGGATGTGTATGCGCGTAGCGGAGGGCGAGAGTTCAAGAGTCTGATGCTTTCCCGGAGAGGAGATGTTCAGCACGAAACGGGTGGTGCGCCCCCGCAGGTCTTTCAGATCCTCCAGCGTGTCACACTTCGATTTGCCGACCACGAAGCTGGCCTGACATTCCTCGCTGGAATCGGTAAGGATCCGCAAAATCTCGTTTATGTCATCGAGATAGAGCTTGGCTGGTGGGAGCTCGTTGGGAATGGAATCCGGGAATGGTTTTATCGCCAAGTGAATTCCTTCCTGCAAAGCCCTGCGTGCAGGGGTAGCGGCATCGACATTGAAACTCTCCTGCCCTGCAATGCGAGCGCTTCCGGCTCCGCCTTAACTTGCGGCTCTGCCGTCTTCGCCGCCAACATGCGCGCCCGGCTTTCGGGCATAGACGATCCGGTGCAGCTCAGTCAGCGTGATCAAGGCGTCGTTGAGCGCGATCTGCTCCGACATGTCCCTCCCGCCCTCGCTGGGCTGCTTCATTAAAACATCGAGCCTTTCGTTGATGGCGTGCCTGGCATGTTCGATGCGCTTTCGCAACTTAACCCGGTTCGGCTCAAACAACGCCACATCAAAGAGGTCGCGCCAGTCTCCCGTCTCATTCGCCGTCATGATGGCCTCCTCCTTATGAACCCGGCTATCCTTGCGGACTTTAGGTCCAATTGTCAAATTGATTGTTCGCTTTCACGGCAAGAGACCACTGAGACGTCTCGGCATGGTTCGTCGACGGTCTGGTCTTGGATCCAGATGTGATGAACGAGAACACTGAGAGTAAAGTACCAATGGCCGCCAACAAACGAAGCATTACTTATCTCCGGGGAAGGGCTGGTGACAATCCTAGCGGTCACTCTCCCAAGGAGCAAAACACCAAGGTCGTCCGAAGGCAGTGTCCGGGAGGACAATCTTATCTGGGAAGTTCATGGTTACCCCCTCCCGGGAGTGCTGGCGGCGTCCCGCCCGAGGCCGCATGGTCTTGCCGTGAGATCTGAAGCGAAGGTTGCGTCAGGCTGGAGCGGCACTAGGTGGAGCCGGCCACAAGTGGAACCTCGTCAAAGTGGAGCAGCGCTTCAGCGCTGCATTAGACAATTTGCCCATGACGGCAGCTTCAGCCGCTGCGGGACTTTGCTTTGCATATGCGGCGCAGATACGTTCGAGCGCTGAACCCTTGCAGTGCACCGGTCAATCAAGTTGCATGGCTCACTCGCAGCTCAAGTTCCTGGTTCGCCTTTTTATCTTCTTTGAATCTCTTACCAGCCTCCGCCACCGCCCCCACCCCCACCGCCTCCGGAGAATCCTCCGCCACCACCTCCCGAACTGGTTCCCGGTGCCGTTGTGGATGCAGCAATGGCGTTGGAAAAGGAGCTGCCAAAGGAGGAGGCGAAAGCGCTCATTGCGAGAGCATGGCTCCCCGCATACCAGGCTGGTGAATAACCATTGGATTGCTTCGCCTGGTCGAGCACTGCGGAAAACTGTTTCGCCCATGCCTGCTCGGAATCGAGCGCCACGGCATAGGGCAGATATTTCTCGAACAGTTCCGGGGTCTTATCAGGCGGCGTGAGCCGATTCAGGCGGTCCCCGTCGACGGCCTGGAGGAACATGCGGAAGCCCTCAATCTTGTTTAAGAGGTCGCGTCCGGCGCGAGTGGGAGCTTTCAGCAACCCATGGAACAATAGGTTAGTGCCAACCAGCGCGACCAGAATCAACAGCACCAGGACTGACGTCATCGCGGCCAGGGCGTAAAGAACACCGATTTCCGCTGCGACAAATGGAAGCGCAAACAATGTGCTGGCGCGTGCCGCTTTCCTGAGGTCGCGCGCCGCACTCCCACCCGCCCGTGCCCCTTTCCACAGGCGTGCAGCCTGACCCACCAAAAAGAAGACTGCGGCGCTCCAGCCGGATAGCCACGCGCTGAAGAATCCCAATACGAACCGTCGGTCTCCGGTTTCCACAACAGCCATCGCCACCATGACACCCACCGACAGGATCACTCCCGGAATCAGGTAGTCTTGATTCGCGTTGAAGTAGATCTTGTCTTCTTCGGCACGAAGTGCGTTTCGCAAAGCCGTCACGGCATCACGTAGCGTCCCATTGTTTGGTTTCAGACTGACCATGTTGCGGCGACGGTCATCCGAGTTATCGTGGTCAGAGTTGGATGTTCCAAAAAGCTTCGCGCCAGCGGCCTTTTCTTCGGGCGACAGTAGTTTTTGACTGGCACTGCCTCGGTGCAGGGTGTAAACGCCCCCATGTTCCTTAATGGACAAGAACTTCTTTACCGCCATATCGATCACGGCAGCAGTGAGCGTTTTGTCGTCGAAGCCCATGCGCACCAGGTAGCGCATCGCCGCCGGCGAGACCCCGGTCGGGGGCTCGTAGGTCGGCATGATCGAGGGTGTGGCGGGATCGCGCCCGACCCGAAACCACACGACGACGTAATACAACAGAACCAGTGACAGTCCGGCAGAGCCGGCCAGAATAGAGCGGTTGTCATCGATAAAATCGCGGAAACGGCTTTCGGAGTTCGGCTCCTGTACGTAACCTTTGGGCCAGGAGACGACAATGGTGAGCCCTTCTCCGGGTGCAAAAGGTTCAGTGCTGAGAAAACTGACGGTATTGTCGCCTCCGACGGAAGAGGTGAAGGCTTGCCCACGCGAACCTTGTGGTCCGGTGTAACCTTCGTTGCGGATGCTTGCCGCCGGGACGCCGCTGGGCAAGGCTACCGTCGCTGATGCACGGGCAATGGGGAAAAGCCACCCGGTGCCGGTAACGTTCCAGTACAGCTCGTCGTGGTCGGCGAAGAAGCCGATTTCGCGGGTCGCGCTGTACACCAGGGTGTAGGTGTATTCCCCCGGCGGCAAAATCACGCTTTCGTCTCCGAGGTAAATACGCTCACCGTTCCCTTGATCCTGAGTGCGGAATTTTTCCGGCTGCCCGTCACGAAAGGCGTCCACAAATTCGAACCGAACGACGTAGCGGTTGCCCAAACCATCCTGGTAGCGGGTGGGAAAGTCGCGATAAATACCGTGATGAATCTTGATGGCAGCGCTACGTACACGAATCGTCTCTCGTACCAGCATTGAAGCATCTTCCCGGACGCGGATGTCGCTGTGATAGTCCAGGATTTGCTCAGGTCCGGATGAAGCAGCAGCTTGCGCCAACGCGGGCCGGCACAGAAACCGCGGGGACAGGATTACAAAGACAACGATCGCGATCCGAATTGCGGTTCTCATCGCTTATCTTGAATTCTCGACGGTCTGCATGCCGCACCTATGGTCGCTTGGGAACTGTTAGATTCGACGGCCGCTGGTTCGCCGGCGCAGTTTGAGAATTGCCGGAAGCAGCAGCTGCACCTCCCAGGAGGAGCGTTGCACCGGCTTTGACTGACTGGCCATCCCGGGTGAAATTGGCCTTGTAATTGCCAGCGCTTTGAAAAGTCCATTGCGACGAAAAGGGGCGAGTCGACGGGTCCGACAGGCTTCCATCGACGTTGTAAGTTCCGGGCGCGAAGGTCCGGGTCTCAGTCTTTCCCGGTGCGAGTTGAAATCGCACCAGCAAAGGGCCTTGCCTCATGGTCACCGTAAGCCCATACGCGGTGGCATTGGTGAGAGCAAGGCTGGTGTCTCCCGAAACCGCCGTGAGCACATGCCCGTTCGGGTTCGTCGGGCCGGTGTTCTTCTGATACGCCCAGTAACCGGCCACGGCAAGCAGCACCATGACCAGCAACGCCGCCAGCAGCGACAAACATGACTTCATGATTGCCTCACCGCCATTTGCGAGATCGCGACCTTCCCCGTATAACGCGCCATCAGCGGCCCGAAGACCGTCTTATTGGGAGGCAGATCCCCCTTCCAGTGGATCAGTAAAAATGCCAGGCGCCGATACGTAAGCACGTACAGGGAGAGGGATCGAAGGCGCAATACGACAGCTCTAAGTTGAGGGTAACCCCATCCCTGCCGGAGAGGCCGCCTGATAAAGTTCATGCACCCTGCGGTCGACAGGCGAGGATAGCCCCGCAAAATGCGCCATAAAAGCAGCCGTTCCGCCGCAATCGTCAACCCGATCAGAATCAGAAAGACGTAGGGAGAAAGCTCGCCGTGCCGATCCATCGCCCAGATCCAGCGAACCGGAAAAAACCAATTTCGCAATGAGCCGTGAGTCGCGTAATTGGAGAGGCCGTGGTCGATCATCATCCATAAGGACGCAAACAGCAGCCCGCCAATGCCGGGCAGCAACCAGCGACGCCAACGGACCGCGTACAGTAAGCATCCCAGGCTCAATCCGATTAATGCGGTCGATCCGGAATGCCCGATGAAGCCGCCATAACTGTCGGGAAAAACCGCGATTCCGAGCAGACCCGGGCTGGACGGAACGGGGAACGATTTCATCAACCTCACACTATCTTCGAAGAGCCCGAAGCCGGCCCCCAGCGCGGCGCCGCACAACATTAGGTCACACGCACCGTAGCTGTTGCGGAAGCCCAGCCGGCCGACTGCCAAAAGCAATACCAGGGGAAGGATCTTTCCGATTTCCTCGGTGAGCGGCGCCACCAGCACGCTGCCCAGAAGAGGCGAGCGCCCAGCCCACAGTATTTTCTCGATGAAGTACTGCAGACCGACAATCGGGAAGGTGAAGAAAAAACCGATCACAAAGAAGTTATAGAGCGTGCCCCAGCGCACCGACCGCGCCGGCCAAACCAGCACGGCGAGAATGATCACGCACAACAATTGATGCCGGAACGAGGGCCAAGTACGGCCGATCAGAAGAACCACTACGCTGACCGTGAGCCGAGCGGCCCACAAGATGTCCTTCAAATATCGCCGCCAGGGTTGCGCAGCCGGCCGGGCGGTTCCCGCATTGGCGGGACGAACAGCGGTCTCGGGGCCTACTGTGCTGGCCATGGCCGTGTCTCCATGCTGCCATCGGGATAAGTGATCACAACCTGGTTCAGGGTAGGTTGGTATTCGATGTAAGCGTTGGGATCGATTCCCAAATCGCCGGCAGTGGGTGGTTGCGTGCCTCCCGAGCCCGGGCTCAATCCACTAGAACCAGAGCCGGAACCGGATCCGCCCAGCGGCGTGGTTCCACCCGGGCTCGATCCGGAGCTTCCCGACCCTGCGTAGCCACCGGAGTCCCCATTGCCGCTATCGGCAGCGCGAGACGTGCCGGCGGCGTCGGTTTCGATTCCCGGCAAGGGGCCCATATCCATGGGAACCTCGCCGTCAGGCGTGTAAATATCGTGGGTTTGTCCGAGGCCGCCGTCGGCCTGCGCCGGAATCTGCCCGCTACCCAGCGCGTTGTGTACGGTGTCTCCGATATCGGAAACGACTTGGTTTTGCCAGTCCTTTACGTCCTTCAGGAGATCGTTAATGTCTTTCTCGATACGCTCCAGTTCTGAGGCGTCGGGCATCCAGTCTTCGAACTGGTTTTTCGCCCAATCCTTAAGATCCTTCATGAACTCTTTGGCGGGATTGAACTCGTTCAGTTTTTCGTTGAAAGCATCTTTTGCCCAGTCGATGAGGCCGCTCAAAGCAGAAGGAAGCAGCGCGGAGAGATCGCCGTTCAGCACCGCATCGAAAGCGTGTTCCAAAAGCATGTGAAGGCCCCCCGGGCGCTGTCGGACGACTGTGGATCATGGCCCAACTTTGGTCAGCAGGATTTCTACTCGCCGATTCTTTTGCCGGCCTTCGGGATTGTCGGAGCCATCCGGCTTTTTGTTGGGAGCCACCGGCTTGGTCTCGCCCCAGCCGCGGGTATTGATCCGGGCGGGCGAAATGCCCGAATTCTTGATCAGCCAGTTTTTCACCGAGGCCGCCCGATTCTCCGAGAGCGTCATGTTGTAGGCATGAAGTCCCTTGCCATCGGTGTGCCCTTCAATCAGCATGGGCGACCTGGGATAGGCCGCTGCCACTTGTCCGACTTTTCGCAGAGTCGCATCCGCCTCAGGGCGCAGGGTGTACTTGTCGAAATCGAAAAGCACGTCGGAAGCCAGGTCGATTCTCAATTCCTGGCCGACGATTTTCGCCCCCAAGTCCTCCAGGACTCCGTGGATTCCGCTGGTGACGCCGACAATTTCGCTGCTCACGCCAGTGATATCCACCACCTTCGCCTGTCCGAGGGCCTGACGAGCAGCCGTATTCGTAGCCGCAGAATCGGGGTCGGCGTACTTGGTCTGAGCCAGCGCGAGACCGCCCATAAGAACGACCGAAAGCAATTTCCAACAGTGGCGTGTCGCCATGGTTCCACCCCCGGCTGGCGGTTTATTTGTCCGTGATCGGAATGTCTTCGAATGGCGGCCCGGCCGGAGTCACCAGGTTCAGCTTTTTTACGTCGGTGGGAGGCGCCGGAAACTTCGCCCACCAGGTGTAGGTGTCCCCGGAAGCTAATTTTGCGCATACGCCCCGGCCACCGCAGTTGTAGTCGGCGGCGGGCGTCAGGTAGGTTCCTTCCGAATCCTTAAGAATGAAATACTTCTTGCTTGCCGCCGTAACGTAAATTTTTTCGAATTCGGAGTTATCGACGACATACACCTTCGCTTCCTTGCTCGAATTGTTGCGGAATCGAACTCTGATGGAGAGCACACCCTCCGCCCGCCTGCATTGGACTACTTCACCGACGACCCCCGCCGTGTTCATGTCTTGACTTTGAATTGCGTCGGAGGCCGGCGCCGCAAAGGAGCCCGCATCTGGGCGGGGCGGAGCCGCCGCCGCCACCGTCGTAAGATTCGAAGGCTGGGTCGTCCGGTCAGCTTGAGGTTGTGCAGGCCGGACCATGTTGGACCGGGTTGGGGCCGCCCCTGCGGCGAGCAGATCGATTCTCTCATCGCTTCCGTCAGTCGCAACCTGCATCACGCTGTAACGCCATCGTCCGGCGCTTTTTTGCGCAGTCACATAGACCGTCCCCTTGCCCTTAGGACCGGAGATCGGAACGGAGAGGTCGGCATCGCCGGAAGCATTTGAAACATTGACGGACCCGCTGAGCAACCATCCTTCCTCGATCGGCGAGCCGAGTTGTTGCGCCACCTGACGATTCGACTGCGCCATGGCCACCGACGCCTTGGCAACGTCGGAACTTCTCATGGCGCCCATTATCAGGGTGAAGATCCCGAATATCAGCGCCAGCCCACCCAGCAAGAAAGTTGCCAGCAGCCACTTCCAATTTCTTGCCAACCAGCCCCTCTGGGTTGGGCTTGCGCTCAGGACTGGAGCGGGCACGGCGGATTGCGGCATTCGGCCAGGTTGTATCGTCATGGCATTCTCCTTGTCGTTGCTGCCGGATTTTCTTCTCTGATTGCCTGTCCAGACATAACGCGTAAAAGGGCGGTCAAATGGCTCAGCGTGGCCGAAATAATTTTTTCGTGGTAGGACTAAGGAAGTCTTGGTGGACGCTTGCCGATGGGCCTCACTCCACTACCCCGGAAATGGATTCAGGGGTCTTCCAGCACCCTGATCTCTTGTAAGTCTCTGAGGAGAGGCCGTTTTTCAGGGAATCGATCTGGGCGCAACGAATATATACTGTATCTCCTTGGTGCGCGCGTCGGGGCGCCATTCTTAATTTCCAGGGCTCGCCATTACGGCGCTCGTCCAAGATGTGTCGCGTAGGCTGCCGGACCGGGGGAACCCTTGGATCCATCATCCAGAGGCGCCAGAAGCCTTGCTAACAGCCATCAGGGTAAAGCTCCGCCCCCAGAGGAATGGGCGGCTTTGCTCTACTCGGAATTGCGGCGTCTGGCTGGCTACTACATGCAGCAGGAGCGCGGCAATCACACCCTGCAAGCGACCGCTCTGGTGCATGAGGCTTATCTGCGCCTGATCGATCAGCACGGGGTGCAGTGGAAAAACCGGAACCAGTTTCTCGGGGTTGCGGCCACCGTCATGCGCCGCGTCCTGCTCGATTACAGCCGAGGTTACCAGGCGGCAAAACGTGGTGGTGACGTCGAGAGAGTGTTTCTGCAAGAGGCCGCGATCACTCCCAAGACGCGGCCCGCGGACATAGTCGCGCTGGATGAGGCCCTAACCAAGCTGGGCAAGTTGGATCCCCAGCAAGCTCATTTGGTTGAATTGCGTTTCTTCGGCGGGCTAAACATCGAGGAGACAGCTGGAGTTCTGGCAGTTTCCCCGGCCACCGTCAAACGCAACTGGAACGTGGCTAAAGCCTGGCTGGCAAGAGAACTGGCACACGGGCAGGACAGCCATGTCTGAGAAATGGGACCAGGTAAAAGAGATCCTGGCGCTTGCCCTGGAACAGGAATCCGGAGAACGCAATAGTTTTATCCGGAAAGTCTGTGGCGAAGACGAAGAGTTGCGTGCCGAAGTGGAATCGCTGGCCGCGCATTACAGCGGCGCTGACAGTCTGCTGGAAAACTCTCCTGCCGCTAGTCTGTTCTCGATGCAGGCTGATCGTATCGTTGGAACGCGGCTGGGCGCGTATCGTGTGGTTCGCGTGATCGGACGCGGCGGCATGGCGGTGGTCTATCTGGGCGAACGCGATGACGACAATTTCCGGAAATCCGTCGCCATCAAGATGGTGATGCCGGGCCCGAACGGCGAGGAGATCTTCCGCCGTTTCCGCAACGAGCGGCAGGCGCTGGCGGCCATCGACCATCCTAATATCGTGAAGCTCCTGGATGGGGGCAGTACCGAAGAAGATCTGCCCTATCTGGTGATGGATTACGTCGATGGGATGCCAATCGACCAGTACTGCGACGTTCACCATCTTTCCATTGAGGAACGCCTGCAACTGTTTCGCACGGTCTGCTCCGCGGTGCAATACGCCCACGAACAATTGATCATTCATCGCGATCTCAAGCCGGGCAATATTCTGATTACCAGGCACGGCGTACCCAGGCTGCTGGACTTTGGCATTGCAAAAATAATTAATCCGGAGTTCTTCCAAACTGCCCTGACCACGCAGACCAACTGGCGTCCGATGACCCCGGAGTACGCGAGTCCAGAACAGGTGCGCGGCCAATCCGTCACCAAGGCAAGCGATGTCTATTCGCTGGGAGTGCTGCTCTACGAACTACTCACCGGTCATCGCGCCTATCGAGCTTCCGTGCAGTCTCTCTTGGAGGTGGAGCGCACGATATGTGAAGAGCAGGTTGAGAAGCCAAGCTCCGTTGTTGGCAGAACCGAATATCAAACATCACGCAGTGGTATCACGCGATCCGTGATTACTCCCGAGGCAGCCGGCGCGAACCGGTCGCTCGATCCCAACGAACTTCGGCGCCGTCTGCAGGGCGATCTTGACACCATTGTCCTGAAGGCGCTGCGTAAGCAGCCGCAGGATCGATATGTTTCCGTGGCGGAGTTTTCGAAGGATATCGAACGTCACTTGAGCGGCAAACCTGTAACCGCGCGGAAGCTCACCATCGCCGATCATAGCGGCAGATTTCTGCGCCAGCACAGAGAATCCCTGACCACCGCCCTGGTTTTTCTGCTGGCGATGGCCGGCCTGATCGCTTGGGAAACAAGAGGAATATGGAAGCCGACGGTAGGGCATGGCCCCAGTGCAACTCGCTCCCATGCGCGTTCGTCGGTGGCCGTATTAGGGTTCAAAAACCTTTCCGGCCGCCTGGACACGGCCTGGATCTCAACCGCGCTGTCCGAGATGCTGGCCGGAGAACTGGGAGCCGGCGGAATGTTGCGCACGGTACCTTCCGAAACCGTAGCGCGGGCTAAAAGTGATCTCTCTCTCCCCGATACAGAAAGTCTAAGCGCCGAAACCCTGGCACGACTTCGCACCAACTTAGGCAGCGACTTTGTCGTGCTTGGCTCTTACCTCGACATGGGAAAAGCTTCCGGGACCCAAATTCGACTCGACCTCCGTCTGCAGGACACGGCCAAAGGCGAAACCATTGCCCAGATTTCGCAAACCAGTTCTGAAGCCGAGATGCTCGACCTGGTCTCCAGAACCGGAAGGCAGCTGCGGGAGGCACTAGGAGTCTCAGAAGTCTCTCCATTCGAAGCGACGGGTGTTCGCGCCTCGGTGCCGTCAAACCCTGATGCCATGCGCTTCTATTCAGAAGGTCTGGACAAGCTTCGTGTGTTCGATGCCCTTTCGGCTCTGGACCTCCTGAATCGTGCGGCTGGGGCCGACCCTTCTTATCCTCTTGTGCACTCGGCGCTGGCGAGGGCCTGGATGCGGCTCGGGTACAACCAGAACGCCATCGACGAGGCCAGGAAGGCCCTGGATCTGGCCGGCAAACTCTCCCGTGAGGACCACGCGCTGATCGAAGCGCGTTACTACGAGGCCACCAAGAATTGGGACAAGGCCATTGAAACCTACCGGTTGCTGTTTAGCGTCTTCCCGGATTCCCTGGAATACGGCCTTTATCTCGCGAATGCCCAGGTCGGGGGAGAACGGGCCAACGACGCTCTCAACACAGTTGCCCAACTCAGAGGTCTTTCCGGGGAAGCGAAAGAGGATCCGCGGGTTGACCTGACTGAAGCGGAAGCGGCTTATTTGTTGTCCGACAGCAAACGCGTCGTGGCTTCGGCCGAGACCACGATCAGCAAGGCAAACGCCTCGGGAGCAAGACTGGTGGCAGCGCGCGCCCGGCTGCTTCAGTGTCGTGCGCTGGCCAGTCTCGGGCAGCCCCAAGCATCGATGGCTGCGGGCGCGGAGGCAAGCCGCATTTATCACGAAGCCGGCGACCCGGGCGGAGAAGCTCAGGCGTTCCACGCCGCAGCCGAAGTCCCTCTGAACCAGGGCGACCTGAAGCTGGCGACGAGCATGTACGAACAGGCGCTTGCCATCGCCCGCAAGATTGGTGACAAGCGAGCCACAGCTCGCGAACTGGGAAACATTGGTGTGATTTTTGTCCAGCAGGGAGACTTTGCGAGCGGCGAGAAGATATACGGAGAAGCGCTCGCGGATTTCCGCGATGTGGGGGACAAGCACGGGATGTCGGTAGTCATAGGAAATACCGGCGACATTTTTCATGCTGAGGGGAAGCTGGGAGATGCGCTGGCTGAATATCGGGATGCGCTGGTTTTGGCCCGCGAGGTGGGACACAAAAGCTCGGAAGGAATTGACCTTCAGCTCATCGGCAACGTTCTGGCAGACCAGGGTGATCTGGGCGGCGCGGTGGAGATGTATCAGCGGGCATCCGAAATCCAGCGTGAAATTGACGACAGCAGCTACTACGCTGGCACTCTGGTTTCCATCGGGCGGGTACGGCGACAACGCGGGGACAGCGACGGGGCGAAAAAGGCCTATGAAGAATCTCTCGCCTTGCGGGAGCGGCTAGGCGAAAAAGGAACGACAGCCGAGGCCCAGGTCGCCCTTGCAGAACTGGCCTGTGATCTGGGTCAGCCCGCGCAGGCAGAGAAGCTGGCCGCCGGGGCCGTCCGCGAGTTTCAGGTGGAACAGGAAGCGGACAACGAACTCATGGCGGAAACGGTGTTACTCAGGTCGCTCCTTCAACAGGGAAAACTTGGTGATGCGCGCAAGGCCGACGCCTTCGGAAATGCGCTCTACGAAAAGAGTAAGGACGTCACCATCCGCTTCCCTTTTGCCATTGAAAGTGCTTACGCCAAAGCCGCGAACGACCTTGCGGGTGCGGAGCGCCTGGCCCGGGAGGTAGCGGCTGAAGCTGACAAACTTGGCCTGGTTAGAATCCAGTTGGAGGCTTCGCTGGCGATCGGCGAGATCGAGCAAAAGGGCCCGAACCAGGCGCAGGGTCGCGTCCGGCTTGCTAAATTGGCTAACGATGCCCGGGCTAAGGGCTTTGCATTGATCGCACGGGAGGCGTCGGCGTCGGCGTCGGCGTCGTCGCGAGTCGTGAACTAGTGTTAGGAAGCGCGAAATTCTGACATGCTGAGTCGAGCATCAGGAAATGCCCCCGATCATACGGCGCCGGTTCGAACAGGAGGCAAAAGCGATGGCTTCGCTGCGCTCCCCGGAGCTTTACGACTTCGGTGTTAGCAAGGATGGTGTCTTCTATTATGTGATGGAATTGTTGGACGGGATCGATCTGGAGAGTCTGGTGAAGAAGTTTGGACCGCTGCCTCCGGCTCGAGTCGTCCGTATCCTGTGTCAGGCGTGCCGGTCGCTCGCCGACGCTCATCGTCAGCCCTACTGGGAGTTGCGCCCTGGACATTTATCTGGTTGACGGCACTTACGAGTTGTTCCGGCACTATTACGCTCTCCCCTCCGCGCGGGACCATGACGGCAGGGAAGTAGCCGCGGTTCGGGGCGTCCTCGGGTCGGTGCTGGGCATGATCAAAGGCGGTGCTACGCGCATCGCGGTCGCGACCGATCATGTAATCGAATCGTTTCGCAATGACCTCTGGCCGGATTACAAGACTGGCGAAGGTATCGAGCCTGACCTGTTGGCGCAATTCCCCATGCTCGAAGAGGTCCTCTCGGCGGCCGGCGTTGTGGTCTGGCCCATGGTTGAGTTTGAAGCGGACGATGCCCTTGCTGCTGCTGCCGTTGCGGCCGCCAACGATGCGCGTGTGGAACGTGTGATCATCTGCACGCCCGACAAGGACCTGGCCCAGTGCGTGCGTGGTACCCGCATCGTGCAACTCAACCGCCGGACTCGGGCCACCATCGACGAGTCCGGTGTGATCAAGAAGTTCGGCGTCACACCAGAATCGATCCCCGACTATCTGGCCCTGGTGGGCGACTCCGCCGACGGCTATCCCGGACTTCCAGGCTGGGGCATGAAGTCGGCGGCTGCCGTCCTCGCCAAGTTCGTCCATCTGGAATCGATTCCGTCAGACGTTCGGGAGTGGCGTGTGAGCGTCAGCAACGCGAGTGCTCTCGCCGCCACGCTCTCGCGGGAACGCGAGCGCGTTTTGCTCTTTCGGACACTGGCCACGCTCCGCACCGACATCACACTCTTTGAGGACGTCGATCAGTTGCTCTGGAAGGGGCCCACGGATACTTTTGATGCGCTCGCGGCTCGACTGGACGCGGCACAAACCGAAGCCCGGCGATCTGGGACACAGCGTTCCCGGGGAGGGTCGTAAAGAGACGGAGGAAGCCTCCACAGGGTGAGCAGGCCTTCATCAGGTGGAACAGTTCTCCACAGGTTGGAGCAGGCCTTCAGGCCTGCAATCAATGCGCTCCCTGATCGGGGCGTTCAGCTCCTGTGGTACTTGTGTCGGAGGAAACACATGGTTGACAGATTGCCCCAGTCAACGTGAGTTCGCCACTTGATCAGCAATCTCTCAGGCGGCCGGTCTTCGTTCCTCCGTCCAGGTAGGCTTACTACCGGTTTGCCACCCAGCAGTATTTGAGAGGTTGAGCTTGCCGCATCATTTGGTGCCGAGCGGCGCTTGCACATCTCTTGAGGGGGCATACAGCCTAAAAAATCAAGTGAGCTGCGGGGTTGTTGCTCCCCGGAATGCGCTGGCTCCGCTGATACTGGTGTTATCGATCGAGTGGCTCCACGTATGGCTCGCGCCGTATTCCAACCCCCAGCTCGCGCCTGTCGACTATCAGTCTTAAGCTGAAGGGCTTGGTAGCTGGAGTGGCCACACCCACAGCTCTTTCAAAACAAAAGGGGATTCATGGTGCCGGGAGGGGGATTTTATTTTTCCACTAAGACCGGGACCGCGTTATCAACCAGTTGCAGCGTTTTCTGTAACTTGAGCCTACTTTCCCCTCTACTAGAGGCATTCTGACACGCATCTCCCTGCTTGTCTGCTAGAAAATGCTAGAACGCCGTATCCGTTCTCACTTTTTCACCAAAGCTGCACACGTTCGCAATGAGCAACTCGCAGCCTAAAGAGGTGTACCAAAATCTCCGTTTTAACCAATTCCAACCGACGCTGGAAAGGCGGCACTTACGGGAAGGCCTGCACTGTACCAAAACGTACAGATCTTGAATGGGGATGACTGATGCCAATCGGTCGAAATCTGCAACTCTTCGCGACGCAAGCGGGGGCCCCGGTCTGACCTGCCTGAAGGAGGCTGGGAGCAAGTGCGCCGAAATGCTGCCTCGATGGTCCGATATTTCGTGGAGTCTCCGAAATATCGGAGACTATTTGGGTCGCGAGAGGCCGAGCTTTTGCATTCGAGACTCCAGTGTGGTCGGCTTCAGCCCCAGAATTTGGGCT
>Ga0335084_10000097_pt1 | contig 57823 bp, 51 predicted proteins | sample Lox_Sample_44_FD_206721 | JGI IMG/M metagenome (GOLD analysis project Ga0335084, IMG submission 206721) | Soil microbial communities from Loxahatchee National Wildlife Refuge, Florida, United States - Lox_Sample_4.4 | ecosystem: Environmental > Terrestrial > Soil > Wetlands | place: USA...
CGGGCGGCCCATCGACGTGAGAGTTTGGCCTGGCTTTGACGTTGATCCCGAAGGTAGTGGCGCACCACCAGTAATTTCCCGTTAAAGTATCAACCGGACTCGCGCGATACTCGCCCGGTCACGCGGCCCACCCGCCGATAAAAGCCAAGTTCCCTAGAACATAGTGAACATTCACCGCCTTGCCCCCGGTTTATCCCATCTTTTCTGAGCCTGTCTGGGCTTTTTTCTCACATGTAGAGGTAGAACGCGTCCCGAAACCAGGCGGCTGGCGGAGACCCGTCGAGCAGCGCGGAGCTAGAGGGTGCGTTTCGTGCGGGCAAGCGACGGGTGACGGTGAAGAGGCGTCACGGGCCGATGGTCTGCTGCGGTGGGGAGACTCGCGAACGTGGCGATCTCAGTCTGGAACTCGAAAAGGATAAAAGAGTCATGAAAAAGGCGAACGCCACAATTTCCAGTTTCGCGAGAACGGCATCGATTGTGCTGATGTTGACGGCCGTGACGGCGACGGTATCGGCTGCGCAAACCTTTACCACGCTAGTAAATTTCGACAGGACCAACGGTGCTAATCCAGCGGCGTCTCTCATCCAGGGCACGGACGGGAACTTCTACGGGACAACGTACGGCGGCGGGGCGAACGGCAATGGCACGGTCTTTCAAATCACCCCGGCGGGCACACTGACCACGCTGCACAGCTTCGACCTTACTGACGGGGCCTCGCTAGCCGGTGCGTTAGTGCAAGGCACCGATGGGAACTTCTATGGGACGACCAGCACCGGCGGGGCAACCTTCTCGGGCACGGTCTTCAAAATTACTCCGGGCGGTACGCTGACGACGTTGTATAGCTTTTGCTCCCAACTCGGTTGCCCGGACGGCGAAAGCCCTGAAGCGGGGCTCGCGCAAGGCACCGACGGGAACTTCTACGGCACCACAAGCGGTGGCGGGGCAAACAAGTGGGGCACGGCTTTCAAAATTACCCCGGGCGGTACGCTGACAACGCTGTACACCTTTTGCTCCCAAAGTGGTTGTACGGACGGCGCTGCCCCTTACGGGGGACTGGTGCAAGGCACGGACGGGAACTTCTACGGGACGACCAGCCGCGGCAGCGGGACAAACCTCACGGGCACGGTTTTCAAAATTACCCCGGCGGGCACCCTGACGACGCTGTACAGCTTTTGCTCCCAAAGCGGTTGCCCTGACGGCTCCTTGCCAACCGCCGCGTTGGTGCAAGGCACGGACGGGAACTTCTACGGGACGACCAGCCGCGGCGGGGCAAACAACTCGGGCACGGTTTTCAAAATTACCCCGGGCGGTACGCTGACGACCCTGTACAGCTTTTGCTCCCAAAGCGCTTGCACGGACGGCGGCACCCCTTACGAGGAGCTGGTGCAAGGCGCGGACGGGAACTTCTACGGGATGACCAACAGCGGCGGGGCCAGCGGCTTGGGCACGGTTTTCGAAATTACCCTGGCGGGCACGCTGACCACGTTACACAGCTTCGGCGGCGCTGACGGCTCCCTGCCAAGCGCCGGGTTGGTGCAAGCCGCGAACGGGAAATTCTACGGGACCACCGAACAGGGAGGTACCAGCAGCAATTGCGGCAGTGGGTGCGGGACCGTCTTCAGCCTCGAATTGGGGCAGGGCGGGAGCGCAGTGACACTCTCGCGCACTTCGCTGGCATTTGCCAAGCAGGTGATCAACACAACCAGCGCAGCGAAGAACATTACGGTGACCAACTCCGGCAACGTGCCGGTGATGTTCAGCGGTGTCACGACCAGCGGGAACTTCGCCGTTTCGGCGAATACCTGCGCGGGCTCACTAGCGGTGGGCAAGAAGTGCAAGATCGGAGTGGTCTTCACGCCGACGCAACTGGGCCCGTTGACGGGAACGCTGACGATCAGCGACGACGCGGCGAACAGTCCGCAGACAGTGGCGCTGTCGGGCACTGGCGTCGTGCCGGTTACGCTGACTCCGGAGAGCGCAACGTACCCGACGCGGACGGTGGGCACGACCAGTCCGGCAAAGACGTTTACCTTGACCAACTCTCAGAACATAACCCTGGACGACATCGCGATCGGGACCACCGGGGACTTCGCGGTGTCGGGGACATCTTGCACGACGAGTTTGCCGGCCAAGGGGAAGTGTAAGATCAGCGTGACGTTCACCCCGACGGCAACAGGGACGAGGACAGGGCAGTTGAGCGTGAGCAACAACGCGAGCAACAGCCCGCAAACGGCAAGTCTGACCGGCACTGGAAAGTAGGACCGACCGGTGGCCCACTCAAGCCTGGAGTCGGCTTGAGTGAGGGGAGTGTAGTCGCGGCGCATAGTCCGCCGGGCGGGTGAAGAGGAAAAGGGATGTTCAGGTGCACGTGGCTTCGAGTCATAAGCGGAGCAATCTGTATTTTGTTTATCGTCCCCGGTGTTTCCGCTGGACGCCACAAGGACCACCCGTATCGTTATTCCGTCGTGGATATGTCGGTATCTCTTGCAGTTGGCACCGTCCGGACGCCGGAGTTCCCTGTGAGCGGGCAATGGTACGACATCATGGTTCAGGTTGAGAAGCCTCTCCTATTTAATCAATTTAAGCAAATGGTGTGTATGATGGGCGTCACGGCGGGGCCACTCGATTTGAAGGATTGCACCAACAAGGAGCCTCTGTTGCAAGCGGACTGGACCGTGCTGGATGGCGACCACGTCGTTGACAAGGGCACGATCCCCACCCGGTGCGATGCAAATTCGAAGACAAGCACATGTACAAGTTCCTTGGGGATTTCGGCGGAGAGGCTGGCAAGAAGTATGTGGTGGAAGTGAAATTCACAAAGGACGGCCACCTCTGAATATCGCAAACCCGCACCTGATAATTATTGAACACAGGAACAATTGATAAAGGGCGGGTGGCCTGATTCGATAACCGAGTCGGCTTCTTTTCTCCGAGCCTTGGCGCTTGAGCGCTTCAAAGTCTACTCGGTCCCATCGGAGCCAACGCGGTTATCGAATCCGCCCGCGACCTGCGCATTTGTCAAATTCCTGTCAATTTCTCGTCTGTTTTGAACCAGATACGCTGGTTCCCCTGGATTTCGCGTTATCATCCCCTTGAGATCATGCGAACTGCGGAAAACAATTCCGTGACATCCACAGAGACGGTCGAAGCGCCGAAACCGAGCGGCGACCGGATCCTCATCATCGAGGACGATCGCGCTGTCCAGAAAGCTTTGCGACGTCTCTTCGAGAGCGAGGGTTTCCACGTCGATGTTGCCGGAAACGGGGCTGAAGGGCTGGAGTTGTTTCGGGCCGCTCCGGCATCGGTGGTGGTGCTCGATCTGCGCCTTCCCGGAATGCTCGGACAGGACGTCTGCCGCGCCATCAGCCAGGTTGCGCCATCGGTCCCGATCATCATCCTCAGCGCACGCACCGACGTGATGGACAAGGTCTTGCTGCTCGAACTTGGCGCGCACGATTACGTCACCAAGCCCTTCAGCCCGCGCGAACTGCTCGCCCGCGTACGCACCGCGATGCGCCGCTCCACGCGCACGCCAATGGCCGAGACGTTCTGCTTCTCCGACGTGAAAGTGGATTTCACGCGCATGGAAGTCCATCGCGCGGGCGAATCCGTGCAGCTGACCGCGCAGGAATTCAAGGTGCTGAAGTTCATGATCCAGAATGCGGAACGCGTGCTCACGCGCGAAGAGCTGCTCAATCACGTCTGGGGATATCGCAATTACCCGAGCACGCGCACCGTCGACAACCACATCCTGAAGCTGCGCCAGAAGCTGGAGCCGGACCCTGCCAATCCGGTACACTTCCGCACCGTACACAGCGCCGGCTACAAGTTCGTACCATAGTCGGAGCCGCATAGAGGGTTCACATGGGTGGATTGCGGCTACGCACGAAGTTCCTGCTGTCGATGATCGCGGTTTCCGCCGCGCTGACCTTTACCACCCTCTACGTCGTGCGGCGCACGGTGCAGCACCAGGTGCGCATGGAGATCGAGCGCGACCTCGAGAACTCCGTTTCCAGCTTCCGCAACTTCCAGAAAGAGCGTGAGACGACGCTGGAGCGTTCGGCGGCGCTGCTGGCCGATCTGCCGAACGTGCGGGCGCTCATGACCACGCCTGACGCGGCAACGATTCAGGATGCCTCGCGCGACCTCTGGAAGCTGGCAGGAAGCGATGTGTTGCTGCTGGCGCGGCCATCCGGAAATGTCGTGGCGTTGCAGGCAACGTCGCCGGATGTCGGGCTGCGCGAAGCACAGCAGTTCTTTCCGACCATCATGACCGGCGACGAGTCGCGGCACTGGTGGTATGTCGAAGGCCATCTCTATGAAGTGTTCCTGCAAGACATCTACTTCGGTCCGGCAACCGGCGGGAATGTTCTTGGGTATCTTGTGCTTGGGTACGAGATCGATGACCGCGTCGCGCGCGAACTGAGCCAGGTTGCCGCCGGCGACGTTGCCTTCCGCTATGGGCAGTCGATCGCCCGCAGCACGCTGAAACCGTCGCAGGAAGCGGAACTGTTGCGGGCTCTCAATGCTGCGTCGAAAGAGGCGTCGGGCGTGCGCCAGCTCCACCTGGGCGACGAGAGATTTCTCGTCGCGTCCGTAGATTTGTCGTCGGCGGCAACCCCGGGATTGGGATTGTGGGTGCTGAAATCCTTCGACCAGGCGACGGCATTCCTGCGCAGCCTGAATGAGTTGCTGCTGGCGCTCGGTTTGACCGCAGTACTGGCGGGAAGTCTGCTGGTGTTCCTCATCTCGCACACGTTTACCCGCCCGCTGGGAAATCTCGTTGCCGGAGTGCGGGCGCTCGGACAAGGAGACTACACGTATCCGCTCGAGGCGCGGGGGGGCGATGAGGTGGCGGAAGTTACAGGCGCATTCGCGCGCATGCGCACTTCGCTCCAGACCACGCAGGGCGAACTGCTCGACGCGGAACGCCTGGCCACGATTGGCCGGATGGCCAGTTCCATTTCGCACGATCTGCGACACTCGCTGGCCGCCGTGATGGCCAATGCGGAGTTTCTCTGCGAGAGCAACCTGACGCCCGGCCAACGCGAAGATCTGTACGCGGAAATTCGCGTAGCGGTGAAGCAGATGACCGACCTGATTGAGTCGCTGCTGGAGTTTTCGCGCACCCGCGAAGCGCTGCATCCGTCGTTCGGCGATGTGCGCGAGGCGGTCGACTCGGCAATCAAAGCGGTGAAAGCACATCCGGAGTTCCAGCCCGTGCGGATCCGTGTGTCGTGGGAAGGCGCGACCGAAGGCTGGTTCGACTTCAAGAAGCTGGAGCGCGCGCTGCTGAACCTGCTGCTTAACGCCTGCGAGGTCGTGCCGCGCGAATCGGGAACGATCGAAGTGTCTCTGCGCCGCGCCGGCGAGACGATGGAAATCCGGATTCAGGACAACGGTCCGGGTATCGCCGATCTCGTGCGCGACAAGCTGTTCGAACCTTTTGTCAGTTATGGGAAAGAAAATGGAACCGGCATGGGGCTGACGGTGGTGCAGAAGATCGTGCAAGACCATGGCGGAGATGTGGTAGTGGAACGGACGTCAACGCAGGGCACCACGTTCCGCATCCATCTCCCGCTGAGCGCGTCGCAGGAGAGTGCGCTGGCAGTAAAGAGCGCGACGTAGTGGGCGTCCGCTGAACGGCAATCATCCCGGGACAACTTGTGGAGGCGAGATGAGTACGAGAGCTTCGTACCTTGGTTTCCGATCCGCGATGCTGGCGGGCCTTCTGATCGCGGCAGTTGTGAGCGAAGGGCAAGAGCCCGCTCCAGCAAGCGAGCCGTCGCTGGCTGAGTCGGTGAAGGAACTGCGCGAGCAGATCCGGGAACTGCGTGCGGCGGTGGCGGAAGTGCGGGCGGAAGCGCAGCAATATCGCGCCGAGGCAGCTGAGCTGCGGAAAGAACTGGCGGCCGTGCGGACGGTCCCGGGCGCGCAAGGCACGATCGAGGCGGCCAGCGCTGTGGCGGAGAACAGCGCCGCTGCGGGAACGCCCACCACCGCGCCGGAGCGGGATCGCATTGCCGCCCTCGAGGAGGAGTACGAGCTTCTGGCCGGCAAGGTGGACGATCAGTACCAGACGAAGCTGGAGAGCGCGTCGAAGTATCGTGTGCGGCTGTCGGGAATCGTGCTGCTGAACCTCTTCAGCAACAAGGGAACGGTCGACAACATTGATTTTCCAGCTCTTGCCTACGATCAGCCACCGGGAGCTTCGAGCGGGAGTTTTGGCGGGACACTACGGCAGTCGCAGATTGGTTTGGAAGTGTTTGGGCCCGATCTGGCGGGCGCCAAGACCCGAGCAGACATCCAGTTTGACCTTGCCGGAGGATTTCCGCGCTCGCAGAACGGCGTAAATGCCGGACTATTTCGGCTGCGAACGGGAACCATGCGCCTGGACTGGGCTCGCACTTCCATCGTGGCTGGACAGGACGGATTGTTTTTCTCGCCTGAGACGCCGACATCATTTGCCACGCTGGCCACGCCGTCTTTTTCGTACAGCGGAAATCTGTGGGCATGGGTTCCGCAAGTTCGTATCGAGCACCGTTTCGCGGTCGGAGAAGAATCCAGCCTGCTGGTGCAAGGCGGGATTCTCGATCCGCAAAGCGGCGAATCGCCTGTGCTCAACAACTACCGGCAGCCGCAGGCTGGGGAGCGGTCGCAGCAGCCCGCACTTGCCACCCGGGTCGCGTGGTCGCGAAATGTATTCGGGCAGGTGTTGCGACTCGGAGCCGGAGGCTACTACGGCCGCCAGGATTATGGATTCTCCCGCGACGTCGATGCCTGGGCGGGCATGGCGGATTGGAATCTGCCACTTGGCCGCATGTTTTCCCTGAACGGGGAGATCTACCGGGGAAGGGCAATCGGCGGGATTGGAGGCGGCATCGGCCGAAGTGTCCTCTTCAGTGGCGATCCCGGGGCAAGTGATACGCAGGTCCGCGCGCTCAATTCCGCCGGGGGCTGGGCCCAACTCAAGTACCGCGCAAGCAGTAAGGTTGAGTTCAACGGGGCGTTTGGGGGAGATAATCCTTACATGGCCGACCTGCGCGCATTCACATCGCCCCAAGCTTACGGAGATCCGAGGCTGACAAAGAATCAGGGGAGCATGGCAAATGTGATCTATCGGCCGCGTTCGAATCTGTTGTTTTCCGCCGAATACCGGCACTTGAAGACGTACACGATCGATAGCGGGACATACAGCGCGGACCACGTGAACTTAACGATGGGGGTATTGTTTTGAATTGGGGCTTGAGAATTTGGGTTCCAGGCTTCGGGCTTCCGGCCGCAGGCTTGGGATTTCGGGCTGGCCTGAACGCCGCGGCCTGGAGCCTGGTGGTCGTTGTGTGCGCCGGGCTCTTTCCGTTGCATGCCCAGGTGGCGACCGTGCATGCCCGGATTGAAGTTGAAGGAATCACGAAGGCGAATCCGAGTTCCTTTCCCGCAACCGCCGTCTGGCTGACTCCAGTCTCTGGGACGATCAACGGAGCGGTTGCCGGAACGCCCGGTCCAGCGGCCGGCCTCAAACTGGTGCAAAAGAACAAGAGTTTCGAGCCCCATCTCCTTGTCGTTCCGGCCGGGAGCGTGGTGGAATTTCCTAACCGCGATCCCTTTTTTCACAATGTGTTCTCGCTGTTTGAGGGGAAACGGTTCGATCTTGGGTTGTACGAAGCGGGCACTTCGCGCCTGGTGCACTTCGACCGTCCGGGAATCAGTTACATCTTCTGCAACATTCACCCGGAAATGAGCGCGGTGGTGATTACGCTCGCGACGCCGTTTTATTCCGTATCCAGCCGTGATGGCCAACTCGGCATTTCCAACGTGCCGTACGGACGCTACATGCTGCACGTTTGGAGCGAGGGAATGCGTCCGGAGAGCAGGGACTCAGGGGGGCGCGAGGTCACCATCAGCGAGAATTCGAGTTCGCTGGGAGTCATTCGTGTTCCACCGATCAACAAGCAGAGTCTGGCGCACAAGAACAAGTACGGCCGCGACTATGATGCGCCAACTCCCGACAACCCGGCCTATCATCAGCAACCGTAGGCGCCAGCTTCCAGCGAGTGTGTCCCACTTCTCCCGGCATCGGTCTACACTGGTAGCCAGCCATGAAGATTGAAAAACTCCTAAAACGCTATCGCGTGGAAGATGGAAAGAAATTCCGCCTGAAAGACCACGATCCTTCGGACACGCACGGTCTGAAGTCTGAGTTCAAGCCACAGGCGCGGGACCTGCTCGCCAAGGGCGTGCAAGAACTGGCGCGGTTGCAGGATATCCTCGCGGCGCAAGACCGGTGGGCGCTGCTGTTGATTTTCCAGGCGATGGACGCTGCAGGCAAGGACGGCACCATCAAGCACGTGATGTCGGGAGTGAATCCGCAGGGCGTGCAAGTGAGTTCTTTCAAGGCGCCGTCGAACGAGGAGCGCGATCATGATTTTCTCTGGCGGACGAGCAAGCGCCTGCCGGAGCGCGGCGACCTCGGCATTTTCAATCGTTCGTACTACGAGGAAGTCCTGGTTGTGCGCGTGCATCCGGAACTGCTGGCGACCGCGAAACTGCCCGATAAACTTGTGACCAAGAAGATCTGGCAGGAACGGTTCGAGGACATCAATGCATTCGAGAGCTACCTGACACGCAACGGGATTGCGATCCGGAAGTTCTTTCTGCATGTATCGAAAAGCGAACAGAAAAGGCGTTTCCTGGAGAGGCTCAACCATGCGGAAAAGAACTGGAAGTTTTCCGCGGCCGATGTCAAAGAACGCGAGTGTTGGGATGACTACCAGGCGGCGTACGAGGACATGATCCGGCACACAGCGTCCAGACACGCTCCCTGGTACGTTGTGCCGGCCGATAATAAGTGGTTCACGCGTCTGGTCGTGGCAGCGGCCGTGGTGGACGCGCTCGAGAGCCTGAAGCTGAGTTACCCGAAGATCGACGGGCGTCTGAAAGCCGATCTCGATGCAGCAAGGAAACGGCTGACATCGGAGTAATGGAGGCGCCAGGCAGTTGTCTGCTGGAGCCTGCAATTTTGCCAGGGCATGCGCATCGATGCGTGCGCTACTTCGTCAACGTGATGGGCAACGGCTGATCGTAGGGCTGGATGATCACGCTGACAGTCTTCCGCTTGTCGAATCCGTCCTTGGCGACGGGGAAGCTCACGATGATTGTTCCCGTTTGCTTGGTGCCCGGCATGAGCTTGGTCTCCGGAGCCAGTGCCGGTTGTGAGTTCTCCTTCAGTACCGGGAAGCCCTGGAAGTAACGTTCGAAGTCGACGGCTGAGGCAGCATCGTCATCGAACGTCTTGTCATCCGCGCTGGTGAGGCGCGCCTTCAAGGTGTGAATCCAGAGCGGCTTCTCGCCGCTGTTCTGTAGCGTAAGTGTGATCGCCACCATGGTGCTGTTCTGGCCAGGAACGTCAACCGCAGTGACGAAGTCGATGGAGCCGGCTCCCTGTGGCTTGGCACGGTTGATGTACGCGTAGATCCCCAGAATCACCGCGACCACGGCAAGGCAGACAACGACCACACCGGCAGGCGGAAGATTGCGTTTGGCGCCGCTGAATTCCTCTCCAATCTGAAAATCCGAAGAGGGTGGCTGGGGTGCGCCGGAAGACGGAGAGGAAGGCGGCGGAACAGGTTGATCGGCCATAGTTTGGCGTCCATTGTACTCGTTACATGGGTGTTCTTCTTGTCTTTGGCCGAATCCAAACGGCGGTTTCGGAGGTTGGGCAAGAAGCGCTCGGAGTTCAGTGACTTTGGTTACTTGCCGGAGGTCACGGTTGCTGCCACGATGCAGAGGAATTCTTTCGGAGGTACTCGGCGGTGAAACGGAAAACTCTCTTTGCCGCGATGCTCTGCGCGCTGCTGGCGACGACATTGCTTGGTTGCGGTGGATCCAACGAACTGCAATCGATCCAACTGACGATCGGTGGAACAGGCGGTACGTTCAACCTGCAGGGAATCGGTGGAACGCTCCAGTTGAAAGCGGTTGGGACCTACAGCAGCACAAAGACCAAAGATCTAACCAACGAAGTCACCTACACAGTTGTGCCGGAAGGAACGGACGTGAACGGTGTGCCACTGTTGGCGCCACCCATGACCGTGACCCTGAACACAACCGGTCTGATGACCGCGGTCGATCCTGCTGTTTGCACCTGGGAGAACCTGCAGCAGGATGAGACCAAGGACCCTGCTTGGGTGATCGATGGGATGTACAAGGTCACCGCAACGTTTGGCGGCGTGACCTCGCAACCGGTATTTGTAGCAGTGGCCTCGGCAGCCGGGAATGGCCCGCCGGCCGGCGCCTGCGGCCCTTCGTAGTCTTTCTTCCATTGACCTCCGCTTCGGGAATGGGGACGGTGTTCATCACCGTCCCTTTTGCTTTCTCCCCCCGGTTTGAGTCGTGACGACGGGGCCTTTATAATCTCCTCATTGGCCCGGAAGCGGGTCATATTTTGTGTCCGCGATCCTGACCAAGACCCTTCAATCACTGATGAAAGTCCGCCCCGGAGTCGAAGTTTCCGCCCAGTCCGATATCGGTTGCCAGCGCGAAAACAATGAGGACGCGTTCGGCTATTGGGAGCCGGAGGAAGATGAAGAATTTGCGCGCAAGGGGCGTCTGGCGATCGTCGCCGATGGGATGGGGGGCTATGAGGGCGGCCAGGAAGCGAGCCATCTGGCGGTGGACACGCTCATCTCAATTTACCGCGACCGTGTCGCCCCGAACCCCCAACAAGCGTTGAACGAGGCAATCCTGGCAGCTCACGAGCGGGTTCGGGAGTATGGATTTGCCCATCCCCATCTGCGGGGGATGGGAACGACGTGCACGGCGATCGTCGTGGCCGGGGAGACATTGCACTACGTTCATGTGGGGGACACGCGGCTCTATCTGGTGCGGCATGGCGAGCTGAGACAGATTACCCGCGATCACTCCTACGTCGGACGGCTGGTGGAGTCGGGCGTGATCAGCAGGGAAGAGGCGGAAAGGCATCCGCAGCGGAATATTCTGACGGCGGCGCTGGGAACGAGCGCCGATCTCATCATGGATTCGCCGGGATTGCCGGAACAACTCCGGCCGGGAGACGCGCTTATCGTTTGCAGCGATGGGCTCTGGGGACAGGTCCACGATCGCGAGATTCTGAAGACTGTGGGAGAAAACGACCCGGACGCTGCCTGCCGCGAACTGATCCTCCTGGCCCGAGAGCGTGGCGGACCCGACAACATCACCGTGCAGATCCTGCGATTGGCATGACAGGCCCCGCCCACAAGGGCCCCTTTCGATACTGCATGTCACCTGCTGCGGATGTGCAACATTGTGCACTTCTGTCTCATTTGCGCTGGCATTTCTCGCTGTAACCCACTGAAAAAGAGTCACTAAAAAGCTATGAGAGAAAATTAACTTTGGCAGAGCGGTTGCTTTGCCTATAATGCCTATTAATTCAATAGGCTTTCTGGGGGCGGCGATGAAAGTTTCACAAAAAGGGCTGTACGCGCTGCAGGCGCTGATGATGCTCACACGCCGGTATAGCCAGGGGGCGATCCGCATCCGCGACATCGCCTATGAAGAGAACCTGCCGGAAAAATTTCTGGAACTGATCCTCCTGGAACTGAAGAACGCCCGCATCGTGGAGAGCGTGCGCGGCGCCAAAGGTGGATACCAGTTGCGCCGTCCGCCAGAGGACATCCGCATGGCGGAGATCATTCGGCTGGTTGACGGTCCGCTGGCGCCGTTTGGCGATGCCGAGCAACTGCGCAGCCTGATTGACCGGGACGAGGATCACCGGGCTTTGTACCAGGTGTTTCTGGATGTACGCGATGCGGCAGCGAAGATTCTGGAGAACACTACGTTGGCGGACCTGGTCAACGGGCCGCCGACATCGGTGAAGCGTCGTTCGGTAAAGAAAAACAGGAATACCAGCGTTCTCCCGATGGTGGTGCAAGGGGGCGGGAAAGAGGGCCATGACTAAACGGAGTTTCTTGAGTGGCATAGTGCTTCTATTCGCCGGAGTGGCATCGGCGCAGACTGTGATCCACGTCGGCGCATTTCCAAACATCACGCACTCGCAGGCCATGGTGGGCAAGGCCAATGGGTGGTTCGAGAAGGCCATGGGGCCGAAGGTGACGATCGACTGGAAGGGCTTCAATGCAGGTCCATCAGCCATCGAAGCGCTCTTTGCGGGCGCGATCGACATGACATATATAGGGCCAAACCCGGCGATCTCGGGATATGTACGTTCCAACGGAGAGGCTCTGCGCATCGTGGCGGGGGCGACCAGCGGCGGAGCAGCGCTCGTGGTCCGCAATGACTCGGGAATTCAGAAGCCGGAGGACTTTCACGGCAAGAAAGTCGCGTCGCCGCAAATGGGCAACACCCAGGATGTGGCGTTGCGGGCATGGCTGATTGCGCATGGGATGAAGTCGGCGGACAAGGGTGGTGACGTCCAGGTAATTCCGTTGGCCAATCCGGATCAACTCACGCTTTTCGTAAAGAAGGAGTTGGACGGAGCATGGGCTCCAGAGCCGTGGGCGACACGCCTGATCAGGGAAGGCAACGGGCGGCTGTTTCTCGACGAGCGAACGCTGTGGCCCGATGGGCGGTTCGTAACGGCGCACCTGATCGTGAGGACGCAGTTCCTGAAGGAACATCCTGATCTGGTGAAGAACTGGATCCGTGCCCACGTGGAATTGACCGAGTGGATCAACGGCAACCTCGGGGAAGCGAAGAAGCTGCTCAACCAGCAGATCCAGAAAGAGACAGGGAAGGCATTGCCGGATGCAGTGCTGGAAGAGGCATTCGGGCGGATGCAGGTCACGTACGATCCGGTCCGTGCATCGTTGATGACGGCAGCCAAGTCGGCGTTTGACGCCGGATTCCTTGGGCGCACAATGCCCGATCTGTCCAACCTCTACGATCTCTCGCTGTTGAATCAGGTGCTGGCGGAGAAGGGAAAGAAGGCCATCCAATGAGCACGATTCCGCAGAATTCCTACCCAGTTCCGGAACATCGTGGAATGGCACACGGGGGAGCTGTGCGCAAGGCAGCCTCGTCGCTGGCGGTGGTACCGATGCGTCCGGGGGTGGAGCGGGCAACTCCCAAGGTGTCTCTCGAAGGAATATCGCTAGCCTACGGGACGAATGCAAAAGGCCGATTGATTGCTCTGGAGGACGTCAGCCTGCAGGTGAGTCCGGGCGAATTTCTCTGCATTGTAGGGCCGTCCGGGTGCGGCAAATCCACATTGCTGCACCTGATTGCTGGTCTGCACCAGCAGACCTCGGGCCATGTTCTGGTCGATGGCCGGCCTGTCAGCGGACCGGGGACGGACCGCATTCTGATCTTCCAGGAACTCGGGTTGTTCCCATGGCTTACTGTCGGCCAGAACGTTGAGTTTGGCATGAAGATGAAGGACATCGCGAAGGCCGAACGCGAAGAGAGGATTCAGCACTACCTGCGGTTGGTGCACCTTTCTAAGTTTCGCGACAGCTACATCCACCAGTTATCGGGAGGTATGCGCCAGAGAGTCGCTCTGGCGCGCGCATTGGCAACCGAGCCTGATGTGCTGTTGATGGATGAACCATTTGCTGCCTTGGACGCGCAGACTCGCGACCTGCTGCACGACGAGCTGGAACGCATTTGGTCGGAAACCGGGCGAACGATCGTGTTCGTGACCCACAACGTTCGTGAAGCAGTCCGGCTGGGGGATCGCGTCGTGCTGCTGACCTTCCGTCCCGGCCGTGTCAAGAAGGAGTTCCCGATCATGCTGGCACGTCCACGGCATATCGAGGAAGCCGAGGTGGCGCGAACGGCTAAAGAGATCCTGAATTGCCTGCGCGAAGAAATCAATAAGTCCTTGGACGCGGAGTATGCCGATGAAAAAACTCGCTAAGCAGATCATCTTTTACGGCGCTCTGCTCGGAATCTGGGCTCTGCTTGCGAAACTTCATGTGTGGCCGCCGTATCTGTTTCCGGCCCCGTGGAGCGTGGCGGAATCGCTATGGGCGGGATTCGCCGATCATAGTTTCTGGATCGGCATCACCGTGACCATGAAGCGCATGCTGATTGGGTACGGCCTCTCCGTCGTGCTGGGGATGATCCTGGGGCTCGGAATCGCCAGCAACAAGTTCCTGGAAGAGACGCTGGGCGGCCTGCTGGTCAGCCTGCAGTCCCTGCCCAGCATCTGTTGGATTCCGTTGGCAGTGCTCTGGTTTGGCCTGACGGAGAAGGCGATTCTGTTCGTGGTTCTGATGGGATCGGTACTTTCCGTCACGATTGCGATGGAGGACGGCCGCAAACAGATGCCGAAGATCTATGGCATGGCGGGGCGAAATCTCGGCGCGCGCGGGTTTCGCCTTTTCTGGTCTGTGTTGCTGCCGGCCAGCTTGCCCTTCGTCGTTTCAGGACTGAAGCAAGGATTCGCCTTCGGGTGGCGGTCTCTGATCCAGGCAGAAATGATCTTCCTAAGCCTGGGATTGGGCCAGTTGCTGATGATGGGACGCGACCTTAACGATATGAGCCAAGTGCTGGCAGTGATGATGCTGATCATCATACTGGGATTCATCATCGACGGACTCGTGTTCCGCACCGTGGAGCGCAAACTGCAACAGCGCTGGGGGTTGTTGCCGTCTTAAAGAGAGTCGGTGCCCAACAGGTTCCGCGACTGTGAGTCTAGACAGCGGGACCCTTCCCATTTCTCTCCTTTTCATTTCTAATGCTGCGCTATGCTCCGGAAACTTGCGTGGTTGGGCCTGGCTCTCTGTTCCGTGGCGGCGCTTGCCGCCGATCCCAATGCTGAGAAACTGATTCAGGAAGCGCTGAAGCCTTCGCCGTTGGAGACGAATCTGCGCCACCTGACGGATGAAGTTGGCGGCCGCGTCCCCGGCACTCCTGCGATGCAACGCGCCGTCGACTGGGGCCTAGCCGCATTCAAGGACGCGGGCGCCGACAGCGTTCACAGCGAAGGATTTTCGATCAAGAGTTCGTGGGCGGAAGGCGCCACGCAGATGAGTGTTTCCACCTACGGGGGAAACACGTCGTTTCCGGTGCGCGCGGTGTCGATCGCGTGGGCTCCGGCACTGGCTTCCACAAAGCACATTCCGATCATGGACGTCGGAGAGGGCACGGCTGCAGCGTTCGCCAAGGCGGGCGACATATCGGGGAAACTGCTGCTCGTGCATACCAAGGTGCTTGCGAGTTGGGCCGATCTTTTCTGGGAATACGAGCAGGCGCCGCCTGTCATTGCCCTGGCAGTGAAAGGGAAAGCCAAGGCGATTGCCTTTCTGGCAACTCGGGAGCACGACATCCTGTACCGGCACACGAACGCGGTGTTTGGGGAGATCGATCAACTTCCGATGGTCATCGTGGCGCGCGAAGACGGGGAGCGAATCGCACGGCTGCTGGCCGCGGGTAATCCGGTGTGGGCCGAGCTGGCGATTCCGAACAAGATCGGCGGGCCAATCAAGACGTCGAACGTCGTCGCAGAACTGCGCGGCAGCGAGAAGCCGGACGAGTTTGTGATCCTCGGAGCTCATTTGGACTCGTGGGAGCTTGGAACCGGCGCGCTGGACAACGGATGCAACGCGGCGCTCGTCATCGACGCGCTACGGGCGATCAAGGCTTCCGGGCTGAAGCCAAAACGGTCGATACGGTTCATTCTGTTCTCGGGAGAGGAGGAGGGACTGATTGGCTCGCGCATGTACGCGGTTGATCACCGCGCCGAACTCGACAAGGCGGCAGGAGTGGTGATTTTCGACTCGGGAACAGGCAAGGTCACGGGATTCTCAACGGGCGGCCGCAAAGACACGATTGCTGCTGCACAGGAGATGATCGCTCCGCTCGAGCAGTTTGGGGTGACGAAACTTTCTCCCACCGCCGAATCGGGAACGGACCATTTCGATTTCATGCTGGAAGGCGTGCCCACGTTCGTTGCCGACCAGGAGGAGTCCAACTACCTGGTGAATTACCACGCGACGTCCGATACCTACGATAAGGTCGACTTCGCGCAGCTCAAAAAGCATGTCGCAGAAGGAGCGGTGCTCAGCTTCACGCTGGCAAACGCCGACGGCCGCGTAGGGCCGCGCCTAAGCCGAGCCCAGATCGAGCAGACCTTTCACGATTCCCACCTGGATGAAGACCTGAAAGCGATGGGGATGTGGGACGACTGGGCTACCGGGAAACGGGGAAGGGCGCAGTAAGCCGCGCCTTGAGCCGCTAGCAGTTACACGAGTGGATTCCGGGTGACTGGCTCGCGGCCCGCGACTCTAAGCCCGCAGCTTTATCGTAAGATTCTTCTGTGCTTCTTTTCTGGATACTCTTCAATCTTTTTGTCGTGGCGATGCTGGCGCTCGATCTGGGAGTGCTGAACCGTCGTGCCCACCAGGTTCGCTTCAAAGAGGCGGTAGCGTGGTCGGCCGTGTGGATCACGCTGGCCGCCGCCTTCGCCGTCATCGTCTTCTTCTGGCATGGCAAGACGAGCTCACTGGAATTTGTCACCGGCTATGTCATCGAACTCTCGCTGAGTGTAGACAATCTGTTCGTATTCCTCGTCATCTTTCGCTATTTCAAGGTGCCGGGCGAGCAGCAGCACAAAGTCTTGTTTTGGGGGATCGTGGGCGCGCTGGTGATGCGCGGGGTGTTCATTCTCGCCGGTGTGACGCTGATCCGGCGCTTCGAATGGATCACGTATGTGTTTGGGGCGATGCTCGTGTACTCCGGATACAAGCTGCTGCGACAGGGTGAAACGGAGATCCATCCGGAGAGAAATCCGGTGCTGCGCATGTTCCGGCGCGTGTTCCCAGTGACGCATGAATATCAAGGAGGCAAGTTCTTTGTGCGGCGTGCGGGCCTGTATGCCACACCGCTGTTCATCGTCTTGCTGGTGATAGAAACCACAGATGTGCTGTTCGCGGTCGATTCGATTCCCGCGGTGCTGGCCATCACGGTGGATGCATTCATCGTGTACACATCGAATGTTTTTGCCATTCTGGGACTGCGCTCGATGTATTTCGCGCTCGCTGGAATGATGGAAGCGTTCCACTACCTGCACTACGGGCTATCGCTGGTGCTGATCTTCGTCGGCGTCAAGATGCTGGGGACACATTATTTTCACATTCCGACGATCTGGGCGCTGGGGACGGTCATCGCGATACTGGGCACATCGATGGTGGCATCGGTATTGAAGCCCCGGAAGCCGGCGGCCCGAAGCTGAGTTCTCGTAGGCTATGATGAACGTTCTATGATTCGCATTCCTGTCGCCACGCCGTCGCGTTCCTATGAAGTCCTGCTCGGCAGCGGCCTGCTGGCGCGCGCGGGGGAATGCCTGAAGCCGATCGTGGCCAATCGGCCCGCATTTGTCGTGAGCGTTTCTCCGGTGCGACGGCGGTGGGGAAAAGTGCTTGCAAAATCGCTGTCTGACGCGGGGCTCAATGCCGAAATTCTTCAGATGCCCGATGGGGAACGCTTCAAACGGCTTTCATCACTGGAAAAGCTCGCTGAAAAGCTCGTGAGCGGGGGAGCAGACCGCGGTGCAACATTGATCGCCCTTGGCGGGGGCGTGGTGTGCGATGTCACGGGATTCCTCGCGTCGATCTATATGCGGGGAGTGGAGGTCATCCAGATTCCGACGACGGTCCTGGCGCAGGTCGATGCCGCGATCGGGGGGAAGACTGGAGTCAATCTGAAGTCGGGAAAGAATCTGCTGGGAACATTTCATCAACCACGCGCGGTGTTGATCGATCCGGCGGTGCTGGCAACGCTTCCATCGCGGGAGTATCGGGCCGGGCTGTATGAGTCGCTCAAGTGCGGGATCATCGGCGATGCAGGATTGTTCCAGCTGTTTGAAGACCGGCGGCGGGAGATTTTGGATCGGGATAAGACGGTTGTCGAGAAGGTGATCGCGGATTCGGTGCGGCTGAAAGCGGCGGTGGTCAGCGCCGATGAACGCGAAGGCGGGCTGCGGCAGGTGTTGAACCTGGGACACACCATCGGGCACGCGCTCGAGGCCGAAACACGCTACACCCAGTTGCTGCACGGCGAGGCGGTGGGGTGGGGAATGATTGCGGCCACAAATATCGCGCTGTCGGCAGGGAAACTGGACAGCGTTACGGCGGGTCGGATCACGAGCGCGATCCTCGGATTTGGCCGGCTGCCGCGGATGCGCGTGTCAACAGCGGGTATTCTCAACCGCCTGCACTCCGACAAGAAGACGCGTGCCGGCGTAGTGCATTTCGTCCTGCCGCGCGAGATTGGGAAAGTGGAGATCGTCGGCGACGTGCCGATTGCAGTCGTGCGGTCGGCGATCGAGGAGATGCGAACACTGGCGGCGTGAGGACCGCCGCGATCCCAGAGGTTTTCGCCCAGAGCGTCAAAATATCCATACTTGATGAAGCAGGAAGCCAATCCGCGAATCGTCGGGGCCGCGCCGGTCGGCGCGCACGACCGGGAATCCGCTTCGCGCGCCGTGCGGGAGATGTTTACGTCGATTGCGCCGCGATACGACCTGCTCAATCATGTTTTGTCATTCAATACAGACCGGTTGTGGTGGTGGCGCACGGCGCGAACCTTTGATTCGATTCTCAGACGGCCGGACGCGCGGGTGCTGGACTTGTGCTGCGGCACGGGCGACATGACCCTGGCATTGTGGCGCCGGTCGAATTCGGCGAGCCCACAAATTCTGGGAGCGGACTTCTCTCACGCCATGCTGCAGCGGGCTTCGGCGAAGGGAAGCGGAACCTCCTTGCGCTGGATCGAAGCGGACGCGCTCCAGTTGCCGTTTGTGAACCAGCAATTTGATCTGGTGACGTCCGCGTTTGGATTTCGGAACCTCGCCGACTACGATGCGGGGCTGCGCGAGATTGTGCGCGTGCTGCGTCCAGGCGGCGAATGCGGAATCCTGGATTTCGGCGACCCGCGCGGGCTGCTGGGACGCGTCTACCGAATCTACTTCAAGAAGGTCCTCCCCGCAGTCGGTACGGTTATTTCAGGTGTCGAGGGGCCGTACAAATACCTTCCCGCGTCGGTAGAACGCTTTCCGTCGCCGGAGGAAATGATCGAAAGAATGCGGCAGGCAGGATTCCGCAAGGCTTCATGGATACCCTACACGTTTGGCGTGGCCGGGCTCTATCGGGGGAGCGCGTGATTTGCGAGGATCAGTGGAGGTTGCGGACCGAATCGGCGAAGGCGTCGCTGATGGTATGGCGGATCACGCGCTCATATTCCGGTCCGAGGAACTTCTTCAGGCGGTCCGTATTCATGATGTATTGGCCGGTCATGTAGGGAACCGCGTCCGGCGGGATGGCGGAAATCTTCGTACTCCAGAGAAACTGAAGAACCTGGCGCATCGCCCACTTGCCGGGGACCCGTACCAGCCTGGCTCGGGCCATGCGGATACACTGTTCGAAAGTCAGAGGCTCGCCGCGTCCTGCCACGTTCAACGTTGTCAGCCGCTGCACTTCCGGCTCACGCTGCAAGATCCAGGCGATCAGGCGCGCCATGTCGTCGACGTGGATGAACTGGATCTTGTTGTCGAGATACTTTCTTCCGTAAGGCAGCATGCATGGCAGGCGCTTGGCTTGTTCGCGCATGCGGGCGGCGCGCTTGCCTTTGCCATTCGGAGTGCCGCGGAAGGCTCCCATCAGGTAATTCTCGACCGTGGCCCCCGCAAAAATGTGAGGACGCAATATGAAAGCGCTGCAGTTTCGCAACGAAGGGGCCCGCTGCTGCACGACCAGGTCGCATTCCTTCTTGTGAAGGGCGTAAGGCAACGTGTGCGCGTGGAGCGGCACATCTTCCGTGACGGCATCGGGCAGATTGGAACCGTAGGCTGAGACGCTGCTGGGAAAGATGAACTGGCGAATGTTCGTCCCGGCGTTACGGTTGGATTCGGTGATCGCTTCCATCACCCGGGCAGTTCCGGCCACATTGATCTGCCACATGCGATCGACGTCAACCACGCCGGAACGCAGCGGGTCGATGACAAATGCCAGATGGACCACCGCCTCGGGATGCAGTTCGCGGAACAGGAGGAACAGTTCGCGCGTAGAGGCTTCCTTGCCAAGATCCAACGGGACAAAGCGTTGCACCTGGATCCCCGCCGGAGGGACAACATCGACACCAATGATTCGAGCGCCGGGAAGCATCGGCGCAAGACGCTGTCCGAGATTGCCGGAGATGCCGGTGACGATTACGGTTGGTTGAGCCGTATCCATTTAGTCGGGCTCGACAGTCTCCTCTTCAGGTTCAGAACCCGGCTTCCCTGGCTGCGGCTGCGGTCTTGGAGTGATGCCGAAATACGTCTCGTTGAGCTTCGATGTGCCCTGATATTCCAGCATGGCATCGCGGAAGCGCTGGCTGACGATCAGGTTCCTGATCTCCGGCTTCACACTCGCAAGCGAGAGCGTGTTCTTGCTGACGAGCTTGTAGACGTAACGTCCGCTCGGGTCGGAGATGACGGGAGAAACCTCCCCAGGCTTCAGATCGAATGCCACCTTATGACTTGCGGGGAGGCTGTTGGAGCGCAGCTTGTCCATCTTGGTGGAAGGCGGTTTTCCTTTCAGGCCGGCGGCCAGATAGGCTTCTTTCTCAAGGACGTCGAAACTTTCACCCTTGGCAGCCCGAGCCTGCAGCAAGTCGGCCGTCTTCTTCATCGCCGCTTTGCCGGCCTTCTCGCGCTCCTCGGCCTCTTCCTTCTCCTGGGCGGGAGTCTTCTTGACGCCGGTTGCTTTCGGCGCTGTCAGCTGCCTGTTGACCGGAACATAGAGGCGCAGCAGGCTCGCTTCCTGATACTTGTCGGTGTTTTCGCTGTAGTACTTCTCGATGTCCCCATCGGAGACCTTGCCGGCCTCTTCCTGCAGCGCGACCGTGAGCTGTTGCGAGAGGATCTGCATGCGAGCAAAACGTATCAACTCTTCGAACTTAGGTTGCTTGTCGATTCCCCGCTTGTCTCCTTCCTGGCTCAAGGCCAGCACCTGCGCATAGCGAGTCGCGAGGCGGACTTTGACCGGGAGCGACATTCCAGGCTGAAGAGCGTCCGTCAGCCTTTCGAACTGCTCTCGCGTGACGATCGTCTCACACGTTTGACCTTTCTTCGCCGGATCCGCGCATGGAGTCTTCACGGTGATCACGGGGTCGGCGGGATTGGTTGTTGCGACGGCTTGCTCGGATGGCGCCCCGCCAGCGGCTTTTCCTGCCGATTGCGGGACGGGCGCTGGCGGGTTGCCTTGTGCAAATGCCAGGCTGCCGAGCAGGAGACACACGGACCACAGGGAACGCATGAAGCAATCCTCCGGAATGGGCGTTGCAGAAAAATCATCCTAGCATGCCATGCACGGAATCGGCAGTTACGGAGGAGTGGCGTGATCGGCAGCGCGAAGCGATAATGCCGACATGCCGGAGCTGCAGTCCGAGTTCAGTCCCGAAGCGATGCGCCGTGAAAAGCGGGTCGTCGCCGGCAATTCTGTGGTGGCCGCGCTGCTGATCACGGCGGCGAAAATCGCGGTCGGAATCACCACCGGTTCTCTGGGAATTCTGTCGGAGGCGGCGCACTCCGGGCTGGATCTGATCGCGGCGGTGGTGACCTTTCTTTCGGTGCGTGTATCGGACAAGCCGGCCGACGCCGATCACCAGTACGGCCACGGCAAAGTCGAGAATTTCTCCGCCTTCATTGAAACCGGCCTGCTGCTTCTGACCTGCGTCTGGATTATCTCTGAGGCGGTGAAACGCCTCTTCTTTCACCGTGTGGAAATTGAACCGAGCGTCGCCGCGTTTGCGGTCATGTTCATTTCGATTGGGGTGGACGCGTGGCGTTCGCGAGCGCTCGGCCGCATCGCAACGAAGTATGACAGCCAGGCGCTGGAAGCCGATGCCCTTCATTTCTCCACTGACATCTGGTCGAGTGCGGTGGTGATCCTTGGCCTGGCGGTCGTCGAAGTTGGCCGTCTCTACCGGACGCCCTGGCTGATGAAAGCCGACCCGATCGCAGCGCTGTTCGTGGCCGGCGTTGTGGTCTACGTCAGCTCGCGGCTGGCGCGCAAAACGGTGGACGCTCTGTTGGATGCGGCGCCGTCGGGCGTGCGCAGCCAGATCCTGGAACGGATCCGCGGTGTGGATGGCGTGCTCGAAGTGGATCGCGTGCGGATTCGGCGCGCGGGCAATCGTTACTTTGCGGATGTCTCCGTAGGCCTCTCCCGCAATTTCACCTTTCAGCGGTCGGAGCAGATTGCCGACGAGGTCACTGCTCAGGTGCATCGCGTGCTGCCGGAAGCCGACGTCATGGTGCATTCCGCGCCGCGTGCCCGGGGATCCGAAAATATCTTTGACCGCATTCGCGCCGTCGCTACACGGCATAACTTCAACGTCCATGACGTCAGTGTGCAGGATCTCGACGGCAAGATTCATGTGGAACAGCATCTCGAACTCGACGAGCAACTCAGCATGAAGCAGGCGCACGATGAGGTCAGCCGGCTGGAAGCGGAAATTCGCAGCGAGGTGCCCGAAATTTCCACGATTCTGACCCATATCGAAAGCGAACCATCCACGATCGAGACGGGCGAGCAGATGGTGCAGGAGCCGGAGCTCGAAAGAAAGTTAAAGGAAATCAGCAGAGAATTTTCAGAAGTGATTGATATTCATGAGTTCCAATTCAAGCGCATCCGTGACCATCTGTATATGGCCTGCCATCTGACTCTGCCGGACGATATGCCGTTGTCGCGCGTCCACGATGTGCAAACGTCGCTCGAAATCCGTTTCAAGCAAGCGGCACCGCAACTGTTCCGCGTGCTGATCCATCCGGAGCCGGTCACGGACAACCGGAGATAGGGCGGTTTGAGATTGACCATTTACGATTGACGGGAACGCCATGATCCACGCCACTGCACTCTGGACCGACCAGGACCGTTTCATCAGCACGGCATCTTCCGGACACGCGATCGTGCAAGACGCCGGCAAGGAGAAGACCGCCAACAGCCCGATGGAACTTGTACTGATTGCGCTGTGCGGGTGCACCGCGTCGGATGTCGTCGGCATTCTGCGCAAGAAGCGGGAGCCGTTTACAGGGCTCGAAGTCCACGCCACCGGGGAACGCGCTGACGGCTACCCGGCCGTCTACACGGAAATCAGGTTGACCTATCGCGTGCGCGGAGAAGTGTCCAGGAAAGCGATGGAAGACGCCGTGCGGCTTTCGAAAGAGAAGTACTGTTCCGTGTCGGCGATGTTGGCGAAGACAGCGAAAATCACCTATGTGATCGAGCACGTCGCGTGACGCGAGGCGCTCATCCACTGCGGGGCTATTTCTTCATCGCCGGCGCAGCTTTGTTCTGGGGCATGGCGGCCACGCTGGGCCGCGCAGCGTTTACCGGCAAGTTACTTCCCGGGGGAGCGCTGCATGAAATCGACCCGTTGATTCTCTCGCAGAGCCGCACCACGCTTGCGCTGGCAGTATTGCTGCCGATCCTCCTGTTGCGGCAGGGGACGGCAATCCTGAAGGTGCCGCGGCGCGATCTCATCCAATTCGGTTTGTTGGGAATCTTTGGCGTCGCCACGTCGAATTACTTCTACTACGTCGGCATCCAGCGGACGAATGTTGCAACCGCAATCATCCTGCAGTACACGGCTCCGGTGTGGGTTTTGCTTTATTCCGTGATACGCGGCGGCCAAAGGCCTTCGTTGCGGCGCACGCTGGCGGTGGCGCTGGCGGTGATCGGGTGCGCGTTGGCGGTCGGATTTGTGGGCACACGCGGCCTTCGGCTGGATACCTGGGGCGTGATCGCCGCGACGTTGGCGGCATTTTGTTTCTCCTTCTACAACATCGGCGGACACGGAGTATTGGCGCGCTATGATCGCTGGAAAGTCCTGCTCTGGGTACTGATATGGGCGTCGGCTTTCTGGGCGATAGTCAATCCGCCGTGGAAGGTTGTGGCGGCCCACTATGGGCGCGAACAATGGACGTTCCTGTTGCTGTTCGCGTTCGTCTCGATCATCGGGCCGTTTTCCTGTTACTTCGCGGGGCTTCAGTATCTGGAACCGACCCGGGCTGTGGTGGTGAGCTGCCTGGAACCGGTGTTCAGCATCGTTTTCGCCGCGATGGCGCTCGGAGAGTTGCTGCGTCCACTGCAGACTCTCGGCATCGTTGTGGTGCTGTTCGCGATTGTGCTCATCCAGATGCGGGAACGGACAGTGCGAGAAGAGGAATTGGTTGTGGAGCCGATCGAGTAGGTTCGTTTCGCAGGTCCTTCACTCCAGGCTGCGGCCCTTGGTTTCGGGCAACTGGGTTGCCATGAGACTGGCCAGCAAGAATGCGGTGGCGCACAGGTAGAAAGCCCAGCTCAGGCCTTTGATCTGGCCAACCCATCCAATGGTGAGCGGGGCCAGCGAACTCATGGTGCGGGCACCGTTGTAAGTGAAACCCAGAGCCCGGGCGCGCACGCGCGTCGGGAAAATCTCGCTGCCGATGATTCCGGAACCTGAGAAGAATCCAGTGCCGAAAAACGCCACGATGGTCCCCAGCACCAACAACACGGTCTGCGAGCGAGCCAAGGCGTAGATCGGCACCAGAATCGCGGCGATGAATGTGTACACGGTGAACGAGCGGCGGCGTCCGAGATGGTCGGCGACCCAACCGAAGCTGGCGTAGCCGGGGAACATGCCGAAGAGGTTCAGAACGACGAGCAGGGAAGTCGTCCCCATGACGCCGAAGCCGCGTCCGCCTTGCTCGACGGGCAAAGAGAGATAGGGCGGAAGCCACGTGAATAGGCCCCACCATCCGAACATGCCGAAGAAATTGAGCAGCAGCAGAGCGATGGTGCTTCTCAGATACGGCGGACGGAAGATCCTTGTGAACGAGTCGTGGTCGTAATGGCGCTGTGCGTCGGCGACTCGATGCGCATCCACCGCGAGTCGATGATGTTCTTGCCACATCCCGGACTCGGGCACGCGGTTCTGAATCCACAGCGTGATGGCGGCCGGCAGGATTCCTACGAAGAATACGGTGCGCCAGTTGGCGTAACGCAGGACGATTCCCGCAACCAGCGCCGCCAGAGCGAAACCGATCGCCCAGGAACTCTGCACGATCGCAATAGCTTTGGCGCGCAGTTCGTCAGGCCAGGTTTCGGCGACGAGGGTGGCGCCTGTGTTCCACTCGCCACCCATGCCGAGACCGAGAATGAAACGAATGATCGCGAGCGAGACGACGCCGGTGGAGAGTCCGGAAGCGAACGAACAGACCGAGTAGGTCAGGATGCTCAGCATCAGCGCGCGTTTGCGTCCGATGCGGTCAGCAAGGAAACCGAAGAGCACGCCGCCGATGCCGGAAGCCAGCAGCGTCAGCGTATAAAGCAGGCCAGACGTGGCCTTCGACATGCCGAAATCGCGCATGACATGCGCCAGCACAAGCGCATAGAGCATGGCGTCGAAGGAGTCGAGCATCCAGCCGAGCGCAGCAGCAAGGAGGGTACGTCGTTGGCCGGGCGTTGCCTGACGCAGAAGCTGGATCGGGCCGATGGGCATGCGGGGAAGGATTGTATATCAGCGGACGTGATGCGGTGCTTGAGGCTGTAAAAATGACGCCGACACTGGCAATTCACTTCGGGATTACCAATGACCCGTTCTGATATCCATTTCAACCATGGTGCTGTTTTGATCTCTTAGCTCTTGCTGCTTCAAATTTGTGGGCGAGTTCGCGCTCAGCAAGGCCTTTAAGGTGATCAATGACAAGTTGATATTCCGGATAGGCCTGGTGATTCTCGACGTCGGCCAAGAATGTAATCAGATTTGATTGTTTGTCGAACGGGAGCTTCTTCACAAGTACAACAAATGTCTTGGTGTACTGTCCGCCAAAAGTAGTAGTGGCATGTTGCAGGTAACTAGGTGCGTCTGCATCATAATGAGCATCTTTGCTCAGTCGAACGAGCAACTCTCCTACATCGACTTCGTGGCGCCCCGCAAGCGAATAGAGGGCCTCGACGTACTCGTGGCCATCGTACAGTGGGCTATCAGGTTCAAATAGTTCCAGAAAACTCTTGTAGGTATGTGGGAACGCCTCAAGGTAGCGCTCTTGGATGTTTGGGTCGTCCGAAGTCTTCTGAAGTTGTTCCAAAGCTTGCGTAAGTTGCGCGGCCGTCTTGGACACTTCTTTGTCAACCGCGGAGCTCGCAACAGGAGAACAAATCAACAGTAGGCAAAAGAGCACTCTTGCAGGCATGGTCTTAGCAGGAAGATCTTCCTGACTGAGACATTGTAGTACGTTGTTACCCGATAGGAACGACCTCTACCTACGCCAGCCGACGGAGATATTTCTGCGCTTTTCCGACATCGCGTCCGATCTGCTCGCGCAATGCTTCCACCGATGGGAATTTGATTTCGTCGCGGAGGCGATCGAGGAAGTGGAGTTCGACTTCAGTCTCAGCGGTTACGTCGATGGGATGGAAATTGAGCAGGTGGGTTTCAATGGCGAATGAATCGGGACCGAACGTCGGGCGGTTCCCGACATTGGTGACGGAGTCAAAGCACTCTTCGCCGATCCGCGCGCGTGTGATGTAGACGCCGTCTTTAGGAACGAGTTCTTCATAACGCGCCAGGTTGATTGTGGGAACTGTGTATTTCGAACCGTAGCCACGGCCGCGCCCCGCGTTCGAGAGCAGGCTAAAAGGGCGCGCGAGCAAATGACGCGCGCGGCTGACGCGGCCTTCGCGCAGCAGTTTCCGAATGTGGCTGCTGGAAACGGTTTCGCCACGCAGGCGCATCTCCGGATAATCGTGAACCTCGAATCCCATCTCGAGCCCCAGCTCGCGGAGTGTCTGGATGTTGCCGGAAGCCTTGTGTCCGAAATGGAAATTGAAACCCTCGTGAACCTCGCAGGCACGCAGTCGCTTCTTGAGGATGTCGTGCGCAAACTGGTGCGGCGTCATGAGCGACAGGTCGCGCGTGAAGGGCAGCAGCAAAACCGCATCGACACCCGTAGTCGCCAGCACGCGTATCTTTTCCGGCGCAGTCGTAAGGAGCTTGAGATCGTGATCGGGCCGCAGAATGCGCATGGGATGCGGCTCGAAAGTTACAGCCATCGACATGGCATGCCGCGCCTTAGCGCGGGCTACGATTTCCCCGAGCACGTAGCGGTGCGCGCGATGGACGCCATCGAAGTTACCGACCGAGACCAGCGTCGGCCCGAAGTCTGCGGGAATATCGGCGAGTTTGTGAAAAACGAGCATTGAGCTTATTGCGAGTTTCTAATCGCGAGGTCGAACGACCAACGACCAGCGACTAAATCTCAAACTCCAGTTTCATCCCGTCGTAGGCCAGTTGCACGCCCGCCGGCAGCGTCGCGCTAGTAGCCACGTGCGGCAGATCGTGACAGATGTGCGTGAAGAATGCGCGCTTCGGCTTGACGGCATCCACGATCCGCAGCGACTGCTCCACGGTTGAGTGCGTCGGGTGCGGTTTGTACCGCAGTGCGTCCAGAAACAGGATGTCCAGATTGCGCAACCGGTCGAGCGATTCCGCGGGAACGTCGCTGTGATCGGTCAGGTACGCTGCTGAACCGAAGCGGAATCCCAGAATCGGCGTTTCGCCGTGAATCACCGTGATCGGCTCGAAGTGCGCGCCGAACAGTTCGACTGGACCCTCGATCGGTTTGAGTTCGACCTGGGGCAAGCCCCCGAATTTGTAGTCGGCGTCGAAAATGTAACGGAACATGGCGCGCAGGAACTCGGCTGCATGGGGAGTCGCATAGAGGGGAAGCTTGGCCGGTTTGTGGGCAAAACTGAGCGGGCGCAGATCGTCGATTCCGAGTATGTGGTCGGCGTGGGTGTGGGTGTAGAGCACCGCGTCGATGCGCGTAATCTTCTCGCGCAGCGCCTGTTCACGAAAATCGGGAGTCGTGTCGATGAGGATGTTGCGGCTCGCGTAGGTGATCATCACCGACGGCCGAGTGCGGCGGTCGCGCGGGTCGGCCGATTGGCATACAGCACAGTCACAGCCAATCGTCGGCACTCCCATGGAAGTGCCGCTCCCGAGAACCGTCAGAGTTGCCCGCATCAGCCCTTGATTCCCGTCGGCGTGCCGGGTGCCTCTGGCCCGCGGGCCAGAGCGTTGGTCACTTCCACGTATGCCATCCGCAGCTCGTAAAGGCAGTTCTGCAGGAAGCCTTGCTCTTTCGAAGTGAGGTTGCCCTTGGTCTTGTCAGAAATCATGCCGAGCGTGTCGATGGTCTGGCGCGCACCGATAAGGTCGACGCGCGGCGTGCCGCCCTGCTCCACCATCAGCCCAAGTTGCATCATGGCGGTCATGTAAAGTGACGCCATGAATCGCTCGAAGGTGACTTCCAATTCCTTGGACGAGTGGCCGCTCAGTTCGACCCGGGCGTCAAGGTCCTTCGAGGACTGTTTGTAGGCGTCATGCTGTGCCTGTTGCTCGCTAGCGGTCGGAGGCGGAGGCGTTGCCGGCTCGGGCAAATCGGTCAGTACGACTTTTGGCTGTTCGGCCACAGGGGACGGCGTTTCTTCAACGGTCTCCGTACGCAGTTCTCCATCGGCGGTAAACAGTCGCCGGTCGCTGACTTTGAAGCCGGAATCCTTTTGTTCTGCCATAAATGAATCCGTCATGTCGTAGTGTACCGCTTCCGATGTCCGCTACTGGATCGGCGTCTCAGCCCTCGTCAGCCTTGCATCCCCGGCATGCAGCGGCTTTCCGATCGATTCCCGGCGCAGGTAGCCCAATGTCACTGCCCGGTCCCCCGACGGCAGGGGCAGAACCGCGCCGCTCGTGATTTCACCGACGTCTTTGCCTTCAGCCTGAATCTTCGTACCCGGAACCGGTAACACACCTTGCACAGCAAACGCAGTGAACTGGCGGTGGACCGCGCCACGCGAACGAATGCGCTCGACGATTTCCTGTCCGAGATAGCATCCCTTGGTGAAACTCAAGGCGCGCATTTGGCCGGTTTCCTGGGGCAGGTCGCGCTCGCGGATGTCCTGTCCAAACTGAGGAATGCCGCGCGAGATACGGAACAGATTCAGCGCCTCGGAGCCGGTGGGTTGGGCGCCTGCCTTGACCAGAGCATCCCATAGCGCCGAAATGCGTTCTGGCGCGATCCAGATCTGCCAGGAGTCTTTCGCCTCTTCCCCCGAGTGCAGCACGGTTACAGTGGTGTCGTGCCACGGCACTTGCGCAAATTGCAGGTACGCAAGATCGGCGACTTGAATTCCGGCGCGTTCGAGAACCGAACGCGATTCCAGCCCCGTTAGTCCCAAGGCAGTGAGCTTGTCGCTGATATCCGCGACTTCTACATCGTCGGCGATGATGTAGTGATCGAAAATCTGCAGAATTTTGTGTCGCTGCGATCGCTCCATATCGGCCAGCAACGATTCCCCACGGTTGAAGGCGTAGAGGTCAGCCTGGATGTGTCCCTGAGCATTGAGCAGGAAGGCATACACGCCGTAGCCGGGTGCAAGGTCCCGGACATTGTTCGAGATCATCCCGTTCAGCCAACGAACGCGATCGCTGCCCGTCAGGACGATTTTTGAACGCCCTCCAAGGTCGTAAACGCCACATTCGGAGAGCAGTGCATGGAACTCGGCGCGGACGTCGCCGTAGGCGGACTTTGGCAACATATCTACGCTCGGGATAGTGGTCGTGTCCATGCAGGAGGTTTCAGGTCTCAGGTGTCAGGAAACGAAACACGCTTGCCCCAACCTCAATTATAGCTAACGGGCAGGGATGGGCCGTGCGGTGGTACGAGGACGAATTAGAGGCGGAAGCCAACACCTTTGCCGTATAGTGGACGCGGGAAGCACAAACGTCGCCCTGAGACCTGACACCAACCCTGTGATACCTTTCCCCAAGTGGGCCTCACGAAACGAGTTGCGGTCATCCCTGGAGACGGGATCGGCAAGGAAGTAATCCCCCAGGCAGTTCGTGTGATCGAGGCCGTCGGAGCCGATCTGGCGCTGACTCATTTCGATTGGGGAGCCGACCGCTACCTGGCCGACAAGACCACCGTGCCACCCGACGGATTCGCCATGCTGGCACGTGATTTCGACGCGATCCTGGTGGGGGCGTTCGGCGATCCGCGAGTGCCATCCAACATTCATGCGAAAGAGATCCTGCTTGGCATGCGCTTCACGATGGACTTGTATGCCAACGTCCGACCGGTCCGGCTGATGGATACTGCGCTGTGCCCCCTGAAGGGCGTCGAACCGAAAGATGTGGATTTCGTCGTGATCCGGGAAAACACGGAAGGCGTCTATGGTGATGTGGGCGGGGTCTTCAAGCAGGGAACAGCCGACGAAATCGCCATTCAGGAAGACATCAACACCCGGAAGGGTGTGGAACGCATCCTACGATATGCGTTCGAATATTGCGCCAGGCACAAGAAGCAAATGGGGTCGCCCCGACGGCGCGTCCTGATGTGCGACAAATCAAACGCCATGACGCACGCTGGAGGACTCTGGCAGCGGGCATTCAAAGAGGTGGCTGGAGAATATCCGCAGGTCGAAACACAACACATGTATGTGGACGCGCTCTGTATGCAGATGGTGCGGGACCCGCGCGGATTCGATGTGATCGTCACCAACAACATGTTTGGCGACATCATTACCGACCTGGCTGCGGGCTTGCAGGGCGGGCTGGGGATGGCTGCCAGCGGAAACCTGCATCCCGGCAAGACCTGCATGTTCGAACCTGTACATGGTTCGGCGCCGGCGATCGCGGGAAAGAACACCGCCAACCCCTTCGGCGCAATTCTCACAGCATCGATGATGCTGGGGCATCTGGGGTTGGCCGCTCAGGCCGAGAGGATCGAGGCGGCGGTGCTCGAAGCGGTGCGGCAGAAGAAATGTACTGCCGATATCGGAGGATCGCTCGGAACACGGGAGGCTGGCGAGTGGGTGGCAAACTGCGTTGCGCGCGGCTGACAGTTTCGATGTAAATGGAGATTGATGGCGATCACAAGACTTCAGATTCGAATCGCGTTCCTGCTCGCGCTGCTGGCTGGCACCTGTGTTGCGCAGACATCACCGCCGCCCGCACGAGAGAACAACAAGAATCTCGGCGAACTTGGACTTCAAGTTCAGGAACAACCTTCCGGTAAAGGCCAAAGCGCGGGGGAAGGCTCCAATGCTGCGATCCCCCCAGAAAAGACCATTTCGCCGGCGGAAGCGAAGGAACTCTTCAAGTCCGTCGACGAGATTCTCGAATTTGCCAGCCAGGACACCAAGCTACCCATCAAGGAGAAAATCAAACGGCGGCTGGTGGAGCGGAAAGAGGTGCAGCGTTTTGTCCAGAAGAGCATGAAGGAGGACAAGGACACGCAGCGCCTGGAGCGCTCGGAAGTGGTACTGAAAAAGTTCGGCCTGCTGCCGCGCGACTTCGATCTGAAGAGGTTCCTGGTCGAAATGCTCGAAGAGCAGGTCGCAGGCTATTACGATCCAAAAACCAGGACGGTAAACCTGCTGAACTGGGTCGATGCCGACTCGCAGCGCCCGGTGCTGGCTCATGAACTGACCCATGCTCTCCAGGACCAGTCGTTCGGGCTGGAAAAATGGCTGCGTGCAAGCGACGATCCGGCGCATGCAGGTGAGCCGACGCCGGCGGACATCTCGATCGACGAGGAGCAAGCGGCTCGCCAAGCTGTCGTGGAAGGGCAGGCGATGGTGACTCTCCTCGATTACACGCTGGCGCCGACCGGCAAGACCATGCTCGACATGCCGACCATTGTCGAGGCGATGAAGCAAGGAATGCTCGTCGGGGCCGCGGACACTCCCTCCTTCAGCAAGGCCCCCATCTTTCTCAAGGAGACGTTGACGTTCCCCTATCGCTACGGCATTGATTTCACCGCGGCGCTGCTCAGCGCCGGCGGAAAAGACCTTGCGTACTCGGGAGCATTCAAGAATCCACCGCGCACCACACGCGAGATTATGGAGCCGCAGACCTACCTTTCCCATGAGAAGTTGGAACCGCTCAAGTTGCTGGACTTCGATAAGGACTTCGCGGGATATGACCGCTTTGACATCGGTGCGATAGGGGAGTTCGACATCTCGGTGCTCGTGAAACAGTATGTCGGCGATGACGAATCTGCGCGCCTCTATCCCGACTGGCGGGGCGGATACTACTTTGCCGGTCGTCCGAAGGGCAGCAAGACGGCGCCGCTCGGGCTACTCTATGTGTCGCGCTGGTCGAGCACGGAAAAGGCGGCGGAATTTGCCGCGGTGTATGCCAGATCTCTGGCGAAGCGGTACAAACAGGCACAGGCACTTGGTGGAGATGGAAAAGTCGCTGAAGACGCACCGCCGGTCGATGCTTTCCGAACTCTGCGCGGACGTCACGCGTGGATGACCGACGAGGGCACGGTGCTGATCGACGTGCGTGGGGACACAATCCTGATCAGCGAGAGCCTGGACGAGGAGGCAACAAGGCGCGCACAGGCGGATTTGTGGGGAAGCAAATGAAGTCGCCCGCCTTCGCTGGCGTGCTCTGTCCTACTCCCTTCCGTTCCTGTCTGCAGCTTGCATTCTTGCGCGGCCGTTCTCGACGTGGAAGCACCATGTGGATTCTCCGTGCCTCCGTGTCTCCGTGGCGGAATTACTGTCCTGTATAATCACGAGTTTCGCGGTCAATTTCAACCCTATCAGGAGCAGGCTTGCAGCAGGCAGAGATCGGTATCATCGGCGGCAGCGGCTTGTATCACATGCCCGGATTCAGCGACGTCAGTGAAGTCCGGCAGCAGACGCCGTTTGGCGATCCTTCAGACGCTTATGTTCTGGGTACGCTCGAAGGACGCAAGGTTGCCTTTCTCGCGCGGCACGCCCGCGGGCACAAACTGCTTCCTACCGAGCTGAATTTTCGCGCCAATATTTACGGCTTCAAACAGCTGGGCGTCGAGCGCATCGTGTCGGTCTCGGCTGTTGGTTCGTTGAAGGAAGAACACAAGCCCCTCGACTTCGTCATCCCGGACCAGTTCTTCGACCGCACGCGGCACCGTGTGGATACGTTCTTTGGTGACGGCCTTGTAGCCCATGTGGGTTTTGGCGATCCCGTCTGTGGAGAGATGCTGAGGGTGGTCGAAGGGGCCTGCGGAAGCGTTGGCGTCCATGGCAAGCACGGCGGAACATACGTCTGCATGGAAGGTCCGCAGTTCTCGACGAAGGCGGAGTCGAACGTCTATCGCGGCCTGGGCATGGACGTGATCGGCATGACCAACCTGCAGGAAGCGAAGTTGGCTCGCGAGGCAGAGATTTGTTATGTCACGATCGCGATGGTGACAGACTACGACTGCTGGCATCCACATCATGATTCGGTGACGGTAGACCAGATCATCGCTGTGTTGGTCAAGAACGCAGAAAACGCTGCCAAAGTAGTGAAGGCGACGGTTGGCGCCATGCCGAAGGCGCGCTCGTGCAAGTGCGGTTCCGCGCTGGCAAACGCGATGATTACCGAGCGCGATAAGATTCCTGCGGCCACGAAGGAAAAGCTGAAACTGATCGTGGGAAAGTACTTGGAGTAAGCGAGTAGGGAGTTGCGAGTAACAGCCCGCGGTTGACACTCGCTACCCGCTTCTCGCCACGCTCCGTGGAGACTCATGAGCATCGTCGTAGTCGGATCCGTCGCATTTGACACCATCGCCACGCCGTCAGGAAAGGCGACTGACATTCTGGGCGGTGCGGCCACGTATTTTTCGCTTGCGGCCAGCTATTTCACGCAGGTCCGCATGGTCGCGGTTGTGGGCGACGACTTCAGCGCAGCCCACGAAGCTGTTTTGAAAGACCGTGGCATCGACACTCGCGGCATCGAGCGCACGGCGGGCAAGACATTTCGCTGGGGCGGACAATATCTCGACAACCTGAACGAGGCGAAGACCGACTTCACCGAACTCAACGTGTTTGAGAAGTTCCAGCCGCATATTCCTCGCGAGTATGCGGATACGGAGTTTCTCTTCCTCGCCAACATTCACCCCACGCTGCAGGCGGCGGTGCGGCTGGAGATGGATGGTGTTCGCCTGACCGGTGGCGACACGATGAACTTCTGGATCAAGGGCACGCCGAAGGAGTTGGCAGAGACGCTGAAGCTCGTCAATGTGCTGCTGATCAACGACACCGAGGTCCGCATGCTGGCTGGAGACAAAAGCATGCCGCGCGCCGCCAGGAAAGTTCTCGCGATGGGGCCGAATGCCCTCGTCGTCAAGCATGGCGAATACGGCGCGACCATCTTTTTCCGTGAAGGCGCATTTGGTATCGGCTCACATCCGTTTCGCGCGCCCGCGCTGCCGATCGAAGAGGTCAAAGACCCCACCGGAGCGGGGGATTCGTTTGCCGGCGGATTTATGGGCTACATCGCCTCACAGGGCGAGATCAACCGCGAGGTCCTCAAGCGGGCGCTTTTCTACGGTGGGGTGATGGGGTCCTTTGCCGTGGAGCAGTTCGGTACCGAAAGATTGCAGAATCTGAACCGCCGGGAGATTGACGCCCGCTTCCAGCTCTTCCGGGAACTCACACACCTCGAGTGAGAAGGTTATTGATTGTTGATTTTTGCATGATTGATTGAAACCAGCGCCGTGAAGAAGAAATCAACAGTCAGCCATCAGCAAGCGACAAATCGAGCGGGCGAGCTGCCCCTGCTCGTCTGCGCCGCCTCCGCGATTTCCCTTCTTTCCTTTCTCTACTACTTCCAGCGCGGAGAGATTCTCTTGTACGGCGACGCGGTCGCGCATATCAACATCGCGCGCCGGGTCTTCGACTCTCAGACTCCGGGATTGCTGCAACTGGGCACCGTGTGGCTCCCCCTGCCGCACCTGCTGATGGTTCCGCTCCTCGTGTCGGAGTTCATGTGGCGGACCGGCATTGGTGGGTCGATTCCTTCGATGATCGCCTATGTCGTCAGCGTGGTTGGAATTTTTCGCCTTGCCGGTGGGATGTTGCAGACCAGCGAACCAGGCCGCCGATTTGCGCGCGCAGGGGCCTGGATTGCGGCTTTGACTTTCGGGGCGAATCCGAACCTGATTTACGTCCAGGCGACGGCGATGACCGAGACTCTGTACCTGGCAACTTCCATCTGGGCGGCTGTGTTCCTCTTGCGCTGGATCGAGAGCCTTCGTATCGGACCGAACAGGGAAGAACAGGGGGAAGCCTCGCTTTGGAAATGTGCCCTGTGCCTGGCCGCGGCGGAGTTGATCCGCTACGACGGATGGTTTCTGGCGATGGCAGCTGGTGCGCTCGTTGCTACGATCGCGCTTCGCCGCTGGAGCGATCAGGGTCTCCGCCGGGCGGCGGCAAAATTTCTTCTGGCGATTGCCGCCGCACCCGTCTTGTGGCTGGCCTACAACGGAGTGTTCTATGGCGACCCGTTGGAGTTTGCTCACGGTCCGTACTCCGCCAAAGCGATTGAGCAGCGCACTGCAAAGCCCGGATATCCCGCGCATCCGGGGGCGGGAAACCTCATTGTGGCGGGAAGTTTCTTCCTCAAGTCCGCTCAGCTCAACATGGCCCCGGGAAACTGGGGACGCATCTGGATTGTGATTGCCCTTGCAGGATTTCTCTTTGCGAAGAGATCATTGCGGACTGCCCCTGTCGTCTTGCTGCTTTGGGTGCCGCTGCTCTTCTATGCGGTTTCCATCGCATACGGTGGAGTGCCGCTGTTCGTTCCGACGTGGTGGCCGCATACCTGGTACAACATCCGGTACGGCCTGCAGTTCTTGCCGCTGTTCGCCGTGGCGGCGGGACTGGCGGCTGCTCTTGCAATCGAATTCCTGTCGAAGCGCTACTCGGCGAGGCGTCTTCCGCTCGCCGGTTACGGCGCGGCGATTGCCGTGATTGCGATTTGCTATGCATCGGTATGGTATTCGCAGCCGCTCTGCTTCACAGAGGCCTGGGTGAATTCGCGGACGAAGCTGGCCCTGGAATCGTCGGTAGCCAGGGTCGTGTCGGTCTTGCCGCCGACTTCGAGATATTTGATGTATGTCGGAGATCACGTCGGCCTGTTCCAGCAAGCAGGAATTCCGCTGCGCCAGGTCATCAACGAGGGGAATCACCGTCCGTGGATGAGGCCGAAGGATCCAGACGGACTATGGGAGCGCGCTCTCGCTAATCCGGGTCGATTTGTGGAGTTTGTTATTGCTTACGATGGCGACGTCGTCGACGAGAAAGTCGAGAAGAAGAACCTCGAACTGCTGACGGAGATCCACACCACGGGACAGCCGCACGCGAGAATCTACGCCGCCCATCCAACCCTGAATCAATCACGTTAACGTTGGCGTGCAAGTCGGGCAGGAGAGGCGTGCCCGCGGTGTTAGAATCCGCTCGAAATCACTTTTTTCGATGATCCCGGCCTTGCATTCCGTCATGGATCCGCTCTTTCGCGAGATGGAGCAGGTTCTGTCGTCCACGCTGGCACGCCTGGTGCTGGCTGCCATTCTGGGCGGAGTGATCGGACTGGAGCGGCAGCTGCGGCACAAACCGGCGGGACTGCGCACGAACATGTTCATCTGTCTCGGCGCCGCCATGTTTACCGTGCTTTCGCGGGAACTCGCCGGAGGGCCGTCAGATAGCGCTCGAATCGCGGCCCAGATTATCCCAGGCATCGGATTCATTGGCGCCGGTTCTATCCTGCACGCGCGGGGATCGGTCACTGGGCTGACGACGGCGGCGACCTTGTTCGTGGTGGCGTCGGTCGGAATGGCGGTGGGCGGCGGATTGTATATCACCGCGGCATTCGCAACCGTGTTGATCCTGCTGGCGCTGGCCGTTCTGGGCAAGCTGGAAGCCGGTTTCTCTCTAAAAACCCTCCTGACGACTTTTGAAGTGACGGGCACGAGTGTGGAAAGCATGCTCCGCGAAGTCAACCGCAGCCTGGAGGATCAGAAATTGACCATGCAGAGCGTCCATCTGGCTTCGACGGACGGACAATCGCGCATGACCTTCGCCGTGGAATGCGGGCGCGACGAACGCAACGTTCTCTCTGTGCGATTGCACGAGTCCAACGTTTTCGCGAGCGTTTCGACCGTAGGCAGTTTGGAGCACGAATGAGCTCCTCCTTCCAGAGGATTCCTTTCACGAAAGCGTCCGCGTGTGGCAACGATTTTCTGATTGTCGAGGGCGCAGGATTCGCCGGGGATCTGGCAGCGATCAGCCAGCGTATGTGCGACCGACACAACGGGGTCGGCGCTGATGGCGTGGAGTGGCTGTTTCCTGACGCCGAAGCCGACATCGCGGCCCGCTTGTTCAACGCCGACGGCTCGGAAGCGGAGATCTCGGGTAATGGTACGCGGTGTGTCGCGGCATGTCTCTGCCTGCAGAAAGAGAAAGCAGAATTTGTGGTTCGCACGGGCGCCGGTCCGAAGAGATGCACCCTTAAAGACCGGCAGGGCTTCACGTTTGAATTCGAAGCGGATATGGGCAAGCCCTCGGTGGGAGACGAGTTGACGATCGATACGCAGCAACTCCACGTGGCGGGAATCAGGGTTTCGATGGGCAATCCGCATTATGTGATTTTTGTCGATCGCTTCGCGGAGGGCTGGCAAAGACAAGCCGCTCTGATCGCAGCGCAGCCGGTGTTTCCGGATGGAACGAATATCGAATATGTGGCGGTTCGCGGCCCCAGCGAAATCGAGATCCGGCTGTATGAGCGGGGCGTCGGAGAGACGCAGTCCTCGGGCACGGGTGCGTGCGCGGCCGTGGTTGCGGCAATTGCCAGCCGGCGCGTAACGTCTCCGGTAAGGGTGGTTGCGCCGGGGGGCGCGCAGGCCGTGCGCTGGGAAAATCATCTCTATCTGCAGGGACCGGCAGCGCTGCTCTGCCAGGGAGCCTTCTTCGTTTAAGATCGGACTATTCATGCCGACCATGCCAGCTTCGCGAATCAAGCCTGCGGCACTGCGTTCCGGAGACAAGGTTGGCATTGTCGCGCCGGCATCGAACATCAAGCGCGACCTGCTGGAACAGGGTTGCGACGCGCTGCGGAAGCTGGGATACGAGCCCTTCTACCTCGATTCGATCTTCGATCGCGATCTGTACTTTGCCGGCAGCATAGAACGGCGCGCTCACGAACTGGAAGAGATGTTTGAGCGCGAAGATGTACGGGCTATCGTTTGTGCGCGCGGCGGCTACGGGTCGAACTATCTGCCGCTGACACTCGATCCGAACAAGATCGTCCGGTATCCGAAGATTCTCGTCGGCTACAGCGACATCACCACGCTGGTGTGCTGCATGGCGGATTCGGCGAACTTTGTGACGTTTCATGGGCCCATGGTGACCAAAGATTTCGCCGTCGCCGGCGGAGTGGATCTCGCCTCGTGGACCGCGGCGGTGAGCGGGGCGCCGGAATGGGAGATTGGACCGGATTCCGGTGCGCGGCCGCTGGCAGCAGGCATGGCGGAAGGTGTTTTGTATGGCGGATGTTTGTCGATGCTGGTTGCTTCCATCGGGACGCGGCATGAGATTCGGACGGACGGGACACTTTTGTTTATGGAAGATGTGGCGGCGAAGCCATTCCAGATTGACCGCATGCTGATGCAGTTGAAGCTGGCAGGAAAACTGGATCGGGTGCGGGGCATCGTCTTTGGCGAGATGCTGGATTGCCGACAGAGTCCGGATCAGGACTACACGCTGGAAGAAGTCGTCATGCGGGTCGTGGGTGACCTCAAAGTCCCAGTGGCGTTTGGTCTGCGGTCGGGACATGTCTCGCGAGCAAACATCACGCTGCCGATCGGAGTTCGAGCGCGCCTCAACGTTGGTAATGACGTAACACTCACGATTTTGGAAGGCGCGACAGAAAAGCGATAACCACGGGGGACACGGGGCGATCTCGGCAAACAGGGTACGGTAATGGCGAGTATTCTGCTTGCTCGCGGCTGATAGCTCGTAGCGTTTGACCATGAGTAATCACTCAAAACATATCCACCTCATCGGCATCTGCGGCACCGCAATGGCGTCGTTAGCGGGTATGCTGGCCCGCCGCGGATTGCGTGTGACGGGTTCGGACGCCGCGGCCTATCCGCCGATGTCGACGTTTCTGGAATCGCTCGGCATCGCGGTGGCGCAGCCATTCGGCGAAGCGAATCTCAAACCGTGCCCTGATCTCGTAGTTGTGGGCAACGCAATATCACGCGGGAACGCTGAGCTTGAGCATGTGCTTGATGAACGAATTCCGTTCTGCTCCCTGCCGCAGATCCTTCATGACGAGTTTCTGCTGGGGAAAGAAGTACTGGTCGTCGCGGGCACACACGGCAAAACTACGACGACTTCGATGCTGGCGTGGATTTTCGAGACGGCGGAACTGAAGCCGTCATTTCTGATCGGGGGGATCGCGGAGAATTTCGGCAGCAGCTTCGGTCTCGGCGACGGGCGCCACTTCATTCTGGAAGGCGACGAGTACGACACGGCATTTTTCGACAAAGGCCCGAAATTTCTTCACTACTTTCCCGATGCCGTGATCTTGACATCGGTGGAGTTCGACCACGCCGATATCTACAAGGATCTGGATGCAGTCGAAACGTCTTTCAAGCGTCTCGTGAACCTGGTGCCACGTCGCGGACGGATTATCGCGTTCGACACCGGTGAGAGCCTGGAGCGCTGCCTGCAGAAGGCCCTCTGCCCGGTTGAGCGATACGGAGCGTCCAGCCGCGCCACCTGGCAGATCGCGAACCTGAAACTTGGGGCCGAGCGCACGTCGTGGTCGGTCTTGTGTGAAGGCCGGCTGTGGGCCGAATTCGAGTTCGCGCTCGCTGGCGAATACAACGTGTGGAATGCGACTGCAGCAGCCGTCCTGGCAGCAGACTGCGGAATTCCGAAAGAAGTGATCGGAGACGCGCTGCGCTCGTTCCACAGCGTGAAGCGGCGGCTCGAAGTGAAGGCTCACATCAACGGGATCACGATCATCGACGATTTCGCGCACCATCCGACGGCCATCGAGCAGACGCTGCTGGCATTACGTTCGCGGTATGCGGGGGCGCGCCTGTGGGCTGTGTTGGAGCCGCGATCGAACACGATGCGTCGCAACGTGCTCCAGTCACCGTTGGCGGCAAGCCTGGCATCGGCGGACGAGATCATCGTGGCAAAGGTATTCAAGTCGGAGGCGATTTCGGAGACGGAACGGCTGGATCTGAACCGCGTAGTCGAGGAAATCGAACAACGCGGGCGGAGGGCCCGAATCGCCGCTGATGCCGACTCGATCGTGGACCTCATTGGTCCTGAACTAAAGTCCGGAGACGTGGTCGCCATCCTGTCCAATGGCGGATTCGGTGGCATCTATGAGAAGCTACCGAAGCGCCTACAAGAGCTTGGGGCAGGGACTTCGCGAGCATCTGATCTGTAGGGCCGCCCGGCTGTTTCGGCAAGTGTCGAATAGCGGGGAAGCCCTTATCTGGAAACTGTGCACAACATGGAATCGGCGATGAATGCGGAGAATGCCTTCCCGGAGCGAAAGAACGCTTCGCCATTCCGCACGATTCTCATGCTCGCATTCTGGGCCGTGGCCCTGCCGATCGCTGCGCTGATGGGAATTCCCTGGACGTATCTCACGAAAGATCTCAGCTTCCTCTATCGCACATGTATGTGGGGGGCGTTCACGGGCGTGCGGATTGCCGGTGTCCGTGTCCAGACGATCGGGTTGGACAAGATCGACCCGGCGCGCACCTACATCTTCATGTCGAATCACATCTCGAATCTTGACCCTCCAATCACTCTGCCGCTCATTCCGCGGCGCACATCGGTGATGGTGAAGAAAGAATTGTTCAGTTATCCGATTCTGGGCAAGATCATGCTGATCGGTTCCCTGGTTCCGGTCGATCGCGGCAACCGCGACGCCGGGATCGCTGCCGTTCGCGAGGCGGTGAAAGCGATTCAAAAAGGCCTCAATATGACGATCTACATCGAAGGCAAGCGCTCCTTCGATGGCCGCCTGCTGCCGTTCAAGAAGGGACCGTTTTATCTCGCGGAAGAGTGCAGAGTGGCTGTCGTGCCGATCACGATTTCAGGAACCGAAGAGGTGATGCCAAAGGCGCGGTTTTCAATTCAGCCGGGAACCGTGAAAGTGCAGTTCCATGATCCGATCGAGCCGGAAAATTTCGGCGACCGTGAGCAGCTGATGGCGAAGGTGCGTGCGGTGATTAACAGCGGACTGCCCGAAGGCCTTCGTAACTGACGTTCTATTCTTTTTCGATTAAGATGTCGCACGCGAGGTGTTCAATGCCCTCTTACTTGCGTGCAATTGTCGTTGCTCTCCTTGGTTTTGCCCTAGTAAACACTGTCTGGGCCTCCGATCTAAAAGTTGTTGAGAAGCAGGCCATGATGGAATATTACGGCCACAATCTCCTTTTAACTCGTCCATATGTCAACAACAAGTTGCGCTTTAACTCCGCTGGCGCGCTGCTGGGCCCCTCGGAAGAGGGGCCGTGGACCACGACTGGAATAATCCACGTCGACAATATCGAACTCAAACCCAACCGAATTCGCGTGTCCGGAAAGCGGGAAATCATTATCTTACGAACTGAAAATGGGAAACTCGGCCTGCAACCGATCTACCTTACGAAGAGCATGGAAGTGGAACTGGAGCCCACGACAACGATCCGCACACTCGATGACGTCAAGCAAACCATGGCACGGGTTTTTCACGAGGAAAATATTGGAAGGAAACTCAATCAGTATTTTCGAGGGACGGTGACGTTCACTGGTGTTGACCCAAAGACGGGGCGCGTCGCGATGGCGGGGGGCCGGGAAGGCATCTACGGCTATCTCGATGACCGACCAATTTATCTCCCCACGAAGGAGATTGACCTGCCGAAGGTGACTCATAAAGAAAATGCAGAGTACACCGAAGCTGCGAGAGTAAAGCGGACACAGGGAAAGATGTTCATGATGGTGGTCGTGGACGAGAAGGGCTATCCGGCGATCCTTCATCTCTTGAAGGACCTTGGGGATGACATGGACATCCAGACCCTGGCAGCCACATCCCAGTGGCGTTTCAATCCCGCGAAAAAGGACGGAAAGCCGGTCGCTTCGATCTTCCAAGTCGGGTGGGAAGCCGTCACGTACTAATATCTCGGGACGCGATCCTTCCCGAAGGCTTATGGCTTGGATCGAAGGACGCGGGCCAATTCCGGCAGTTTGTTGAACACCGCCGAACATCTCAGCCACAGCTTATTGTCGATCGCGGGATAGCCGCTCACTGTAGCACCTGCCGCCACGTCGTTGGGAATTCCGCTCTGCGCGGTTGCGATGGCGCCGTCGCCGATCTTGCAGTGGCCAGCGACTCCAACCTGTCCGGCGAGAATCACGTTCTTTCCCACTTCGGTCGATCCAGCCAGCCCAACTTGTGCACAGAGGAGCGTATCTTCGCCTACGTTAGATCCGTGCCCGACTTGCACGAGATTGTCGATCTTCGTGCCGCGCGCGACGCGCGTTTCACCCACGCTGGCGCGGTCGATGCATGCGTTCGCTTGGACTTCGACATCGTCATCGAGAACCGCCGGACCAGACTGGACGATCTTGTGCCAATGTCCCCGATCATCTTTTGCAAAACCGAAGCCGTCAGCGCCTACGACCGCGCCGTTTTGCAGCACGACGTTGTCGCCTACCCGGCAGAATTCGCGGACGACTGCGTGCGAGTGGGCGAAGAAGTTGTTGCCGATCCGGGCGCCACGATAAATGGCCACATGCGCGAGCAGGACGGCGTTGTCACCGATCGTGACTTCCTCATCGACGACGACATAGGGTCCAAGGTGAGCGGCTTTTCCCAGCTTGGCGGTGGAATGAACCACGGCGGTGCGATGAATCCCCGGAGCGTACGTTGGCGGCTGGTAGAAGAGTTCCAGAGCTCTCGCCCAGGCGAGATACGGGTTCTTGCTGCGCAGCATCGCCGTCGCGATGGCAGGGAAGTTCTCGGAGACGATGACTGCGGACGCCCGTGTCGCCTTCGCAGCAACGGCGTACCTGGGATTCGAAACAAAGGTGAGCTGGCCGGGCCCCGCTTGTTCAATGCCGGCAACGCCGGTTATCTCCGCGTCGGGGGACGCGTTCTCGAGCGATGCGCCGACAGCTTCGGATATCTGAGACAGTTTCATATGAGGGCACCTGTGGGAGCGAAGAAATTGTAACGGAAACGGATTGCGAGCTACCGGTCTCTCGGGATCACGAAACCCCTACTTCGTGCTAATTCTTGAGCAACAAGGCCATTCCGGAGGGGCTTGCGAGATCGAGTTTGAGGCCGCGCAGGAATTCCGACGAGTGCTCGACCATCTTTGAGAATGACTGCACGAGTTTGACTACGTGCTCGGCGCCGAACTGCTCGCGGTAGTGTCCGGCCATTCCGATCAGCAGGCCTTTGATCATCGCGTATTGCAGGCACATCAGGAAGTACGACGTCAGCGGAGTGTTGGGCTCCCCCGGAGGAATTGGGCCTCTCGGGAACTGCGTTCGGAAGATGTAGTTGGAGAGATAGTTCTCCATGATGGACGGATGCTGCTCAACAAACGGCCGGTAGTAGCGGTCGTGCGCCTCGGCATAGGCCGGAGCCATGGCTTCCATCGGCAGATTGGCGTCGTATCGAATTCCGCGGATGAAGTCCTGGATGCATTCCTGCATCCGCACGAACCAGGTGTTTCTGTTTTGCAGGCGATGCGCGACTTCAACTACGGCTGCCAGTTGAGCTGCGGTTTGAACCGGAATCCCCTCCATGGATGCGCCGAGCCGGTTGAGTTTGACGATTTCTGCGAACTCTGCGAGCAGCCCAGGCAAATAAGCCCAGTCGTTTGCTGTGAAGACTTCCGAGATTCTTCGGCTGAACATCCCCAGAAGAAACAGCCTTTGCCAGAGAGGATAGGCGCGGTCGTGAATCAGCAGCAGGCTGAAGGTCTGCACATCGGAGTAGTGCTTCTGCGGATTGCCGTTGGTCTTGGCGGATTGGTCCGCCTTCCGCAGGAATCGCTGGTAGCGCGGACGGTCGTCGGCATCGTTTCTTTCTACGGGAACCAGGTTCTTTTGGAAGAGGACAAGGCGTGCCGCCTCGGGACAGGAGAGATGAAGAGGCTTCGCCGTCATCCCGTTGAGAGGTTCCTGCACCCGCGGGTAGGAGTGGCAAATCGGAGACAGGTAGGCGGGACCGAAATCTCTGTGAACGCTGCACCAGCGCTCGGTGGTGAGAAAAGGGCAGGTGTGCGACGGCGCAGGGAAGACCAACTGTGCATACCTGGAATCAGTCACCGCATCCTGGATGCGGACAAGGTGCTGCTCCGCCACTGAGCGAAGCTGCGAAATGGCCTGGTACTTTTCGTAGGTTGCCTTGTCGAAGTAAACGTTCCAGGTGCGGCAGCACAAGTCCTCGCATTCGGGGCCGATGCAGCGAAACTCCTTCTCGTAGTGGGGCTGGAGGTCCGGCAGACTAAGCTCCTCTTCTCTGTCGCTGCCGGTCCAGTCCCGTTGGAGCTTACGCGAGTTCCGACACAGCTCCATTAAGGCAGGATGAGAACCAGCCTGGTAATCGTGATGATCAGCAGCATCTGCTCTGCCAAACGGTGCGGGTCGGAAATGAAAGGTCTCCTTCGAGACCAGGGATGGAAGGAATGCAGGGGTTACGATTCGAACATCGGTACCTGCCGCGTGTCGGGAGGGCCTTTGCGGCGGCGGCGCGCGGCGCCGATGACGGCCAGCACGGTCAGGGCATTCAGCGATGTGCGGGGTACAAAGATGCGTTGCGTGTTCGAACGGAGATCGGGCGGCGTGATCAGATAGCCGTCCGCCGGATTGATGGAGAGATCATTCGGCATGATGCCTTCGATGACTTCGCTATCCTTGAATTTGAGGCGAACCCAGAGGCCCTCAGTTCTCGGGCGTGTGGTGAACGTTTTCCGGCTCAAGACCTCCGAATCGGAAAACTCGCGAACGAAATAGACTGCCCGAATGTCCTTCAGATCGATCGCCACCACATTGCCGGCAGTGTTGAGCAGCTCCAGCTTGCCATCAACCACGAAGTTCGCGGGAGAGACGTAGCCGCTGACCGAATCGCGGTCCGTCTTGCGAACAATGACTTTCTTGTGAGTCGAGGGCATGGAGCTATGGAGTCATTGAGAGATTGAATCATTGATTCCTTGATTCACTGAGACATTTAGTCGCGATCCTGGATACGCGCAGGCATTCCCAATGACTTGATCGCAATGATTCAATCTCTCAATGTCCCCGATTGTCGCATTTTTGAGGCTTGCACACTCTGCCCTCGCGTTCGTAGTAGCCAAACGGTAAACCTTTGTGTTATTTTCTGTTGCTTGCCGCATTTGAGGACTTGTTGTATAAGTCTAATATCTAGAGAGGGTTAGATTCCGCTCGCGGGACAGTTCTCCAGGTCATAAGCTCCCGCCTGTGGAAATCTTGTGGATAACGCCCCGCTCCAGCCACGGCTCGGCGACTAGGAAGGCATGGCCGATTACATCTACACCCTGGAGACCCGGCTCACGCCGGACCAGCAAAAAGCAGTCAGCCTGGTACAGGACGCCGCCAAAGCGGCGGAGATGAACCTCTATCTCACAGGCGGCGCGGTCCGCGACATCATTACCGGATTCCCCATTCGAGACCTGGATTTCACCGTCCAGGGAAATGCTCTCAAACTGCAGAAGGATCTGGAACGGGCAGGCGCAACGATTGGCGATGCCGACGGCGAGACGCGATCTTTGCTGATCACGCTGCCGGGCAACGTGCGGGCCGAGGTCGCGATGGCGCGATCGGAGACCTATGAGAAAACCGGCAAGCCGCCGTCAATCGCTCCCGCGACCATCATCGAAGACCTCCGCCGCCGCGATTTCACCGTGAATGCGATGGCCTTGTCGCTGAACGAGGGCTCGCGCGGCCTGTTGATGGATCCCTTCAACGGCGTTGCCGATATTGAGTTGAAGGTTGTCCGCATTCTGCACAACTACGCGTTCCTGGAAGATCCTTCGCGACTGATTCGCGCCACTCGTTTTGCCGCGCGTTTTCACTGGCCGCTGGAAGAGCGAACCCAGCTGCGTTATGACGCTGCCAAAGAGAACGGATATATCGAGTACATCCGGAACGCGTCGATTGGATACGAGATCGAGCAGTTGGCCTACGAAGACGATCCGCTCAACATTTTGAAGGCCTACGAGAAAGAAGGCTGGCTCAAGCTGCTGAACGCGCACTGGAGTCCGGCGAAAGTGGACGCTGCCGGCCTTGGCGTATTGATGAAAACGCGGCAGCAGATGAACGAACTCGGCTATACGCCGGACGTCGCTCCAGCGGTACTGTACTTCCTGACCTCGCGGCTGGGCGACAAAGATATTTCCGAGCTGCGCAAGGCGATCCCGCGCAAGGATCTGGTCGAGGCATGGAAAGACCTTGAGGACAACGCGAAGGATTTGGCGAAGCGTTTGTCAGGTAAAGAGGCGGCAACGCCGTCCAGGACATGGCAATTGCTGTCGTCCGCGAGCCCGGAGATGATTCTGTTCCTCGCTGTGACAGCGCGACAGCAGGCAGTCGTGCAGAAGATCAAGAACTTCTTCACCAAGTGGCGGCAGGTGAAGCAGAAGATTCCCTTGCCGGAGATGACGGAACTGCATATTGCGCCGCAACTGCCGGCGTATGACAAGATTGCCAACGACGTCTTCCTGCTGTTGCTGGATGGAAAGTTGCGCTCGCGGACGGAAACGCTGAAGTTCCTGAAGCCACTGGCGCCTCCACCACCTCCACCGCCTCCACCACCGCCGCCAAAACGTGGGCGCGGAGCGAAAGCGGCAGCAGCTGCGGCGGCTGCGGCGGCCGCGACCGCGGCACAGGTGAAGGCGGCTACGGGCAAAGGGAAGGGCAAAGCGGTTACGCCTCCTCCGGCGCTCGCAAAACCGGAGCCTGCAAAGCCAGCTCCCGCAGCCAAGACCAAGCCCGAGAAGGCGCCCGCCAAAAAAGCAGCGAAGCCGGTTAAGCCGGCGCCGAAAGCCGCGGGCAAGTCGAAACGCAAGAAGAAGCGATAGCTTCCGTCCGGCCTCCCCGTGTGGCGCCTCTCGCTATTTTGCGCTGCACTATTCTCTGGCATTGCGTCATGTCTTTGAGCCGATAGAATAGAGGCAATGTCTGGCTTAGGTCCTGTCCTCGCATGAGTTCCCAATTCGTCCACTTGCACCTGCATACGGATTACTCGTTGCTCGACGGCGCGTGCGACGTGGAAAAGCTCGTCCATCGCGTGAAAGAACTCGGTATGCCGGCGGTTGCCATGACCGACCACGGCAACGTCTTCGGTGCGGTTCATTTCGTCAATGCGGCCCACAAGGAAGGTGTAAAACCGATCGTCGGCTGCGAGCTCTATATCTGCAAGAAAGAAGACCACAACATCGAGCGGACACCGCCCGAAGGGGATACCTACAACCATCTGCTCGTGCTGGCGGAGAACGAAGAAGGCTACCGTAACCTCGTCAAGATCACGTCGGAAGCGTCGCTCCACGGCTTCTACTACAAGCCGCGTGTGAGCAAGAGGTTCCTGGCGGAGCACTCCAAGGGATTGATCGGGCTCTCCGGCTGCCTGAAGGGCGAAGTCGCCGAGCGCCTGATGGAGAACAACTACGCCGCCGCCCGCCAGGCCGCCGCCTTCTACAGCGACATCTTCGGCAAAGAGAATTTTTTCCTGGAAATTCAGGATCAGGGCCTGGAGATGGAGCACCGCATTCATCCTGCGCTGTTTCGCCTGGAGAAGGACCTCGGCCTGCCGCTGGTGGCCACGAACGACAGCCATTATCTCTGCGAAGAAGATGCACACGCGCAGGATGTGATGGTCTGTATCCAGACGGGCAAGTCTTTGCAGGAAGCCAACCGACTCAAGTTCGAGGGCACGCAGTTCTACGTCAAGAACCATGACGAGATGTACCGCGTGTTCAAGGATTCACCGGATGTTCTGACGCGCACACTCGACATTGCCGAGCGCTGTACCCTGCGCCTGGAAAAGGTGCCGAGCCCGTTCCCGCATTTCGAAGTCCCCGACGGCTACACGCTCGACAGCTATTTCGAACACGTGACGCGGCAGGGATTCGCGCGCCGCATGGAGGTCCTGCGTGGACTTTCAGAAAAAGGCCGGCTGAAGCACTCTCTGCCGGATTACGAGCAGAGGCTGGCGCGGGAGCTCGCCATCATCCAGCAGATGAAGTTTTCCGGATATTTCCTGATCGTCTGGGACTTCATCCGCTACGCCAAGGAGCACAACATTCCCGTGGGCCCGGGCAGGGGATCGGCAGCGGGGGCGCTGGTGGCGTATTCACTGGGCATCACGGATCTCGATCCGTTGCAGCACGAGCTCCTTTTTGAACGCTTCCTCAATCCGGAACGCGTCTCGATGCCCGATATCGACATCGACTTCTGCATGAACCGGCGCGGCGAAGTCATCGACTACGTCACCCGCAAGTACGGCCGCGAAAACGTGGCCCAGATCATTACCTTCGGCACGATGGCGGCGAAAGCCGCGATCAAGGACGTCGGCCGCGCGATGGATGTCCCCTACAGCGATGTTGACCGTATCGCGAAGATGGTGCCGACCACGCTCAACATCAAGCTCGACGATGCCATCAAGGAATCGCCCCAGCTCCAGGATGCCTACGAGAAGGATCCGCAGGTGCGGCAGTTGCTCGACACGGCGCGCAAGTTGGAAGGCCTGGTCCGGAACTCCGGCGTACATGCCGCCGGGGTGGTGATTTCGCCGCGGCCTCTCATTGAGCTGGTCCCGCTGCATCGGACCAAGAACGACGAAATTGTCACTGCCTTCGACATGGTCGCCATCGAGAAGATGGGGCTGTTGAAGATGGATTTCCTCGGTCTGACGACGCTCACCATTCTCGACGACACACTCAAGCTGATCGCGCAAACCCACGGTCAGAGCGCGGGCGCACCGGTTCTCAGTGACGCTGAGGGATGGCCCAAGCCCATCCCCCTCACGCTCGACGACATACCGCTGGAAGATGAGAAGACCTACGAAAAGGTCTTTCACAGTGGCCTGACATCGGGTGTCTTCCAGTTTGAGTCGCACGGCATGAGGGACGTGCTGCGCCGCTACAAGCCCAACTCCATTGAAGATCTCACCGCGCTGAATGCGCTCTATCGTCCCGGACCGATCCAGGGCGGTATGATCGACGACTTTATCGAACGCAAGCACGGACGCCGCAAGATCGAGTACGAACTGCCGGAACTGAAGGAAATCCTGCATGAGACGCTGGGTGTCATCGTCTATCAGGAACAGGTGATGCAGATCGCGAACCGGCTTGCCGGCTATTCGCTGGGCGACGCCGACCTGCTCCGCCGCGCCATGGGCAAAAAGAAGCCGGAAGAGATGGCGGCGCAGCGCGAGCGGTTTGTACAGGGCGCGGTGCAGCGCGGTTTTCCGCCGAAAAAAATCGAAAAGATCTTTGACCTGATGAAAGAGTTTGCCGGGTACGGCTTCAACAAGTCGCACTCAGCGGCGTACGCGCTTCTCGCCTACCACACGGCGTATTTGAAGACGCACTATCCGGTTGAGTTCATGGCGGCGCTGCTGACGTCGGTCACCGGCTCGACGGATGACGTTGTGAAATACATCAAGGAATGCCGCGAGATGGGAATTGCCGTCGAGCCGCCCGACATCAACGTCAGCGTTGCGAACTTCACGCCCCACGGACAAGCGATCCGCTTCGGGCTGGCGGCGGTCAAGAACGTCGGGGGGAACGCGATCGAGTCGATTACTGCCGCGCGCCGGAAGCTGGGGCGCAACATCCGCTCCATCTTTGAATTCTGTGAGGAAGTCGATCTGCGCCTGCTGAACAAGCGCGTGCTGGAATCTCTCATTAAGAGCGGAGCGATGGACTCTCTCGGCCGCCGCGCTCAGCTGATGCAGGCGCTCGACAAAGCGATCGAGCGCGCTCAAAAGGCCCAGCGCGATGCCGAGTCAGGACAGCACGGACTCTTCGGCGTTTTTGCCGATGAGGCTGCCACGCAAGGGAATGAGATCCTCCCCAACACGCCGGATTGGGATGAACACACGCGGCTGACCGCTGAAAAGGAGATTCTCGGCTTCTTCATCACCGGTCATCCCCTGGAAAAATACAGGGACAAACTGATCGATCTTGGCGCAAAAACAACGGAAGAGATCGGCGCCATTCGCACTTCGACGGCCAAGGAGGAAGTCATCACTACGGCCGGCATGATCACTGGCCTGCGGGTGCTGAAGTCGAAACGCGGCGATTTCTATGCCCAGGCGGCCCTCGAGGATATGACGGGCAAGGTCGACATGATCGTCTTTCCCGAGGCCTTCAAACGCCTGCAGGACAAGGTAAAGCTCGAGGTGCCAGTCCTGGTCCGCGCTGGTGTGCGCGTCGAAGAAGGTTCGAATCCGAAGATCACTGCCGCTGAAATCACTCCTCTCGATGAAGCGAAGGTTCCATTGCCCAAGGCCCTGCGCATTCGTATTCCGCTGGAAAGTGCAACCGCTGGCACGGTCGGAGCGCTTCACGCCCTGTTCAGCGAGCGCAAAGGTGAGGCAAAAGTCCTCTTCGACGTCGAGCGAGAAGGCGATTTCATGGTGGTGATGGAAGCCGAAGGCTATAATGTGATGCCGGACCGTAGCTTCATTGGCCGCGTGGAAGAACTGTGCGGGCGCGGCAGCGTACGCATTATCAGTTGATCCCTACCCGTTAACAGGTTCGGCGGATGAGTCGAGCGAGAATAAGACAAGCGGCAGATACAGGGAGCAACGCGGCGAGCCCGGCTCTCGCCGGCACGGAGTTTTTGTTGTCGATCGTGGAAGCACATCATACCCGCAGGAATGGAAACGTCATCAAAATGGATTCTGGTTTAAAAGCGCAGCACGAGCTGGAAAAGATTGAGGAACAGATTCAGCGCCTGGAGTTGCTGGAAGGGCAGAACGAGGAAACACGACGCCACATCCAGCAGTTGCACGAACGGGTCAAAGATTTGCGCCGCGAGATTTCAACGCAGCTGAATGCTTGGGAGCGCACCGAACTCGCTCGTCATCCGCAGCGTCCTTACACGCTCGATTACATCGAGCGCATCTTCACCGACTGGAGCGAGATTCACGGCGACCGCGGCTTTGCCGACGATCCGGCGATTGTCTGTGGCATGGCTCGTTTTCACGGGGAAGAAGTGTTGGTCATTGGCCATCAGAAGGCGCGCGACACCAAGCAGAAAGTCTACCGCAATTTCGGCATGCCGAATCCGGAAGGCTATCGCAAGGCGATCCGGGTGATGCAGATTGCCGCCAAGTTCCACCGGCCGATCTTCACGTTTGTCGACACGCCGGGCGCGTATCCCGGTCTGGGCGCGGAAGAGCGCGGGCAAGCCGAAGCCATCGCCTACAACCTGCGCGAAATGGCGAGGCTGGAAGTCCCGATTATCGTCACCATCACAGGCGAGGGCGGCAGTGGCGGCGCGCTCGCCATTGCAGTCGGCGATCGCGTCCTGATGATGGAGAACTCGATTTACTCGGTGATATCGCCCGAAGGGTGCGCGTCGATCATGTGGCGGGATGCGAGCAAGCGTGACATTGCCGCGGCAGCGATGCGGATCACTCCAAAGGATCTGACAGAACTGGGTATTGTCGATAGCGTGATTTCGGAGCCGCCCGGCGGCGCCCACACCGACCACGCCCTGGCGGCCGAACTGGTGGACAAAATTCTGCGGCAGCAACTGGCGGAACTGAAAAAACTCTCGATTCCAGATCTGCTCAATGGCCGCTACGCCAAGTTCCGCAACATGGCGCACTTCTTCCAACCGGAAGCATAAGACAGATCGGCTATCGATACCGCAACGCGGAACGTCCTTACTTTGCGTGCAACTCCCCGGCAAGGATCGGCAGGTGCAAGCAGGGCTGCACCATGAAGTCCAGCCGATTGATCTGTGCAAGCGCCTGATCGACCAGCGATGCTTTACATTCTTCGAGCGTGATCAGAAACGGCAAGTGGGATTTTGGGCATCCCGGTTTTTGCAGAACCGAGTCGATATTGATGCCGCACTGGTCGAGGATTGTGGCGAGTGTGGCGATAATGCCTGGGCGATCTCTCACAACAAAGCGAAGGTAGTGTTTGCTGCTGAAGTCGGACGAGACCGCAGGTGCCTTCTCCGCAGACCCGGCGGAATGGACTCCCGCCTGTTTGGCGCGAGCGATCGCAAGCACGTCGGATACAACCGCGACGGCCGTCGGATGGCCGCCGGCACCATGTCCTCCAAAGACGGTTTCGCCACCGTACACGCCGGTGGACATGACCAGGTTCTGGCTACCTTCAACGCTGGCCAATGGCGAATTCAGTTCCACCAGCGCCGGCTGTACCGCTGCAAACAGTTGATCGCCTTTCAACTCCGCCAGAGAGATTTGCCGGATCGTGCACCCCAGGCGGTCGGCGTATTCGAAATCGACGGAGTCGATCGCGGTAATCGACCGGCACTTGATCGCCTCCGGCTGGACGGTGCAGTGCAACCCCACCCGCGCGAGGATCGCAAGCTTCGCGCGCGCGTCCAGACCATCGACATCTTCCGAGGGGTCGGCCTCGGCGAATCCGAGCTTCTGCGCTTCGCGCAGGGCTGTGGCAAACGAAACGCCATTGCTTTCGATCTGGCTGAGAATGTAGTTGCAGGTTCCGTTGAGGATGCCACAGATCTTGAACAGGTCGTCGCCGGCTAAGCCTTCGTGCAATCCAGAGATGACTGGAACCCCGCCCGCGACCGACGCTCCGAAAGCAATCTCCTGGTTGTTCTGTCTGGCGAGACTAATCAACTCCGGCCCGCAACGCGAGATAAGCTGCTTGTTCGCTGTGACCACCGATTTGCCGGCCGTCAGGGCCCTGCGAATCCAATCTTCGGTTGGTTGGAGGCCGCCCATGACCTCGATCACCACATCGGCATCGGACGACAGCACATCGTCGATGTCTTCGGTCCAGACCATTTCCGGCGGTAGCCAGTTCACCTTCTTCCGCGCGACGTTTCGGTTGCAGATATGCGTCAAGCGCAGATTCGTCCCCTTACGTTCGTTGAGGATCTTCGCCACCGAACTTCCCACCGTGCCGAAGCCAAGCAGAGCCACCTTGCACATTCGTGGACTCGGGGCCGGGCGCTTCCCCGATACATCACCCTGTGTCGCGCCTGTCATTCCATCTCCAAGGACGTGTTGTCCTGATTAACCTTCATGTAGTTCCTCTAGGTATAATAAAGGGTTTTCGCGCGTACTCCGCACAATGCCGGGCGCCTGTGGGGATGGCCCGGCGACGAACAGAAAGGTATAGGGATGGCCACCACGGATGTCGTGCCCCAGCAATCATCCGGCCAACTGGGGCAAAAGCGTGTCGTCAACGACATGAGCATTCAGGTTGCGACCGTAAACGGGTCAGGGTCGCAGAGTTCCAACACAGTCCTGCTGCGCAGCATTTTCCAGATGGGGGTGCCGGTTTCCGGCAAGAATCTCTTTCCGTCGAACATCGCCGGACTGCCGACCTGGTACACCATCCGCGCCAACAAAGACGGCTACATCGCGCGCAAGAAGGAAATCGATTTCCTCGTGGCGATGAATGCCGAGACGGCGCAGGACGACGTGAAGTCTCTGGCTCCCGGCGCCTCAGTCCTCTATGACGAACCGCTCGCGCTCGATAAGCTGCGCAACGACCTGATTTTCTACTCTGTCCCTTACGACAAGCTGGTCGCGCCGGTCTGTCCGGAAGCCAAGCTGCGCAAACTGGTCAAGAACATGATCTATGTCGGCGTCGTCGCCTTCCTGCTCGAAATCGACATGGGCGAAGTGGAAAAGGCGCTGCGCAAGCAGTTCGCGAAGAAGGTCAAGGCTGCCAATCTCAACTTGGCCGCCGCCAAGGCCGGATACGACTACGCCGCCGCCAACCTGACCAAGCGCGACCCGTTTGTAATTTCGCGGTTGGACAAGACGGCGGGGAAGATCATCATCGACGGCAACTCCGCAGCCGCTCTGGGCAGCATGTTTGCCGGATGTACGGTAGTGACCTGGTATCCGATTACCCCATCCTCGTCGCTTGTCGAGACGATGATCGAGTATATGAAGGAGCACCGCATCGGGCCCGACGGCAAGGCGACGTTCGCCATCGTGCAGGCGGAAGACGAACTGGCCGCCGTCGGCATGGTCGTTGGCGCGGCGTGGGCTGGTGCCCGTTCTATGACGGCGACCGCGGGGCCTGGAATTTCCCTGATGGCCGAGTTCGCCGGCCTCGCCTACTACGTCGAAGTTCCGGCCGTAATCTGGGACATTCAGCGTGTGGGGCCGTCTACGGGACTACCCACCCGTACGTCGCAGGGCGACATTCTCTCGACTGCCTTTCTGAGCCACGGCGACACCAAGCACATCATGTTATTGCCCAACTCAATGATCGAATGCTTCACCATGGCACAGGACGCCTTCGATCTCGCCGAGCAGTTCCAAACCCCGGTGTTCGTCATGTCCGACCTCGATCTCGGCATGAACAATTGGATGTCGGATCCTTTCCCGTATCCCGACAAGCCCATCAAGCGGGGCAAGGTCTTGAGTAAGGAGGATCTGGAAAAGCTGGGCGGATTCGCCCGCTACAAAGACGTTGACGGCGACGGCGTCGGCTACCGGACACTCCCCGGAACGGATCACCCTGCCGCGTCGTACTTCGCGCGCGGTAGCGGCCACAATGAGAAAGGGCAATACAGCGAGCGCCCGGACGACTTCGAACGCAACATGGAGCGCATCAACAAGAAATTTGAAACGTCGCGTTCCTTTGTGCCGAGACCCGAAATGATGGGCAGCGGCAAGGAAAAAATCGGCATGATTGCCTATGGCACTTCGCACTGGGCGATCATGGAAACGCGCGATCAACTGCGCAACGAACACAAAGTCGAGACGGACTATTTGCGCCTGCGCTCGTATCCGTTCACGCGTGAGGTGCATGACTTCATTGAGAGCCACGACCGGATCTACGTCGTCGAGCAGAACCGCGACGCGCAGATGGCGAGCCTGCTCAAGCTCGACATCAAACCGGAACTCACGCCGCGCCTGCGCTCCATCTGCCATATCCACGGCTTGCCGATTGATGCCCGCTCCGTAACCGACGAACTCATGATGATGGAGGGCCAGTAATGTCGACGACCCCGATCCCACCCGCTCCCAAGACCAACCGCATTGGACTGCAGGTTGTTGACTATCGCGGCGGCAAGACGACCCTCTGCGCCGGCTGCGGCCACAACGCAATTTCCGAACGCATCATCGACGCCATGTACGAAATGGGTGTCAAGCCCGAGCGCGTGGCCAAATTCAGCGGCATCGGCTGCTCGTCGAAGAGCCCGGCCTATTTCATGAATCGCTCCCACAGCTTCAACTCAGTCCACGGGAGGATGCCTGCCGTCGCCACGGGCGCCATGCTGGCTAACAAGAATCTGATCGCGCTGGGCGTCACCGGCGATGGCGACACGGTCTCGATCGGCGCGGGGCAGTTCGTGCACCTGATGCGCCGCAATCTGCCGATCATCTACATCATCGAGGACAACGGCTGTTACGGTTTGACGAAAGGCCAGTTCTCCGCCACAGCCGACTTAGGCTCGACATTGAAGAGTGGGATCGCCAATGATCTGCCTCCGGTCGATACGTGCGCCATGGCGATCCAACTGGGCGCGACGTTCGTTGGGCGCTCCTTCTCCGGCGACAAGAAGCAGCTGCACACCATGCTGAAAGCGGCCATCGCCCACAAAGGTACGGTCATGCTCGACGTGATTTCGCCCTGCGTGACCTTCAACGATCACGAAGGCTCCACCAAGTCATATAAATACATGCAAGCGCATGAAGAACCCTTGCACGAGGTCAGCTTCGTGCCGGCTTTTGAGGAAATCAACGTTGACTACGATCCGGGAACAACGTTTGAGGTTACGATGCACGACGGTTCCCGATTGCGCCTCCGCAAGCTGGAAGAAGCTTACGATCCGACTGACAAAGTCAAAGCCGTACAGCGGCTGATGGAATCACACGCGAAAGGCGAGATCCTGACCGGCGTGTTCTACATCAACGCCCAGGCGCCCAGCTTGATCGACATGCTGAACGTGACCGATCAGCCCCTGGCGACACTACCCGAGTCGGCCGTGCGGCCGAGCAGGGAAGTCCTGGAAGCGTGCATGGAAGAGCTGCGGTAGGCTGCCTCTCTCAAAGCGGCAGTCACGTGTGCGGCCGACATGTCTCAGGATCCCATCGTCAGCACAACGCGGAACCGCGCCCGCCCTTTGATCATCTGATCGTAGGCCTCAGTGACTTTTTCCAGTGGATACTTCTCGATCATCGGGCGTACGCCAGTCTGTGCACTGAACGCGAGCGTGTCTTCCCAGTCCATCGCCGTGCCCGACGGCCAGCCTTGAATGGCCCTCCGCGTGAGGATCAGCTGAAGGGGGGCAACGGTCAGAGGCTCAGATCCAACTCCCACCACCAGCAGTGTGCCCCCGGGCGCGACGCCATCGATCAGGGCCGAGATTGCCTTCGAGTCCGGCGCTGTCGCCAGGACGACCTGCGCTCCACCGAGCTTGCGGAGTTCTTCGGCGGCGTTGGCGGTCGCGGTGTCGATGTAGAGACTCGCGCCAAGCTTGCGGGCCAGGGGTTCCTTGTCCGCGCCGCGGCCGATCGCGACTGTGCGGAATCCCATCTGCCGCGCGTACTGGATCCCCAGATGCCCGAGGCCGCCGATGCCTTGCACGGCAACCAGGTCGCCGGAGCGCGCTCGAGCATTGCGCAGGGAGTTGTAAACCGTAATTCCCGCGCAGAGCAGCGGTGCTGCGTCAACCGCAGACAGATCATCCGGGATTGCAGCTACCGCCTCGGCTGGCGAAAGCATGTATTCGGCATAGCCGCCGTCATGGTGAATTCCGGTGATCTTCTCGTTGCGGCAGAGAATGAAGTCGCCTCGGCGGCAGTAGTCACAAACGAAGCAATGGCCGCCGTGCCATCCCACGCCGACGCGCTGGCCGACTTTCCAGTTGCTGACGTCGGCGCCGACCGCGTCAATGCGTCCGGCAACTTCGTGGCCTGGTACCCGCGGGTACTGAATTCCGGGGAACAGGCCTTGCTTGGTAACGGCGTCGCTGTGGCACACACCGCAAGCTTCCACCTTGATGCGGACTTGCGCGCGTCCGGGCTGGGGGATATCGCGTTCGACGATTTCAAAATCACCGCCGGGTTTCGACACCTGAACTGCATTCATGCGAGGCATTGTGTCTTCCTTGAATGGAATTTCCTGAGGTAGTTCTATCAGATGAGAGAAACAACGCAGACGACGCACGCTGAGAACGATTTTACCTTGCTCTTTGGGATAGACGGGGCGACGCTGCGGATCGCGTCAGGCAGGACAACGGACCGGCCAAGCGCTACACGCTAATCACCAGCCACTAATCACCAACCACTTTTTTCTCCAACTCTCCCTCAAACGAATGCTCCGGACTGTGTCCGGGTTCGGGGAAATCGGAGTCCGCTCCCTGGATCATTGGGTGCTGATTGCGATGCGGCAACTGGCCCTTCAGAGAATTGTTGCCGGGTTGCAGGCGGTCATCGGGCTCAAGCGAGCCTTTTCCGCGGTCGGAGTCGTTCAGGAGGTGATCGGCGGCATGATTGGGCATGAAATTTGCCTCCCGAAACTTCGGGGGGATCAAGTTGAATACAGGCGTAGCCTACCTCTAATCTCCGGGCCGTTCAACGGGAAAAAACATGCAGGAGCGCCCGTAAGTTCCTGTAATCAAAGCGATAGGAATTTTTTATACGCCTGTAACCGTCACCAGCGAATCTAAAATACTCACATGCCCAAAAAGCCTTTGAAGCATTACCTGTTTGCCAGCGATTTCGACCAGACGTTGACCTTTAACGACACGGGGTACGTCTTGAGCGAGTTGATCGG
>Ga0335084_10000098_pt1 | contig 57819 bp, 36 predicted proteins | sample Lox_Sample_44_FD_206721 | JGI IMG/M metagenome (GOLD analysis project Ga0335084, IMG submission 206721) | Soil microbial communities from Loxahatchee National Wildlife Refuge, Florida, United States - Lox_Sample_4.4 | ecosystem: Environmental > Terrestrial > Soil > Wetlands | place: USA...
AACTGGGACACCGAGCGCGAGGCCTTCGGGGACACGGTCGTGGACACGATCGCCGAGCACGCGCCCAACTTGAAGAGCCTGATCCGGCACCGGCAGGTCTTGACGCCGCTCGACCTCGAGCGCGAGTTCGGCCTCTCGGAGGGAAACATCTTCCAGGGAGAGCTGACCCTCGAGCAGCTCTTCTTCCTGCGGCCGGCGCCGGGTTGGGCTCAGTACCGGACCCCGGTTCGCAACCTGTATCTCTGCGGCTCGGCGACGCATCCGGGCGGCGGGATCATGGGCGCGCCCGGTCGCAACGCGGCGATGAAACTGCTTTCCGACTGGCGGCGGGGCAGGGTAAGGGCGTGAGCGGAGAACGGCTTGCCTGAGACACGCGACGTCGTGATCATCGGCGGCGGCCACAACGGACTGGTTGCCGCCGCCTACCTCGCCAAGGCCGGGTTCTCGCCGCTCGTCCTGGAGCGGCGAGAAACGGTGGGCGGCGCCGCGGTCACCGAGGAGATTCATCCGGGTTTTCGGTGCCCGACCCTCGCGCACTCCGCGGGACCCCTCCTGCCTCACATCGCCAGGGAGCTCGACCTCGAGCGCCACGGGGCGCGGTGGCTGCGCCCTCAGGTCCGGGTGCTCGCGCTCTCCCCGGTGGGCAAGCACTTACCCCTGTATGACGATCCTGCGCGCACGGCAACCGCCCTGGCGCGGCACTCGGAGAAGGACGCCCAGCGTTACGGCGAGTTTCACGAGAGTCTGGGCCGCATCGGGCGCCTCGCTCGTCCCCTGTTGTCGCTCACCCCGCCGTCGGTCGATGCCCCGGAGGCGGGCGACGTGTGGAAGCTGCTCAAGCTGGGCAAGGACTTCCGCAGGCTTCCCCGCAAGGATGCCTATCGTCTGTTGCGATGGGGACCGATGGCCGTGGCGGATCTCGTCTCGGAGTGGTTCCAAACGGAGCTGCTGCGGGCCGCGATCGCCGCGCGGGGCATCTACGGCATGTTCGGCGGGCCCTGGTCGGCGGGCACCGGCGCGAACCTGCTCGTACAGGCGGCGATCGAGCCGCACTCCGCCGGCCCCGCCGACTTCATCCAGGGGGGTATGGGCGCGCTGACCGCGGCCCTGGCCGCCGCCGCCCGAGGACTCGGCGCGGAGATCCGCTGCGGGTCGCACGTCGCTCGCGTCGACGTCCGCGATGGACAGGCGCGCGGCGTGGTGCTTTCGACCGGCGAGCAGATTCCTGCCCGCGCCGTCGTCTCCAACGCGGACCCGAAACGCACGTTTCTCTCCTTGATCGACCCGACCGACCTCGACCCGGATTTCTTGAACCGCATCCGAAACTTCCGCAGCTCCGGCGCCGTCGGAAAAGTGAATCTCGCCCTGGCACAGCCGCCGAGGTTCCAGGGCCTCGACGGCGACGGGGCCCTGCTTTCCGGGAGGATTCACATCGGCCCGGAGATCGACTATCTGGAGCGGGCCTTCGACGCCGCCAAGTATGGCGCGTTCTCGCCGCACCCCTATTGCGACGTGACGATTCCGACCGTGCTCGACCCCTCGCTCGCCCCGGCCGGCGCCCATGTGATGTCGGTCACGGTCCAGTACGCGCCCGAGCGCCTTCGCGAGGGCGACTGGGCCAGCCGCCGCGAGGCCTTCGGCGATGCCGTCGTTCAAACGCTCGAGGAATACGCGCCGGGGCTCTCTTCCGCGATCCTCGCGCGGCAAGTCATCACGCCCCGCGAGCTCGAGGACGTCTACGGGCTGACCGGCGGCCACATCTTTCACGGCGAGCAGGCGCTCGACCAGATCTTCACGATGCGGCCGCTCTTGGGCTGGGCGCGCTATCGCACGCCGATTCCGGGTCTCTACCTCTGCGGCGCCGGGACGCATCCCGGCGGCCGTGTCACCGGCGCTCCCGGGTCAAACGCCGCCCGCGAAATCGCCGCGGACTTGAAGCGGGCCCGCTAGGCGGTCGCCTTCTGGGACAGACGGTCGTAGGCGGCCGTCAAGGCCGCGGCCACCTGCTCGGGGGTGCGGCCCTCGATCTCGTGACGCTGCAGCAGGAAGAGCAGCTGGCCGTCCTCGAGGATCGCCACCTGGGGGGACGACGGTGCCTTTCCTCCGAAATAGCTCCGGACGCGCGCCGTCGCCTCGACATCCTGCCCCGCGAAGACCGTCGCCAGCCGCTGCGGCGCCTCGCGATGCTTGAGCGACAGCGCCACACCCGGCCGGGCGGCTCCCGCGGCGCAGCCGCAGACGGAATTGACGACGAGCAGGACTCTCCCCGGCAACGCCAGCTCCCGATCCACGTCCTCCGGCCGGCGCAGCTCGTGGAAGCCCAGGCGCGCGAGCTCCTCGCGCATCGGGGCAACCATCATCGGATCGTAGGGCATGGCGACTCCTTTCCTCGAAACCGATATCCTAACGCCCGCCTGGAAAGAAAGTGTGAGCAAGGAGCGCCGATGCCCGTCACCCGCCGAACCCTGATAGCGACCGCCGGCGCCGCGCTGGCCGCGGCCGCCCTGCCAGGCCCGCCTCTTGCCGCCGCCGCGCTCCCCGCCCTTCCACCGCCGCTCCCCCCGGAGGCCTTCCGCGGGCGCCAGGCGAGGCTCCGAGCCGCGGCCAAGGAGCGGGGGCTCGGTGCCCTGTTCGTGACCCCCTCGACCAACCTCGCCTACGCCGCGGACCTCGCGATCCAGGGTAGCGAGCGCCTGACCGCTCTGCTCCTCCTGACCGACGGGCCCGCCATCCTGGTGACCCCGAGCTTCGAGGAGGCCAACCACCGGCGAAACGCCGTCGTGGACGAAGTGAAGCCGTGGAACGAGGACGAGAATCCCATCGCCTTGTCGGCGAAGTTGCTCGAGGGTGCCAGGGCAGTCGGTGTGGAGGGATCGACCCCCTATCAGACGGTGGCGAGGCTCGCCGCGGTCTTTCCCGGAACCCTCGAGGACGCAACACCGGTCTTCGACGCCTTGCGCCGCATCAAGTCGAAGGAAGAGCAGGTCTTCATCCACGCGGCCGCCGGGAGAACCATCCTGGCGATCGCGGCCACGCACCAACGCATCCGGAAGGGCATGACGGAGCGTCAGGTCGCCGATATCCTGGCGGAGGAATACCGGAAGCTGGGAGTCCAGGGCGACGGGCTCGTCCAGTTCGGGCCCTCGTCGGCTTTCCCGCACGGCGGGCCGCAGGAACGCCGCCTCGATTCGGGAGACGTCATCCTGATCGACTCGGGCTGCAAGGTCCGCGGGTACAACTCCGATGTGACGCGGACCGCCGTCTTCCGGAGCGCCTCGGACGAGGTTCGAAGGGTCCACGACATCGTCGAGCGCGCTCAGACGGCCGGGATCGCGGCGCTCAAGGCCGGGGCGATTCCCGAGGAAGTGGACCGCGCTGCCCGCAAGGTCATCGAGGATGCCGGCTACGGGCAATTCTTCACCCACCGGCTCGGACACGGGCTCGGCATGGATGGCCACGAGTCTCCCTATCTGGTTCACGGCAACCAGACGCCGCTCTCCGCCGGCAACACGGTGACCGTCGAGCCGGGAATCTACATGCCGGGCAAGTTCGGCGTTCGCATCGAGGACGATTACGCGGTCACCGCGGGAGTCGCGGACGGCCTCTCCGAGCGACTGCTCGAGCTCGAGGTCATCGGCGGCTGAGACGGCCGCCTTCCGCGCCGCTCTCATGAACCGCGTTGCGCCGTTCTGTCTCGCGCTTCTCGCCGGCCTCGCGGTCGCGTCCGTGGCGCAGGCGGCCGACCGCCTCGTCGTGCTGAACAAGTCCGACGACACGGCCTCGATCCTCGACGCCTCCAACGGAAGGGTTCTCGCGACCGTGCCGGTCGGGCACGCTCCGCACGAAGCCGTCGTGCTCGGCGATGGCCGGTCGTGCGCGGTCAGCGACTACGGCGACCGGGCGAAGCCGGGGCACACGATCACGCTGCTCGACATCGATAAGGGCGCGAGTCTCGGCCGCATCGAACTGCCCGAAGGCGCGCGGCCCCACGGCCTGGCGGCGCTGCCCGATGGGAGGCTGCTCGTGACGGCGGAAGGCCTGGGAGAGTTGCTCCTGCTCGACCCCAAGGCGCGCCGCGTCGAGACTCGCATCCCGACGTTCCAGGAGATCTCGCACATGGTGGTCGCCACACCCGACGGGCGGCGAGCCTTCGTCGCCAACATCGGTTCGGGGTCCGTGACGGCCGTCGAGGGACGCAAAGCGATCCGCCAGATCCCGACCGGAAAAGGTGCCGAGGGCATCGCCATGACACCCGACGGTCGGGAGGTCTGGGTGACCAACCGGGAGGCCGACACGGTCTCGGTCATCGACGCCAACGGGCTCGAGGTCGTCGCCTCGGTTTCGGCGGTCGCCTTCCCCATCCGCGTCAAGATCACGCCGGACGGCCGGCGGGCGCTCGTCTCCTGCGCCAAGTCGGGGGACGTGGCGGTGATCGACGTGGCCGCCCGGCGCGAGATCGGGCGGATCCAGATCGACCAGGAATCCGTCCCGGGCGCCGCGCAGCGTCTCTTCTCGACCCAGTTCGGAAAGAGCCCGGTCCCGGTAGGGCTGCTCGTGGCACCCGACGGCAAGCGCGCCTGGGTAGCCTGTACCAATGCGGACGTCGTCTCGGTGCTCGATCTGGAGACCCTGACGGTTGTGGGCCGGCTCACGGCGGGAAAGGAGCCGGACGGCCTGGCGGGCAGCTTCGGTCGCTAGCCCGGATTACTCATGGACACCCGGCCGAAACACGAGGCAAATCAATGGGCGGGAACGGTTCTGGGGCGTGAGGTCGTCATGGCACCCGGGTACACCTTGTCCGCGACAGAGATTTTTCGGCGAGGCAAGGAAGCGTGACGACGGCGATGCCGGGGCATCGTCGAGGAGCGCTGACGCCGCATTCGCCGGAAAAGATCGGAGCGGCGGCCGGAGTCGTTCATGAATAATGCGGGCTAGGGTGGTCCCCGCGGAATCGCCTTCTCCGCAATCCTCGGCCCCGAAATCGCGGCTCGTCTCCCTCGACGTCTTCCGGGGCTTGACCATCGCGGGCATGCTCGTCGTCAACACGCCGGGCACCTGGGCCCACGTTTACCCGCCGCTCCTGCACGCCGAGTGGAACGGTTGGACCTATACCGATACGATTTTCCCCTTCTTCCTCTTCGCCGTCGGCGTTTCGATGGTCTTCTCCTTCGGGCGGCGGATCGAGAAGGGCGCGCGGCCAAAGGATCTCGCCCTCCACACCGTGGAGCGCGCCGTGGCTATCTTCGCGATCGGCCTGGGGTTGAACGTTCTTTCGTTTCTGCTCTTCCACAAGGCAAGCCTACGGATCCCCGGCGTCCTGCAGCGCATCGGCGTCTGTTACCTGGTCGGTGGGATCCTTTACCTGGCATTCGGGCGGCGGGGGCTGTTTCCCGCGGCGGCGACGCTCCTGCTCCTATACGCCGTGCTGATGGCGCAAGTGCCCGTGCCGGGCTTCGGCGCCGGAAGGCTCGACGCCCAAGGAAACCTGGCGGCCTACGTCGACCGGCTCGTTCTCGGCGACCACACCTGGAAGCCGGGATGGGACCCGGAGGGCCCCCTCTCGACGATTCCCGCGATCGCCTCGGTGCTCGCGGGCGCCTTGGCCGGAGAGCTGTTGCGCGCGCGGACGTCCTGGAGGCCGAGACTCGTCGGTCTGATGGCCTCCGGCGCTCTTGCCACCACCCTCGGTGTTCTCTGGGGAACGGTCTTCCCGATCAACAAGAATCTCTGGACCTCTTCCTACGCGCTCCTGATGGCAGGGCTCGCGGCGGTGGGCCTCGCCCTGTGCGTCTGGATCGTCGACGTGCGCGGCTGGAAGGCCTGGGCGGCGCCTTTTCGCTGGCTCGGGATGAACGCGCTCGCCATCTTCACGATGTCGCTTCTCGCGACGCTGCTGCTGCTCTGGGTCAAGCTGCCGAGCGCTTCCGGAAAGCCGCGCTCCCTCTACGCGGCGATCTTCCTCGGCGCCTTCGACCGCTTCGCCGACCCGAGGCTCGGGTCGCTCCTCTTCGCGTTGGCGTTCCTGGCGGTCTTCGTGGCGGTGGCGGGGTTGCTCTATCGGAAGAGGATCTTCCTGAAGCTCTAGGCAGCGGCGCTGACCCCGTCCCCTCGCCCAGAGGCAGAGGGGACGGAGGACGGAGAGCGCCGCGGGAAGAAACCGTCTAGGCTCGGGGGGCGGGTTTGAAGATCGAGAAGCTCGCGCCCTGCGGATCCTGGAGCGACGAGAAGCGGCCCACGGTCGGAATATCCTGCGGGCCGGCCAGGACCTTGGCTCCCAGCGACGTCGCTTTCTTGGTCGCGGCATCCACATCCTCGACCTGCCAGTACACCGTCCAGTGCGGGGGCACGGGACCCCACTCCGGCCGAATGCCCATCATTCCGCCGATGGGCATGTCACCTTGCCAGAACTCCGTGTAGCTCGAATCGACGGTCGATGTCTTCGCGTTCCAACCAAGAAGCTCCGAGTAGAACTTGCCCACTTTGGGCGTGTCGTTGGTCAGGAGCTCCATCCAACAGAACGCGCCGGGCTCGTTAACGCGCTGCGCGCCGATGGACTCGCGGGCCTCCCACAAGGCGAGGGTGGCTCCCGAAGGATCCTGCAGCACCGCCATCCGGCCGAAGGTCATGACGTCGAAGGGCTCCGTCAGGACCTTGCCGCCCAGCCTCTTGACCTTCTTCGCGGTCTCCTCGACGGACGCGACGGTGACGTAGGGAAGCCAGTTCGGAGGCACGCCCTGCTGTCTCTGCTCCGGGCGCATCGGGTAGAGCGCGCCGACGTCCTTGTTCGTCTGAAGCAGCCGCGTGTAGATGTCTTCGGGGCCCGGACCCATCGGGTTGTCCTGGATGCTCCACCCGAAAAGCGACGTGTAGAACTTCTTGGCGGCGGCGGGATCGGTCGTCGCGAGCTCCGCCCAGGAAAAGGAACCGGGATTGTGACGCGTAACTTCGGCCATGGCAGTACCTCCAATGAAGCGGACAGCGTATCGCGGTCCTGCCAGAACTCTTAAACGCGAGCGACGTTCTTCGCAACCGAGGACGGATGCCCCTTTTCGAAGGACGAACGACCTCGATTTTCGCGTCAGCTCTTGCGGTAGATCTCTCCGCCTTCCGTCCGGAACTCCTCCGACTTCTGATCCATCCCCCGTCGGAGGGCCTCTTCATCCGCCACACCGAGGGTTGCCGCGTAGTCTCGGACGTCCTGGGTGATCTTCATGGAGCAGAAGTGCGGGCCGCACATGGAGCAGAAGTGCGCGAGCTTCGCTCCCTCGGCCGGCAGGGTCTCGTCGTGAAACTCGCGCGCGGTCTCGGGATCGAGCGCCAGGTGGAACTGGTCTTCCCAGCGGAACTCGAAGCGGGCTCTCGACAGCGTGTCATCCCAGAGGCGAGCCCCCGGGTGCCCCTTGGCCAGATCTGCGGCGTGCGCCGCAATCTTGTAGGCGATGACGCCGTCCTTGACGTCCTTCCGGTTCGGGAGTCCCAGGTGCTCCTTGGGCGTCACGTAGCAAAGCATGGCCGTGCCGAACCAGCCGATCATCGCGGCGCCGATGGCAGAGGTGATGTGGTCGTAGCCGGGCGCGATGTCGGTCACCAGGGGCCCGAGCGTATAGAACGGAGCCTCGTGGCAGATCGCAAGCTGTTTCTGGACGTTCGACTCGATCAGGTGCATCGGCACGTGTCCCGGGCCCTCGATCATGACCTGGCAGTCCTGCTTCCAGGCCCTTTCGGTCAGCTCCCCGAGGGTCTCGAGCTCCGCAAACTGCGCCTCGTCGTTGGCGTCCGCCGTGGAGCCCGGGCGCAGGCCGTCGCCGAGAGAAAAGGATACGTCGTAGGTCTTCAAGATCTCGCAGATCTCGTCGAAGCGGGTGTAAAGGAAACTCTCCCGATGGTGCGCCAGGCACCACTTCGCCATGATCGACCCGCCGCGCGAGACGATGCCCGTCACCCGGCCGGCAGTCAGCGGGACGTAGCGCAAGAGCACCCCCGCGTGGATCGTGAAGTAGTCGACACCCTGCTCGGCCTGTTCGATCAGCGTGTCGCGGTAAACCTCCCAGGTCAGCTCCTCCGCCTTGCCGTCCACCTTCTCCAGGGCCTGGTAAATGGGGACCGTACCGATCGGTACCGGAGCATTTCGCAGGATCCATTCGCGCGTTTCGTGGATGTTCCGGCCGGTCGAGAGATCCATGACCGTGTCCGCGCCCCAGCGCGTGGCCCACGTCATCTTCTCCACCTCCTCCGAGATCTCGGAGATCACGGCCGAGTTGCCGATGTTGGCGTTGATCTTGACTAGGAAGTTCCGGCCGATGACCATCGGCTCCGACTCCGGATGGTTGATGTTGGCCGGCAGAATGGCGCGGCCGCGCGCGACCTCGCTGCGGACGAACTCGGGATCGCGGTTCTCCCGGATCGCCGCGAACTCCATCTCGGGCGTGACGATTCCCTTGCGGGCATAGTGCATCTGGGTCACCGGTCCCCGGCCGCGCAGCACCTTCCTCCGGCGGGTCATCGCCAGCGCCGGGGCGCTGACCCTCAGGGGATCGCTTTCGACGTACTCTCCGCGGGCGAGGATCCAGGGACGCCGCAGTTCCGGCAGTCCCTGCTCGAGATCGATCGCCGCCTCCGGATCCGTGTACGGCCCCGAGGTGTCGTAGACCCGCAGAGGTGGGTGTAATTCCGCTTCGCCGCGCAACCCGCGGCTCGGATGGAGTGTGATCTCCCGAAAGGGCACGCGCAGGCCGCGCGGCCCGGAGACGTAGACCTTGCGCGATCCCGGCAGCGGCTCCCGGCGGGCACTTCGATCGGTGGGAAGGGAATCCCGGCGGACGCTCATCTCGACCTCCCTACGGCGGCATTACCCGCATCAGGTCCTCTTGGGGTCTCCGACGCGGCCGAAGGACGCCGTCGGACTCTCAGCCTTCCGCCGAGGCCTCTCGAGGCAAAGGCGGAGTCGGCTCCCCCGTCTGACGAGAGCCAGTGTACGTCCAAAGCACCGCCTCGCGCGAGGGACCGGCCGAAGAAACCCGCACTCACCGCGGCGCCGACCGGCCGGAATTTTTGTAAGCTTGCGCTCGAATCTCCCAGCGGACTCCCTTGCCCCGGACGGAATGGAGCGTGCGATGAAGCGGTTGTTCGCCATCCTTCTCGTAGTCACTTCCTGCTTGCTCGCCGCCTGCGCGACGAGCAGTCAGGCGAGAAATGTGAAGCCCTCCGGCTTCCTCGGGGATTACCGCTCCCTGCTCCAGCCGGGCAAGCCCGGAGAGGAGGAGCTGCTCGTCTACCGGAACCCCCAGGCAGACTGGGCCGCTTACAGCAAGATCCTGCTCGAGCCCGTGACGATCTGGAGCGATCCGAACTGGAAGCTCTCGAAGGACCAGCTCAAGGACCTGCAGGAGCTGGTGAACAGCTTCGGCGCCACGCTCCAGCACAAGCTCTCGGCGGACTACGAAATGGTTGAACAACCCGGGCCCGGCGTCATGCGCGTCCAAGTGGCCCTGACCAACGGCCAGCAGGCCAGCACGCCGCTGAAAGTCGTCTCGAAAGGAGTCCCCTACGGCGGCGCCGCGAGCTTCCTCTGGACCTTCATCACGGGCAAGCCGCCGTTCGTCGGGGAGGCCTCGATCGAGTTCATGGTGAAGGCCTCGGCGACGGGGGACCTGCTCGCCGCCGGCGCCGACCGGCGGGTGGGAGCCGACACGATCGTTGGAACCGATTCGCTCAACAAGGAGTATTTCAATTCCTGGGGAGACGTGAAGTACAGCCTGGACTACTGGAGCGACGACGTGGTCTACCGGCTCTGCGTCCTTCGGGGTGGAACGAATTGCGTCAAGCCGAAGAAAGGGCTGAAGCTGCCGAGCTGATCCGGCGCCGGCCGGGGCAACCGCAGGGCCCGGGCGAAAGATGGCCCGCCGCACCGCCCGGGCCCTTCGATCTAGAATCGTCCCGGGCACCCCGATGACCCTTCGTATCCGCAAGCAGACCCCCGACCCCGCCGCTCCGAAAAGCGGCGCGGGTCCCGCCACCACGGGGTCTCTGCGGCCGGACCTGCTCGCCGCGGGGGCCCGGCGACTCGCCATCATCGCCACGCTCGCCGCGGTGGCCTCGACCCTCTTCGCGGTCCTCGACCGAGTCATCGTTCCGCTCGACCCGCGCTCGACCACGGGGGCGCTGTGGCTCTTCGCGGTTCTCGGCAACCTCGGACTGTCCCTCTCGGTGGCCTGGATCGCCTACCGGGAGATGCTGCCTTCCGAGAAGCTGCTCGATCTCGGTCTCCTGTACGAGGTCGGCGAGGCGCTCTGCCTCGGCATCATGTTCCACTCGATTTCGATGCGGCCGGACGTGATTCCCCGGGGCTGGTCCGCTGTCGCGGTCTGGATCCTGGCCTTTCCTCTCGTCGTGCCGAACACCTGGGGAAAGACCGCGCTCGCGACGGCCGCCGCGGCGCTGATGGACCCCGTGTCGCTGTTCTTGAACGTGCTCGCCGGAAGCGCCCGCCCGAGCTGGCTGACGGCATTTCTTCTCTTCGTGCCGACCGTGGTCGCCGGCTGCGTCTCGCTCGTGGTCTCCCGTATCGTCTTCGAGCTCGCGATCGCGGCCGGCAAGGGTCAGGAAATGGGCAGCTACCGGCTCGAAGAGCTGCTCGGCCGCGGGGGAATGGGCGAGGTCTGGCGCGCCAGCCATCGCCTTCTCGCGCGCGCGGCGGCCGTCAAGTTGATCCGCATCGACCCGAGCTCCGACGCGCGCGAGCTCCTGCGCCGCTTCGAGCGGGAGGCGCGGGCGACCGCGGCGCTGCGCTCGCCGCACACGGTGGACGTCTATGACTACGGCACGACCGAGGACGGAACGTTCTACTACGTCATGGAGCTGCTCGAGGGATTCGACCTGGAGACACTGGTCCACCAATTTGGGCCCCTGCCTCCGGAGCGCGCCATCTTTCTGCTGGAGCAGACCTGCCATTCGCTGGGAGAGGCGCACGAAGGGGGCCTGATCCATCGTGACGTCAAGCCGGCGAACATCTACGTCTGCCGGTACGGGCCCGACTGGGACTTCGTCAAGCTGCTCGACTTTGGACTGGTCAAGAACCCGGCCTCGAACGACCCCAGCCAGGTCACGGTCGCCGGCGTGATCGCCGGAACGCCGGGCTACATGTCCCCCGAGATGGGCCTGGGCTCGCCCGACGTCGACTGGCGCACCGACATCTATGCCTTGGGCTGTGTCGCCTACTGGCTGGTCACCGGCCACCGGGTCTTCGAGGAGGGCTCACCCATGCAGGTCCTCATGGACCACATCCAGAAGCGGCCCGAACCCCCCTCGCGGCGCCTCGAGGGCCACATCCCGGCCGAGCTCGACCGCATCATCCTCGCCTGCCTCGAAAAGGATCCGAACAACCGGCCGCAAACCACCAAGGAGCTCGTGGAGCGGCTGCGATCCGTTCCCGTCTCCACGCAGTGGACGGAAGAGCGCGCCCGACACTGGTGGCTCGCCAACGGGAGCCGAGCCCGGGAGGCGCGCGCCGAACGTCTCGCCATGCGAGAAGAGACGCCCCGAGAGTCGAGGCCGCTCGCCCGGCGGGCGTAGGCCCTTCGCGGCTTCGCGGATCTCCTCAGAGGCCGACCCAGGCCTTCCACGCAGAGACCAGCCGGCCCGGAGTCAGGCCGGTCTCCCGATCCAGGGCCTCCTCGATCGACATGTCTTCGGCCAGATCTCGCAGCAGGCAGACGAGCGCTCCCTCGCCCCGGTGCTGGATCAGGTATTCGATCAAGCCGAGCGCCTCGCCGTAGTTGGACTGAGCCGTCGCGCGATCGGTCTTGCGCCCGAAGCTCTCGTCCATCTCGGCGATCGAGACCGGCCGGCGGTTCTTGAAGATCTCGCGCTGGTCGTGAATCGTCAACCGCTTGCCCTCGAACCACTGCGCGAGTCCTTCGTGCACCCAACCCGGCGCCCGATCGCCGGAGGCGTGCCGGATGAGCGCATGCGAGAGCTCGTGGCGCAGGACCGCGTCGAGGCGGGGCGTCATGCCGCCCTCGGGATCGAGCGAGATGCGGATCTTCCCGTCGAAGAGCCCGCCGACCCAATCCGGTATGGAGACGAGCGAGAAGTACGCGCGCCCCGCGTAGAGGATGACGACCTGGGAATACGGGAGGCGCACCTGAAAGAAGCCCGACATCGCCGTGTAGTCCTCGGCCAGGTGCTGGGAGACGCGGTCGACCATGTCGGGAGAGATGGCGGCATCCGAGTAGATCGTGAAGTCGTCGAGCTCCAACACCTTCTGCCCGCGCGCGAGCGAGAGCTCCTGGCGAGCAGCCGACAACCGCTTCAGGACGCTCGGGTCGTGGCCGCGCAATCGCTCGAACTGCTCCCAGGCCAGAACGGCGTCCTCGACGCGATTCAAGCCGTAGTAGACGTCGCCCAGGGTCCCGTAGATCTCGGGAGGCGCTCCCGCGGCCTGCCGCTCGGCAAGCTCGAGATAGAAACGGGCAAACGGATAATTTTCGGCGCGGACGTACGCAAGCGTCAGCTCCGCGAGGAGCAGGCCGTCCTGCTCGTTCCATCCATACGCTTCCTCGAGCAGCTCGATGGCGCGGCCCGTGTCGCCCGCCTCGAGGTAGCCCACACCGATCTGTGCGAGGTCCCGGGCGAGGTCGCGCGCCGCCGGCGTGCCGGGAGAGACCGCGGCCGCCCGACGCCTCACCGCGGCCAGCTGCTTGCCGAGGTCGGTCCCGGGCTCAGCCGCATCCGCGGAGGCTCCGGACAGAATCAGAGCAAGACTGATGAGAAGGGCGCGCACCAGGCGGTGGAGGCACATGGAGCGGGACCAGTCGATCGGATCAACCGACACGGGGAACGGCGCGGCGGAGACTACCGGACCAGAAAGGGCGCCGACGCGTATCCCGCCTTCCCCGTCGCCGGGTCTTGCAGGAACACTCGCAGGGAGTAGCGGCCCGGTAAGAGCGTCTCCGGTGTGAAGGCAACTACGAGAACCTGCTTGCCGTCGGGCTCGGCTGACGACTGGCTCACGAGCTGAAGCGCCCCGTCCTTGAGCGGTCTCCCCTCGTCGGAGAGGACCTGCGCTCCGATCTTGAGCGACTGCGGCTGGTGCGGACCGAAGTAGTAGGCGACGAGCGAGACCTGGGAGGGGTTGCCGGAGCGCACTTCGGGAAGCGCGACGGGCATGAGACCGCGGCTCCCGGCCGGGGGCAAGATCAACTCCGCCGCCATGGACCGGCCGACGGCGCCGAGGCGCCCTCGCACGAAGACTCCCTCGGCGGAGCTCGCCAGAAACACGGGCGGAGCCAGGTAGGGCTCCCTTACCGAAAAGTCGGGGACCCGGACCGTCTCGGCCACGAACCCCATTCGGCCGGTCTCGCCGTTTCGGATGAGCGCCCGGACGCGGTATTGACCCGGCGGAAGCGTGAGCTGTCCGTAGTAACGCAGCCCGCCCCTCTCGAGCCGCTCGCGGTTGACGGTGAGGTCGATCGAGACTCCCTGGGTGAAGAAGTCTCGCAGCCGCCCCTCGTCGTCGTACGCGTAGACGTACATCTCGACGGGCAGGCTCGAGCCGCTCTGCGCCAGGAGTAGCTCCGGACCCGACGCTTCCACGAGCACGGGCACCCGCGCCGGTCCTCGAGCGTCCGGAAGGGGCGACGCCAACACGCGGGCCGGGACCTGTGAGACCGGGATCTCATTGGCGATGATGTCGGCGGCGAGCAGCCCGCGCTCGAGCGGCGAGAGCACCTTGAAGGCCTTTTTCTCGTAGTAGCCCGCCCGCGCCGATACCCGCGCCCCGGAGGTCCGGACCTTCACCTTGAGCTCGTGGAACTCCCCCTTGCCCGACAAGCGGTTGGGCCGGAAGGCGAGAACGTACACGAGATTGGTCCGGTGCAGGAGCTCCGCGAGCCCCTTCCGAAAATCATTCTCGTTCCGAAAGACTTCGCCGCCGGTCCCATTCGCGAACTCGAAGAGCGAGTTGTCCACCCGCGTCGGCTCGATCGTCGAGATCTCCGCGTCGCTCCGGATTCCGCCGATGTCGACCGCGTGGATGACGCAGTCCGAACGCCGAAACAGCGCGGACATGATTTCCAGCTGGTTCTGGAGAGCCGAGCTCCCGAACCGCTTGTCGCTGTCGATGTTCCAGATCTGGCCCGTCGTGATCCATTCCCTCTCCTGCGTCGTCTCCTTCGTGCCCACGAGCAGCCGGCTCTCGAAGCCCTCGGACAAATAGATGATGTCCTTGCGGCCGGCGAGGACGTCGAGCACGGTCGCCAAGTCCTCGAAAGACCGGATGATGTGGTTGATCCGGCCGCGCGCGTAGCGATCGTCGAGAGCGTTGGTCATGGCCCGCAGGGTCTCGAGGCTGTCGATCAAGGAACCGTCTGCGCTGGGACGATTGGCTTTCGCCGCCACTCCGCCGACCGACAGGGCCTGAAGCATCTGCTGGTCGTGGACGAGCTCGAGCGGATCGGGCTCCTTCGAAAGCGTGGGCGTCAGACCGAGGGTATCGATCGCGCGAGCGAGCTGGAGGCGGTCGGAGGAGAAGGTCGCGATCAGGCGGATGCCCGTTTCGATGGAAAAGGTCGCCACGGCGGCCAGATCGGCGTCCCCCATCCCGTTGAGCACGAACTCCTTGGCCGCGCCGCGGGCCTCGAGCAAGCCCCGGGGACGCGTATAGGTGAGATCGAAGAGGAAGAGGAAGCGGCGGCGGCCGGCCGGGTCGATCGACTCGCCGGTCGAGTTCGGGATCTTCTCGGCGAGATCGATCGCGTCGAAGCCGACGATCTCCTGTTTCTTGCCGTTGTCGAAGACCTGAAAGTCGGCCGCGGTCAGATTCCGGATCGGCATCCCGTCGCGACCGGCGACCCGCACGGGCACCTCGACGAGAACGACTTCCGCCGATTCCTGAACCCCTGTGGACGGATCTTGACCAGCCGTGCCGGGACCCGCGAGGAGAGAAATCGCGAGTGCGAGCGCCAGGGAACGGTTCATGGCAAGGCTCCCGAAAGCCTCGTCTAGGCTATCACGAAGGCCGGCGAGCGGACTCCGGGTTTTGACCCTTTTCTGAGGTTGACCCCTGGCCCAACGACTTTGCCTTCATGTTCCGCAGAATTCGGTTGGCCTCGGCCAGCTCCTCGCCGTAGCGGTCACGGGGCGCCACGGCCACGAATTGCTCGAGGTACTGGCGCGCCTCGTCGAACTGGCGATGCCGGCCGGTCAGGATCGCCAGATTGAACAGGGCGTCGTACTGCTTCGGGTCGAGCTCCATCGCCTTCTTCCAGGCGACGAGCGCCTGCTGATCCTCGCCGAGCTGCACCAGCGCCGTTCCGAGCGAAGTGAGCGTCCCCGGAAGATTGGGATTTTTCTGCAGAGCCTTCTCGAACCACTGACGGGCCGCCGCGGCGTTCCGTTCTCGAAGCGAGAGAGTCCCCATGTGTGACAAAACGTCCGGGTTGCCGGGGTTGATCGCCAGCGCCTTCTGAAAGGCCTCGCGGGCCTGCGCCAGCTGCCCTGCCTCGGCCAGCGAGACACCCAGGGAATCCAGGGTCTCGGGGTCCTCTTTCCCTTCCAGGGGACCGAGGAGGACCAGGGCCTCCTGTGTCCGCCCGGTCAAGATCAGGATCTTGACCAGATCGCGCCGGATCGCGTCGGTCGCGAGATTGCGCTGCAAGGCTTCGCGCAGGACCTTCTCGGCGCCCGCCTGATCGCCGCGCCTCGCGAGCAAGTCCGCCAGTTCCTGGTAGGCCTCGGAGAGCTCCTGGCCGACCCCGCCCGGGCCCAACTGCGCGAGTCCCTCCGAGAGAACCTTGATCCCTTCGTCGGGTTTTCCCGTCCGCGCCAGGCTCAGGCCCAACATCCTCCAGGCGGCGATGACCTTCGGCTCCTTGGCCAGGAGCTCTCGCGCGACCACGATCGTCTGCGCGTAGTCCTTCGCGAAGAAAAGGGCGTAGAGGCGGTGGTACAGGGCGAGCGAGTCCATCCGGTCCTTCGGATCGGGCAGATTCTTCTCCGGCGCGGCAGGAGGTTGAACCGTGATGTAGCCCAGTGCCGCGAGTTTCTTCAGCTCCTCCGAGGAAGACGCCTCCGGTGAAACGAAGGGACGATTCAGGCTGGAGAGATCGAGCCGCATCGAGCGGAACGCCGGAGGAAGGCTGGCAGACAAGTCGTGCTTCTCCGCCGGGTCGGAGCGCAGGTCGTAGATCTCGGGCCGAGGCGCCTCGATGTATTGATACCCGCCATCCGTCAGCGAAGCCAGATCGCTCCACCCCAGGTGGAGCCGCGGATAGAGGGTCTCGCTGTAGACGCGTCTCTCGAGGGCCCTCGGCTCCTCGCCGGCCGTGACCAGGTTGACGCCGTGGACGGATGCGGGCACCGGAATGCCGACCAGCGCCGCCACCGTGGGAAAGACGTCGGTCAGCGCCACCGGGGCCGTGATCGTTTTTCCCGCCGAGCGGGAGCCCGGCAGCTTGAGATAGAGCGGGACTTGAATGTCTTCGCGGTAGAGCAGGACGCTGTGCTCCTCCTCTCCGTGATCGTTCAGGCCTTCCCCGTGGTCCGACAAGACGATGACGATCGCCGGGTCGTAGAGATTCTTCTTCTTGAGGTACGCGAGCAGCCGCCCGACGATGGCATCCGCGGCCGCAATCTCGCCGTCGTAGAGGCGTCCGGCGTACCGCGTCTTGTATGGCTCCGGCGGATCGTAGGGCGTGTGGGGCTCGTAGAGATGCAGGAAGGCGAAGAGGAGGCTGCCCGAGCCGGTTTCCGAGTCGATCCATTGCTCGAGTGCCGCCTCCGTCTGCATCCCGGCTCGCTCGGTCACGCCTTGGTCCACCTTCTCGATCCGATCGTCGTACGAGTCGAAGCCGGCGCCGATTCCGCGCTCCCCGCGCAGCAGGTAGCTCGAGACCGCCGCTCCCGTCGCATAGCCAGAAGCCTTCAGCAGCGCCGCCAGGGTCTGGTGCGAAGGCGAGAGGCGAAAGCCGATGTTGTCCCGCACGCCGTTCTCGTAGGGCGGGAGGCCGGTGAAGAGCGCCGCATGCGAAGGCAGCGTCAGCGGCACCTGGGAGTAGGCGCGCTCGTACAGGATCGAGTCCTTCCGGAAGGCCTGAAGGCTCGGAGTTTCCACTCCCTTGTAACCGTAGTCGGGAAGGTGATCCGAGCGCAGCGTATCGATGGAGATCAGGATGACCGGGGCGTGAGGAAAGGTCTTCCCGCCACGGCAGGAAGCCGTCAGCAAGAGCGCGGCGATCCAGGCTATGTAACCCTTTCCGGCACGCATCAGCCGACTCCGAGCGATCTCAGGATGCCTCGGGCTTTCTCGATGTCCGCGCCGTAGCGGGCGGGCGGCGCCGCCGAAACGAAGCGCTCGAGGGCAAGGCGCGCCTGCTCTCTCAAACCGACCTTGGCCGCCGTCAGCCCCAGGTTGAAGAGCGCGTCGTACATCGTCGGATCGAGCGCCACGGCCCGGGACCAGGAATCGATCGCCCCGCGCTCGTCCCCCAGGCGGGCGAGGGCGACTCCCAGACCGTTCCAGGCCCGCGGCGCGCCGGCGTCGATCGCCAGGATCTTTCGAAAGCAGTCGCGCGCGCCCGGGAGGTCCTCCGCGCGCAGGCGCACGATCCCCATGTTCTCCTGGGCCTCGACGTTCTCCGGATCGAGCGCCAGCACGCCTTCGAAGACCTTCTCCGCCTCGGGGCCCCGTCCCGCGTCGGCGAGCGCGATTCCGAGCGCGTTCCGCGTCCCGGAGTCGGAGGTGCCCGAGAAAGGCTCCAGAAACTTGACCGCTTCGGCCGGACGGCCGGCCTCGCAGAGCGCGAGGCCGTAGTTCTTGATGAGCTCCTCGTTGGCAATTCCACGCGCGGCCGCCGCCCGGTACACGGCGAGCGCCCCGGGCGAATCGCCCGACCGGCGCAGAAGGAAGGCCAGGTGCACGTAGGCGAGCACCATCGTGGGTCTTTCCTGGACGACCCGCCGGGCGAGCTCGGTGGCGCCGCGCAGGTCGCCCTGCTGGTAGAGCTCGATGCACTTCCCGAACTCCCGATTGATCGCCACGAGGCGCTTCGGGTCGTCGCTGGCGCTGTAGGAGGCCTTGACCGTCGCGCTGCCCGAGAGATACCCCAGGCTGCGAAGACGGGCGACCGACTCGGTGTCGGGTTTGGAGCGCGGAGCGGCGCCGAACGCGGATTCGCCGGGAATCAACCGGCGGAGGCGCCCCGCCTCCTCCGGATTCTCGGAGATCAGGTTGTGGCGCTCCCCCGGATCGGCCTTGAGGTCGTACAGCTCCGGCAGGGGCAGGTCGACGAACTTGTAACCGCCCTCGACGACGCCCCGGAGCGGCGCCCACCCATAGTTGTAGGCCGCCGAGAAGGCCTCGAAGTAGGAAGCGTCTTCCGGAGCCCTCACCGGCGGCAAAAGAAGAGAGGAGCCCGGCCACGGCGAGGGCCTGGGAATGCCGGCGGCCGCGGCGATGGTGGGTGCGATGTCCACGTGCCTGGCCGGGCGGCTGTCGATGCCGGGGGCGACGAGGTCCCGGGACCAGACGACGAGCGGAACCTTGAGCGTCGCCTCGTAACCGAAGAGGCTGTGCGTGTCCTCGTCGTGCTCGCCCAGGGACTCGCCGTGATCGGCGGTCAGGATCAGAAGCGCCCGCCGCATTTTTCCATCGAGGTACGGGGTCAGGAGCGGATCGAGCGCCGCGTCGACTCCGGCCACCTCTCCCAGGTATGGGTCCTTCTTGTACTGCTCGGCCAAGGCGCCCGGAGGGCGGTATGGCGCGTGGCAGTCGTAGAGATGAACCCACAGGAAGCGAGGCTTGCCGCCGTTGTCCGCGTACCACTTCTCGGCCGCGGCGATCACGGCCGCGGCGGGCCGCTCGGAGATCTCGAACTCGAGGCCCGAGCCTCCCTTGGGGTAGCGGTCGTCGTAGACGTCGAAGTCGCGGTTCAGGCCGAAGCGGGAGTCGAGCGGAAAGCCGCCCACGAAGGCGCCGGTCGCATAGCCCCTCGCCCGCAGGAGTGTCGCGAGAGTCGGAACGTCTGAGGAGAGGCGGAAGCCCCCGTTCTCGCGCACGCCGTGTTGATACGGATAGAGGCCGGTCAGGATGTTAGCGTGCGAAGGCAGCGTGACGACGTTGTGCGCGTGAGCGCTCGTAAAAACGCGGCCCTGTTTGGCCAGGCGATCGAGCGTCGGGGTCGAGACCCGCGAGTTGCCCGCAAAGCCGGGAGCGTCGGCCCGCAGCGTGTCGATCGTGACGAGCACGATGTCCGGCTTGCCCGCCGCGCCGGAGGGCGCGGCCGCTTGAGGCTTCTCTGCGGCCGGGACGACCCGTCTGGCATAGAGCGCGCCGACAACGACCAGGACCGCGAGGAGGAGACCTGCCGCGGGCCCGAGCCAACGAACTTTCGGCCGCGACATCATCGGGACCAAAAAAAAGCCGCCGGGATTTTTATTCCCGGCGGCACCGAAACGATGGAAGGAGGTCTTACCAGGAAACGCGCGCTGACCAGCGCAGAACCCAGGGATTCTGGACTTCGCGGACCACGTCGGTGCTGGAAATGGCGAGCCGGTTCTGCTTCTGCAGGACTGTCGCCGTGTTGATCGCGTTGAAGCAATCGAGCGCGACAGTCACCGACGCCGTCGAGGCGAACGGGATGACCTTCTCGAGCCTCAGGTCGAGCTCGTTCAAGGTCGGGTAACGAACATCGTTGACAGGCACCACCGCGATCGCGCGGGTCTGCCCGTCGCCGGGCGCCGTCGTGTTGATGTAGTAGTTGACCGGATAGCCCTGACGGCCGAAGAAGCTCGCGGCGATGTTGAAATCGAGCGGCAGCTGATACATCGCGTTCAGGTTGTACGTGTAGTTCGAGTTCAGGAAGACCGAGTAGTGGCTGCCGCTGCCCGCCGACTGCTGACTGACGTAGTCGCCGTCGCGGCAGGTGGTCTGCGTCGGGGACTCGACGAACCCGTAGGGAGCCTTGTAGATCGGCCCGTTGTTCGGGTCGCCCGGGCAGCCGTTGGCGCCGACGTTCTGCTTGTTGATGCCCCAGCTGAAGCTCGCACGCGCCATCCACTTGTTCGAAAGGCGCTTGGTCAGGGTCACGTCGAAGCCGCTGTAGGTCTGGTTGTAGTCCCCGCGGTTCGTGTAGTAGAAGCCTCCCGGATATCCGCCGATCGCGGCGAGTGTCGCCGCATTGATCTGGTAGACATTCTGGGAGGGGTAGGCCATTCCGTTCGGCAGCGTTCCCCCAGGAAGCGTGTACGGCTCGTAATCCGCCGCGGTGACGATCGTGCCCGTCGTCGGGTCATAGGGAAGGCCGACGACCGGATTGATGTACTTGCGGTACGTGTAGGCGCCGCCGACCGCGAATCCCGGTGTGATTTCGTAGTCGATGCCTCCGACGAACTCGTCGGTCGTGCCGGCCTTGAGGTTCGGATTCGTCGCATTGGCCGACACACCCGCGCTGCCCGGGTCTTGGAGGTTGTAGCCGTAGTTGGCCAGCAGGGGGCCAGCCGTGTTCACCTCGCCCACGTCGACGACCCCGTTCCCGTTCGCGTCGTTCCAGGGATAGTACGCCCCGGCGGACCCGCCCAGCGGGTTCGTGTACGAGATCGTGGTGGTGCCAAGTGCGTCACAGAACCTGGCGTAGCTCGCCTTCAAGACCGTTTGGCGGTTCTGGCCGAGCGCGTAGGTCAGACCGACGCGCGGAGACCAGTTGGTCCAGGTGAAGTCCTTGGGAGCCCCGGCGTAGTTGATGGCGGGAAGGATTTCCGGGTAGGAGGGATTGGCTGCTGCGATCGCCGGAGCGTTCGTTCCGGACTGCTGGTCCCACCGAACGCCCAACTGCATGGTCAGGCGATCCCAGGTCATCGTGTCCCCGATGTACGCCCCGTAGTAATTGCCGGTGATCCCGAAGGCCGCGTCCCGGAAAATCCCGGCGGCCGGAATGGTCGCCCCGGTCGTGGGATCCGTGTAGACGTTCGTGAACCAACCCACCTTGACCGCCTGGTTCGGGTTGCTGGCAGGCGCCGGATTGGCCGGGCTGCCGGAGAGCAGGTTCGTGGTCACCGTCAGGTACGTGAACCCCGCCTTCAGCTCATGGCCCAGGTCGCCGGTGTTGAAGAAGAAGGAGGTGTGGGCCTGAATTTGCCACTGCGGCTGTGTCTGCGCCAGGTAGTAGGGCGACGTGCCCGAAAAGACGGACCCGTCGTAGCCGAGCTGCCCCTTACCCTCGGGCGTCAAGCCGAAGAATCCGTTCAATCCCGAGTACACCACGTCGAAGAAGAAGTTGGAGGAAACGACCTGGGAGTCCTCCGCCTTCCAGGCGTTGTAGGGAAGCGTCTGGTCGGTGGTCGCCGCCTGGGGACGATTCGCTCCCGCGCCGCGTCCGAACACCAGCTTGTTCGAGTGCTGGTACCAGCCGTTGAAGGAGTTGGACGGAATGGCCTGGAAGTTCAGCTTGGCGTTGAGATTTTCGAGGGTCGTCGCGCTCTTGGTCGGAGGCGTTCCCGCTCCGACGTTGATGTTGATCTGGTTGCGGCCGTAAGCGCCCCACAGCCAGAGCATGTCCTTGACGATCGGGCCGCCCACTTCGACGCCATATTCCTGAATGCTCGAAATGTTGCGCCGCCCGGCCGTCGGCGGGTAGTTCGTTCCCTCGAAACTGTCGCTCACGTAGTTGATCCGCGCGCTGCCGTGCACCTCGTTGGTGCCGCGCTTGGTGATCATGTTGATGTGCGCGCCCGCACCCTGCAGCGCCGGATCCGAGCCGCCCGTGACGACCTGGATCTCCTGGAACGTCTCGAAGTCGTAATAGCCGTCCGAGGCGCCCAGAGCGTTCATGTCCGTGAAGTTGACGCCGTCCACGGTGAACGCCCCCGCGACGGTTCCCTTGCTGTTGAAGGCCGACTGCTGGCCGCTCTCACTGCCGGCCACGTTGACCCGGTCGACCATGACGCCCGGAGTGCCCTGAAGCATGACCCAGGGATCCCGGGACGTCGGAATCGACTTCAGCTCTTCCTGTGTCATGACCGCTCCGGTCTGCACCTTGCGGGTGTCGATGACCGGCGTCTCGCTCGTGACCGTGACCGCCGCCGCCACCGAGGAGAGCTTCATCGTCTCGGTCAGCTCGGTGTTCTTCCCGTAGTTGACCACGACGTTCTCGCGCGTGACGGTTGCGAATCCGGAGAGCTCGAGCTTGATGGTGTACTTGCCCGGGGCAAGATTCAGGAACCGATACTCCCCTCGGGCATCCGTCGTCACCGTCTGCGGCGCGCCGACCCCGGACAGCGTCGCGGAGACTCCGGGCAGCACCGCGCCCTGTTCGTCGACGGCCTTGCCGTAGATGTTGCCTACCGACACGCCTCCGGTCAGCTGCGCGTACGCAGGTGCCGAGGCCAGGCAAATCGCTACGAGCACGATCGCCAAGACCACTAACGGAAACCGTTTCGGCATACTCCCCTCCTCTATAGAGTTGCTGGATCGAGAAAAAGACCTCAGACCCACTTGGATCACGGCGCAAGTAATAGCAAGTCGGAAGCCAAGGGCGACTACCAGCAACATTGTCTCCTCCAACCGACTTCATTCTTTTGTTTCAATAACTTAGGATGGCGCCTAGAGATGGCCGACCGGCCCGGACCAACCTCGTGATTCAAGAAAATGGATAGCCCTCCATCAGAGTGGAGGGTGAGCCCGCCCGACCGGTTCGATCCAGAGGAGCGGCTCGGCGCTCCCGGCCCCGCAAGGTCCCGCAGGATGAAGTCTCCGTCTCCCAAAAAGAAAGCCGCCGGGACCTCTCCCGGCGGCCGGAAAACGAACGAGTGAGGCGCGATCTTACCAGGAAACCCGCGCTGACCAGCGCAGGACCCACGGGTTTTGAACTTCCCGGACCTGGTCCGTGTTGGCCGCCGAGAGCGAGTTTTGCTTCTGGAGCACCGTCGAGGTGTTGATCGCGTTGAAGCAATCGAGCGCGACCGCGACCGACGCCGTCTGGGCAAAGGTGATGACCTTCTCGAGTCTCAAGTCGAGCTCGTTTAGGGTCGGGTAACGAATCGCGTTGACGGGCACGACCGCGATCGCGCGGATCTGTCCGTCGTCGGGCCCGGTCGAGTTCAAGTAGTAGTTGATCGGATAGCCCTGCCGGCCGAAGAAGCTCGCGGCAATGTTGAAATCGAGCGGCAGCTGATACATCGCGTTCAGGTTGTAGACGTACTTCGAGTTCAGGAAGACGGAGTAGTGGCTGCCGCTCGCCTGCGATTGCTGGCTGACGTAGTCGCCGTTGCGGCAGGTCGTCTGTACCGCATTCTCGAAGAAACCGTACGGCGCGCCGTAGAGCGGCCCGTTGTTCGGGTCGCCCGGACAGCCATTCGACCCCAGATGCTGGTTGTTGATGCCGTAGCTGAAGTTGGCCCGCGCCATCCACTTGTTGGAAAGGCGCTTGGTCAGCGTGAAGTCGACACCGCTGTAGACCTGGTCGTAGTCGCCGCGATTCGTGTAGTAGAGGCCGCCCGGATACCCGCCGATTTCGGCGAGCAATGCCGGATTGACCTGATAGACGGGCACCGGGCCGTACGCCGTTCCGTTGGGCAGGGTCCCCGACAGCGTCCCGTACTGCACGTAGTCCGTGTTGTGGATGATCGTGCCCGTCGCGGGGTCGTAGGGAAGGCCGACGACCGGATTGACGTACTTGCGGTACGTGTACGCCGCGCCGACCGCGAACCCCGGCAGGAACTCGTGATCGACGCCGCCGATGAACTCGTTGGTCGAGCCGGCCTTCAGGTTCGGATTCGTCGCGTTGGCCGAGACGCCGGCGCTGCCCGGATCGGCGAGGTTGTAGCCGTAGTTCCTCAAGAGCGTGCCGGAAGTGTTCACCTCTCCCGTGTCGACGATGCCGTTTCCGTTGGCGTCGTTCCAGGGATAGTAGGCGCCGGCCGACCCGCCCAGAGGATTCGTGTAGGAGATCGTCGTCGTGCCGAGCGCGTCCACGAAGTGCGCGTAGCTCGCCTTCAGGACGGTGTTGCGGTTTTGGCCGAGCGCGTAGGTGATGCCGACGCGCGGAGACCAGTCATTCCACGTGAAGTCCTTGGGAGCCCCGGCATAGTTGATCGCCGGCAGAATCGTCGGGAAGGCGGGATTGGCTGCGGCCACGGCGGGCGCGTTCGTGCCGAACTGCTGGTCCCACCGGACCCCGACCTGAGCCGTCAATCGATCCCACGTCACCGTGTCTCCGAAATAGGCCCCGTAGTACTGCGCCGAGATCGCGAAGCTCGCGTCCCGGAAAATCCCGGCGGCGGGAATGGGCGCGCCGGTCGTGGGGTCCGTGAAGACGTTCACGAAACCGCCCACCTTGACCAGCTGATCGGGGTTGCCGGCCGGCGCGGGGTTTCCCGGAACGCCGCTCAACTGATTGGTGGTCACCTTCAGGTACTGGAATCCCGCCTTCAGCTCATGGCCGAGGCTGCCGGTGTTGAAGAAGTAAGAAGCGTCGGCCTTGACCTGCTTCTGTGGCTGCGTCTGCGCCAGGAAGTAGGGCGCCGTGCCGAGGTATCCGGAGTTTCCGTCGTAGTAGAGCTGCCCCTTGCCCTCGGGCGTCAGGCCGAAGAAGTTGTTCGCCTCGGCGTACATCGCGGAAAAGAAGAGGTTCGAAGACACGACCTGCGAGTCCTCGACTTTCCAGGTGTTGCGGGGCAGCGTCTGGTCGTCCGTGGCCGCCTGGGGTCGATTGGCGCCCGCGCCGCGTCCGAACACCAGCTTGTTCGAGTGCTGATACCAGCCGCTGAAGGAATTGGAGGGGATGGCCTGCCAGTTCAGCTTGGCGTTGAAATTCTCCAGAGTCGTCGCGCTCTTGGTCGGAGGCGTTCCCGACCCGACGTTGATGTTGATCTGGTCGCGGCCGTAGGCGCCCCACAGCCAGAGCGCGTCCCGGACGACCGGCCCACCCACCTCGACTCCGTAGTCCTGAACGCTCGAAATGTTGCGCCGCCCGGCCGTCGGCGGGTAGTTCGTTCCCTCGAAACTGTCGCTGACGTAGTTGATCCGCGCGCTGCCGTGCACCTCGTTGGTGCCGCGCTTGGTGATCATGTTGATGTGCGCGCCCGCACCCTGCAGCGCCGGATCCGAGCCGCCCGTGACGACCTGGACCTCCTGAAAGGTGTCGAAGTCGTAGTAGCCGTTCGAAGCCCCGAGAGCCGCCATGTCCGTGTAGTTGACCCCGTCCACGGTGAACGTTCCCGCGACGGTCCCCTTGCTGTTGAAAGAGGACTGTTGGCCGCTTTCGCTGCCGGCCACGTTGACGCGGTCCAGTTGCACACCGGGCACGCTCTGGAGCAGAACCCACGGATCTCGGCCCGTCGGGATGCTGTTCAGCTCCGCCTGGGTCACGACCGCGCCGGTGTCGACCTTGCGGGTGTCGATGACCGGGCTCTCGCTCGAAACGGTGACGGCGGCGGCGACCGCCGAGAGCTTCATCGTTTCCCGCATCTCGGTGTTTCGCCCGACGTTGACCACCACGTTCTCGCGACTGACCGTCGCGAAACCCGTCAGGTCCAACTTGACGGCGTACGTCCCCGGAGAAAGGTTCAGGAACCGAAACTGACCGCGGGCGTCCGTCGTCTCCGTGCGCGCGGCTCCCTGGCCGGAAAGCGTGACCGAGACTCCAGGCAGCACTCCGCCTTGCTCGTCGAGGACCGTCCCGTACAGATTGCCCTTCGCCTCGCCGAACTGCGCCCATAGCGGCGCCGAGGCGAGACATCCCGCGAGCAGCGCGATCGCCGTCACCAACAGGGGGAACCGTTTCGACATAGAACCTCCTTTATGAGTCCGCGCGGGATTCGCTCTCCCGCCTCGACTGACGGTCCCCACACAAAGCAAGGCCAGGGCCATTCGGGCATCGGCGCGTGATTTCAACGGCTTGCGGAAATTGCCGCGCAAGAAGCTGACAGGCCGCGCGCGCCGCGGTTTCAGGAAAGTGGAGAAGCCCCAGGAAAACTGGATCGGCTGGGACGAGCACCCGCCCGAAGCGCCGGAACCGTGGGTGCGGTCAGCGACGGGCGAGGCGGAATGTAGCGCGCCGCCGCGAGAAGGCGACTGTTTCTATCTCGGCTCTAGCTCGCCTTGGCGAGTCTCTCGCGCTTGCGCCGCTCCCACTCCGTTGCTCCCTGGCGATCTCCGACGGTCTCGGACAGCTTCACGGCGGTATCGAGCGTGCGCGCGGACGGCGTCTCTCTGACCATCTCCGACAGGAGATCCCGAAACTCCTTGACCCGCCCCTGACTCGCGTAGAGGAGGGCGAGTCGCGACCAGGCGTTGAGATTCTCGGGAAAGCTGCGAATCTCGGAGCGGAAGGCTTGCTCCGCTTCTTGCTCTCGTCCCATTCGCGCCAGGATGTCGGCTCGCGTCGCCTGCAGATCCACCATCGGCGGCTCGTTCCACTTTCGCTCGATTTCCAGGGCACGCTCGACGTCCTCGAGGGCCGCCGCGAGATTCCCGCCCCTCTGCTCGATGCGGGCCAGAATCAGCCACGGCCGGCGAAGCGTTCCGTCGCCCGAACGAAGGGCCTGCTGGATCTGTGAGCGCGCCGCCGCGAGGTCTCCCTGCTCGAGCGAGATGACGGCCAGCTCTTCGTGCACGTCCCGCTGGCCCGCCAGAGCCGCCGCCTCCACGAGCGAACGCGCCTTCTCGAAATCGCGCGTCTCGACGTAGAGCTCGGCCAAGCCGAGCAGGATCTGGGGTGTTCCCGGGACGAGACGATCCGCGTGCTGGAGGGCCTCGATCGCTTCCTTCTGCCGGCCGGCCCGGCGCAGAACCATCGCCAGGGTCTCCCAGACCTCCAGCATCTCGGGGTTCTCGTTGGCGAGCTGGCGCAGGACCGCGATCGATTCGTCTTCGCGATTCTCCGTCGCCAGACGGGACCCGGTCTTCAACCGGTCGAGGATGCGGATGCGGTCGCGGGGACTGGGAAGATCCTTCGCGTCGCGGCGCGGGGAGGTCGCCGAGATGTATCCGAGAGCGGCGAGCTTTCGGAGCGTCTCCGGATCCGCGGCTCCCGGGTCCTGAAGGGGACGGCTCATTGCCTGAAGCTCGACGCGCATGGACCGGAAGGCGGGCGGCAACTGGGAGGCGAGGTCGGTCCTCTCTCCCGGATCCGCGCGCCAGTCGTAGAGCTCCGGCCGGGGCGAGTCGATGTACTGAAAGCGGTCGTCGGAGAGCGAGGCGAGGTCGCTCCAGCCGAGATGAAAGCGGGGGTAGAGCGTCTCGCTGTAGACGCGGCGCTCGGTCCGGGGCTCTCGCGCGAGGGCCAAGAGCGAGGCGCCCGGGAGATCCCGCGAGGGTTCCTCCCCGAGAAGCGAGACCACCGTCGGAAAGACGTCCACGAGCCCGACCGCCCCCCGAACCCTCTGCGGAGGCGAGGCGCGTCCCGGGAGCTTGACGAAGAGGGGAACTCGAATCGACTCGCGATAGACGAAGATTCCGTGCTCGTCCTCGCCGTGGTCGCCCAGTCCTTCTCCGTGATCCGAGAGAAACACGATGACGGAACGGTCGTAGAGTCCGCGGCCCTTCAAGAACTCGAGAAACTTCCCGACGATCGCGTCCGCCGCGGCGATCTCGCCGTCGTAGGGACGCGCGGCATAGCGGCTCCGGAAGGGCTCGGGCGGATCGTAGGGGCTGTGCGGCTCGTACAAGTGGAGAAAGGCAAACAGCGGCTTTCCGGACGGCTGTTTCTCGATCCAATCCTCCAGCAGCTTCTCGCTCTGCCATCCGGAGCGCTGAAGCTGTCCGAGCGCCTGGCCCGCGCGGCGCGATTCGATCCCGTCCTCGTAGAAATCGAAACCTTCCGAGATGCCTGTGAAATGGGAGAGCGCGAAGGCCGAGACGGCGGCACCCGTGGCGTAGCCCCTGGCCGAAAGAAAGCTCGCCAGTGTGCGGTGAGTCTTGTCGAGGTGGTAGCCCTGGTTGTCGCGCACGCCGTTCTGGAAGGGAAGGAGCCCCGTGAACAGGCAGACGTGGGAGGGCAGGGTGAGCGGAACCTGAGCCAGGGCGTTCTCGAAGACGATCGAGTCGGCTTCGAGGGCCTTCAAGGCCGGAGTCTCGACACCGGCATACCCGTAGGTCGGCAGATGGTCGGCGCGCAGGGTGTCGATCGAGATCAAGACGATCGGGGCCCCCGGGAATACCGGGGCGGCCTTTCGCCGGCAGGCGGTTGCGGCCGCGAGCGCGACGAGGGCGCAAAGGAGAAGCCGAGGCGCGGCCGCGAAGGGCCAGCCCCGGCAGGGAACTCGGGGTCTCAACGGGTGGCGTTCAGGAGCTCTTTGACGTCCTTGGCCTCGCTGCCATTGGGAGCAAGCTCGAGGTATTTGTGGAAATCGGCCTTCGCATCCGCCTTGTGCCCCTGTTGCAGACGCGCCAACCCCCGATAGTAGTAGGCATCGGCCAGGTCCGGGCTGATGGCGAGCGCCTTGCCGAAGGCAACTTCCGCCTCGGCGGATTTCTTCTTGTTGAACAGCACGATCCCGAGGTTCATGTAGACCTCGGGGTTCGTGACCTTCTCGGGAGGAACCTTTTCGAGGGCTGCCTTTCCCGCCTCGAGGTTTCCGTTCTGAAGCTCAATCGTCGCGACCAGAAACCAGGCGTGAATGTCGGTCGCATCGAGGCTGGTGGCCTGGCGCGCGTACTTGAGCGCCAGCTCTGTGTTTCCCTCCCCTTCGAAGGCCGCCGACAGACGCATGATCAGCGGTTCGCTGTCGGGCAGTTCGAGGAGGGCCACCTGGTAGGCCTCTCGAGCCTCGGCGAATTTCTTCTCCTGGAAGGCCGCGTTGCCCTTCTCGATCGCTTCCATGGTCTCCTTGGAGACCGTCTTTCCGCCTACCCGGAACTCCTCATGCGTCGCCGGCCCGGCCGGAGCCGCCTCCTTCGGTGCCGGGTCGAGCTTGGTGATGATGGTCGGGTTTCGCTCGACTTCTGAGAAATCAGCCCCCGTTTTCTTGGGAATGAACCCGGGAGCCTGGATCTCGATGTTCCAGCCGCCGCCGGATAGACCGAAGAACACCCACCGGCCCTTCGCGTCCGTCTTGATGTCCGGGCCGCCTTGGCCGCTGCGCGTCCACCGCAGGGAGACCGTGGCTCCCGCGATCGGCTGCCCCTTGTCGTCGGTGACCTGTCCTTCGACCCTGGCCCTTCCGCGCCATTCCTGGCCAAACGCCGGCCGGGCAAACACCAGAGCCATCCCGCAAACGAGAAACCCGACCGCCGAGCGGACTCTCATCATTCGCCTCCCAAGAGAAAATCAGGGAAACCTCGGAAATATATCTGCCGCCCGGCACGCGGGCAAGCGAGGCCGCGTCTTTCCGTAGAAACGAATGGCCGGGTCGCCTGCGGCGCCCGGCCCCTTCTTTCGCCCCCCGGACCGCGGACCGCCGCGGGCCCGGGATCTGGAAAACGAATCGTCTAAAGCTTACGCCCCCTTTGCCCTCCGTCAACGAGAAAAACTTCTTGCGCGCCGACCGGGACGCGGTCGCCCGACCGGCGGCCGCCGGCGCCGCGCGAGGACCTCTTGAGGTAGCCGCGGCTTCCCGGCTCGAACCCCTCCCGGGCGAGATACGCCGCCAGAGGCGAGCGCGCCGCCTCCTGCCCGTCGACCTCCGAGACCAGGAGAGCCCGTCTCTTGCCGCTCTCCACTGAGTCCGCGAGCACTCGCGCGATCGCCCGCATCGCGAAGTCCCGCTGCGGCTCCTCCGCCGGCGGGAAGGTCAACAGGTTTCGCTCCGCGCGGCCGGAAAAGGCGACCAGCGCGCCGTCCTGCAGAATCACCTGCGCCCCGGCGGCGCGTTGCGGCCGCGCGCCCTCCCGGTCGGGCCACGGTAGCGCCGCGCCGTAGGGATTGGCCGGGTCGGTCGCCGCGAGGACCAGTGTCCGGGACTCCTCCCTCGCCTGTCGCAGAGCGCGCAGGCGCTCCTCGGCTCCGGGCACGGCGAACTGTGTGGCACCCAAGCCCGCGACGAAGTAGCCCCTGCGGACGCGCCCTCGCTCCTCGAGAGCCTTCAAGACCGGGTACGCAGCGCCAAACCCCGCGGCAATGCCTTCGGACCGAATGCCTTCCCGTGTCAAAACACCCTGCCGGTCGAGCAGCGCCCGCACGAGCTCCATGCGGCGCTCGGTCTCCGAGGGGGCCGCCTCGGCACGCGGCACAAGCGACCAGCGACCCTCGCTGCCCGGGGGGCCGGCGGTCGAGGCGCGGAGAGACCCCCGGCGCGCATGGCGCCGGGCGGAACCAGCGCGAGCCAGGTAGGAGCGCAACGGGGCGAGCGTGTCGTTGGTGACCTCTCCGGCCCAGACCATCCTCCAGAGGGTGGCGAGGAGATCGCCCGAGAAGCCCTGCATCTGCCGGGCGAGGTCCTGGAAGAAGAGAGCGCCCCGGCGGGTAAGCAGCTCCCGGATTCTTCCTGCCGGCTCGCCCGGCACCTCCCGCGGTATCGGGGCGAGCAGGGCGTCGGTTCCGGCGGGATAGAGGGCGATGCGCCCGTCGTTGTCGGCCAGAGGCTCGATCCCCCGCCAGACGACTTCTCCGGCCGCGCAGAGCCCGTCGAGGTCCCCGGACCGGTAGTCGGCGACGCGCGCCGGAAGGATCTCGCTCTCGAGAGCGGAGGCGGCAACCGCGCAGCCCCGCAGTTGCTCGACGGTTGCCCGAAGCGCATCCGGGCCCCGCCGCGGGCGCCCGACCCACTGCCATTCCGCGAGAAACCGCGCGAACGCCGCGGGCAGGACGGGCTCGACCTCGCGCCGCAGCCTCGCGAGCGAGCGGCGCTTGATCGCCCGCAGCACCTCCGCGTCGCACCACTCGCGAGAACGCCCGCGGGGGAGAAACTCCCCTTCGACCACTCGCCCCGCCGCCGCCAGGCGCGCCAGCGTCTCCTTGACCGGCGCGATTCCGATTCCGAGCCGCGCCGCGACGGCCTCGGGCAGGAACGGGGCGTGCGTGCGCGCGTAGCGCGACACGAGGTCTCTCAGGGGATCGGCGACCGGCCGGAGAAGCTCCGGCGGCACTCCCGGCGGAATCACCGTGCCGAGCGCGTCTCGTAGCCGCGCCGCATCTTCTGCCGCCGCGTACCGCCGCTCGCCCGCCACCGTGACGGCGATCGTGCGGGCCTCCGACTGCAGGCTCTCGATGGCGCGCCGCCCCGCCGCCGGACCGCCCGCGCGCCGCGCGATCTCCTCTTCGGTCAGGTCGCCCAACGCGAGGAGCAAGTCGTGGACGGCGTCGCCGCCCGAGGCCGGCCGCTCCGAGCCCAGGCGTTGGAGCGACCTCTCGATCTCCTCGATCGCGTCCGGGTCGAGCAGCTCTCGAAGCTCGGCCTCCCCGAGCAGCTCCTTGAGCTGGGCCGGATCCACCGAAAGCGCCTGCGCGCGGCGCTCGGCGAGCGGCGCGTCGCCGTCGTAGATGAAGCTGCCGACGTACGAGAAGAGCAGCGACGCGGCAAACGGCGATGGCGTGCGCGAGTCGACGGCCACGACCCGGACGCGGCGCGTCTCGATTCGGGAGAGCAGGTCGACCAAGCCCGGCAGGTCGAAGACGTCGCGCAGGCATTCGCGATAGGTCTCGAGCAGAATCGGGAAGGAGCCGTAGCCCGCCGCCACCGACAGCAGGTCCGCCGCGCGCTTGCGCTGCGCCCAGAGCGGGGAGCGGCGGCCAGGGTGCCGCCGCGGCAAGAGAAGCGCGCGGGCCGCGTTCTCGCGAAACCGCGCCGCGAAAAGCGAGCTCTCGCCGAGGCTCCGAGCCACCAGGTCCTCGGCCTCCTCGGCGGGAGGAAGAAAGTGCGCCGTCTCCGGCGGCGCGTCCGCCTCGGGCAACCGAAACACGATCCCGTCGTCGGACCAGAGCATCTCGACCGAGAACCCGGTCGCCTGCGCCAGAAGCGCGCGCACCGCGACGGCCCACGGGGCGTGCACACGCGCGCCAAACGGGGAAAGGACGCACACGCGCCAGTCCCCGACCTCGTCCTGGTATCGCTCGACGACGATCACGCGGTCGCTCGGGACTTCGCCCGTCGCCTCGCTCTGCTCCGAGAGATAGGCCACGAGGTTGACCGCGGCGCGCTCGTCCAAGCCGTGACGCTCGCACAGGCGGCGTTCTGCGTCGCGCTCGGGAAGGTCCGCGAGCTCCCGGGCTAAGGCCCCGATGGCGCGCCCGAACTCGGCCGGACGGCCCGGCCGGTCGCCGTGCCAGAAAGGCATCCGCCCCGGCTCTCCCGGCGCGGGGCTGACGAGCACACGGTCGTGCGTGATCTCTTCGATGCGCCAGGAGGAGGCGCCGAGCAGGAAGACGTCGCCCGGCTGCGACTCGAAGACCATTTCTTCATCGAGCTCGCCGACCCGCCGGCTCGAGCGCGGATCGCCCCCCGAAAGGAAGACACCATAGAGGCCCCGGTCCGGAATCGTTCCCCCGTTGATGACGGCAACGCGCCGGGCTCCTTCACGGGCCTTGAGCCGGCCGCGCGCCCGATTCCAGGTGATCCGAGGGCGTAGGGCCGCGAACTCGTCGGACGGGTAGCGCCCGGAGAGCAGATCCAAGACGCCTTCGAAGGAAGACCGGGGAAGATCGGCGAAGGGAGCCGCCCGGCGCACGATCCGGTAGAGGCGGTCCACCGAGACCGAGTCCATCGCCGTGATCGCGACGATCTGCTGCGCCAGGACGTCTAAAGGATTCCGGGGGTAGGCGGTCTCCTCGACTCTTCCCTCGATCATGCGAGCCGTCGCGGCCGCGCAAGCGAGCAGATCCCCCCGGTACTTGGGAAACAGGATTCCGCGAGAGACCTCGTCGACCGTGTGCCCGGCCCGGCCGATGCGCTGCATCCCGGAGGCGACCGAGGGGGGCGCCTCGATCTGGATCACGAGGTCGACCGAACCCATGTCGATGCCGAGCTCGAGCGAGGAGGTGGCGACGATCGCCGGAAGCTCGCCGCGCTTCAAACGCTGCTCGATCTCCAGCCGCTTGTCGCGGGCGATGGAGCCGTGGTGTGCGGCAGCGATCTCCTCCCCGGCCGCGTCGTTGATCGCGGCCGCCAGGCGCTCGGCCAGGCGCCGGCTGTTGACGAAGACCATCGTCGCCCGGTGCTGGCGGATCAACTCGACCAGGCGCGGGTGGATCGACGGCCAGATGGACCGGTCCGCGCCGGTCGCTCCGGGCTGCGACATGTCCTCCACCGGCACCTCGACCGAGAGGTCGAAGCGCTTGGGCCCGCCCGCATCCACGATCTCGACCGGGCGCGGCTTCCACTTCCCGTTCTTCCCGCTCGAGACCTCGCCGCCTCCGAGCAACCGGGCGATCTCCTCGAGCGGGCGCTGTGTCGCCGACAGCCCGATTCGCTGGAGCGGGCCACGACCGTTCGGGCGCAGTTCCTCCAGCCGCTCGAGCGAGAGGAAGAGATGGGTGCCGCGCTTGCTGCCCGCCACGGCGTGGATCTCGTCCACGATCACCGTGTCGACGGAGCCGAGTGTCGAGCGCGCGGCCGAGGTGAGCATCAAGTAGAGCGACTCCGGGGTCGTGATCAGGATGTCGGCCGGCGCGCGCGCCAGACGCACGCGGTCCGCCGCGGGCGTGTCCCCCGAGCGAATGGCGACGGCGGGAAGGCGGAAAGGATGTCCGCGCTCGCGCGCGACGGCGGCGATGCCGGCGAGCGGGGCGCGCAGGTTCTTCTCGACATCGACCGCCAGGGCCTTCAGGGGCGAGACGTACAGGAGCCGGCAGCGCTCCCGCTTGCCCGGCTCCGGGGAGAACATCAGCCGGTCGATTGCCGCCAGAAACGCCGCCAGGGTCTTGCCCGAGCCCGTCGGCGCCAAGAGGAGCGTCGAGCGCCCCGCGACGATCGGCGGCCACCCTGCCCGCTGCGCCCGCGTGGGTTCGGCAAACGAAGCCGAAAACCATTCGCGCACGGCGGGATGAAAGGAGGAGAGCGGCTCGGCGGGGCGCAACACCCGCGCATTCTACGGAAGGTCAACCCGGATTATTCATGGACACCCGGCCGAAACACGAGCACGTGACTGGGAAGAAACGGTCCGGCAGCGGGAGGTCGTCATGGCACCCGAGTGCACCTTGTCCGCGACAGAGATTTTTCGGCGAGGCAAGGAAGCGCGACGACGGCGATTCCGGGGCATCGTCGAGGAGCGCTGACGCCGCATTCGCCGGAAAAGATCGGAGCGGCGGCCGGAGTCGTTCATGAATAATGCGGGTTACGGCGCTCGAATGGTCTCCGCGGGACCGTTGCGCTCGTAGACGTGGATGAAGAACCGCGGCCAACCGACCGGAGCATCGGGCGGTACCTCGCCGAAGGAGGCCGCCAGGTGGTAGCGCCGCCCGAGCACCTTTCCGACCTCCCTGGCGTAGTCGCGCCCGAAGGCCACGGAGCCGAACGCGGGCGCGGTCTGATTGATGAGCAGGAGATAGCGGGGCCCGGAGCGCTCGAGTCGCTCCGCGAGCCGGTCCTCGGCGGCGCGGTCCAGGTGTCCCGGAAAGACCTGCTCCTGCCGCAGCGGATTTCGAATTCCCGTCACGAAGTTGAAGAAGCCCGCCTCCGGAAAGCCGCCGAGCGTCGCCTCCGCCCCGGCGGTCGACAGAAAAGACAGGACCTGGGCGGTGGGGAGAGCCCTCTCCGCCGGGAGCCGCAGCGATCCCGAGGGCGTGTGGAGAAGCACGCCTTGCGACGGGGGAAGCAGGCGCCGCCACCGAGCGATCGCGACGACGGCGAGTGCCAGGAGCACGACGGCGATCAGCCGCCGAAAGCTCCCGGGCACCGCGAAGCGGCGCGGCAAGAGGTCCAGGACAACGACCGCCGCGCCGGCCGAAAGCCCCGGCACGGCGAGGATCGAGTAGGGCGTCGTGACCGCGCCATACGTCAGTCCCAGGATGACCCGGGAGGCGCAAGCGGCGGAGAAGGCGAAGAGAAGCCAGCGGGCTCGGCCGGCGGAATCGAGCGGCCGACGCAGTTGCCAGACCGCCACCGCGCCCGCCACCGCGGGCATCGGCGCGAGCAATGCGGGCAGACGGTCCTCGATCCCGGCGCCGGAGGTGAGAAAGAAGAGGACGGCCGCGCCGACGACACCGATCCAGAGCGACTCCCCGGCGCGCGGCGTGCGGGCGGTTACCTTCGAGACCGTCAACGCCCCCGCCAGGATCAGCACACCGAGAAAAAGTGCCGTCGAGACCGAGGCCAGCGCCTCCGCGGGACGCGCCAATCCGGAGATGACTCCGTAGACCGCGCGCCACTCGGCCGGCGGCGCGAAGATCGCGAGCGGCCCTTCGGGGTAGAGATCGGCTCGGGGCACGCCCCGAATCGCGAGAGCCCACAGGAAAATCGCAACACCCCCGCCCGCGCCGGCGACGCGAAGCGCCCGGCGCCGCTCGCGAGGGCGATCTTCCGCTCTCAGTCCCCCGACCACGAGAACGAGCGCCGCGGCGACACCGATCTCCGGCTTGGAGGAAAGCGCCAGGGCGAGGCCGGCGGCGGAAAGAACGCCGCGCGGACGCGCCGGCGGCTCGGCCGCCAGGGCCAGGCAGAGAAACGCTCCGGCAAGCGCGAAGAGGGCGTCGAAGGAGTACGGGAACAGAAACGAGCCCCCGTTGGGAGCGCCGAAGCACAGCGCCGCCGCCCAGGTGGTCGACAGACAGGCCGCGAGAAGGCTTCCGGCGCGCGAGGCGAGTCTCCAGAGCGAGACGAAGAGAAGGATCGCGGCCGAGAGCGCTGCCGCCTCGAGCACCATGAAACGCCGGCCGAAGAGCTCGATCGCGGCGCCCTCCAGCCACGGCCCGACGGGACCGTAGTGGTACACGACGTCGCGGTACAGTCTCTCTCCCGCCGCCACGCGCGCCGGCACGTTCATCTCTCGCGAGGCATCGACGAAGGGGTTGATCCAGCGCTGCCACGACGCCGCGGCCGAGGCCGCTCCCGCAGCGATGGGCATCAACCACGCGAGTCGGCGCAAGTCTGCGTCGGTTCGAGAAGAAGCGATGCCCGAGCTTGCCAGAAACCTCGGGGGAAAGGAAACGGGGGGCGGCTAGTCCTTGCCCGGCCGGATCTCGCGGAGCTCGTCGTCCTGCAGGACCAGCTCGACGCGCGAGCCTTCCGGGTAGCGCATGTACTGCTGCTGCGTGACCTGGTAGCGATAGTGAACTGTGCTGTTCCCGTCCTGCGCTTCGAAGGAGAGGTACCACACACCCGAGCCGCGGTAACCGCTCACCGATCCGCCGCTCGGATCGTACTGGCGCTCGGTCACGGTGGCCGGCAGGACCTTGGACCCGGCGTTGGAGGACGCAGACTTGCCGGAGCTCGCGCAGGCGCAAACCAGAGCGGCGAGAAGCGCGGTCGCGATCATCAGGCGCAGTCGCGGTGCCATCGTCCAGACAGAACCTCGCGGGGCCCCCCGGTATTTCGGCGCTAGCGCACTCTCGTCCCATTCTTGACGACGAGATCGACGCTCTGGAGCAAGTCGATGTGGGTCAGCACGTCCCCGCGCACCGCAATGATGTCGGCGTAGTGTCCCGGCGCGAGCGTGCCCAGTTCCTTCTCCTTCTTCAGCCACACCGCGGGCCAATGGGTCGCCGCGGCGATCGCCTGCATCGGCGTCACACCGAGGCGGACCCAGGCGTCGAGCTCTCGCCAGGTGGAGTCGGTATGGAAGTTGGCCGGGACTCCGGAGTCGGTGCCGACGAGCATCGTGACGCCGGTTTCCCGCAGCTGACGGAACTTGTTCGCGAGAGTGGGAATCCGGCGGCGCACCACCAGGAAATACGGCAGGCCCGGAAGGTCGGCGAGCGATTGGCGGATGTCCATCGCGACGTCGGGAGCGAGATCCCTCTGCCAGCGCGGATCGTCCAGCCGCTCGGGAAACGTGTCGGCCGTATACGCCGAGAGAAAGAGCGCCTCGATCGTCGGGCACCACGCCAGGGACTGGTTGCGCTTGCGGATCCCCGCCAGGATGTCCTCCGGGTAGCCGGGCTCGGTCCCGAGGCCCGTGTGCTCGAAGCAGTCGACGCCGTACTTCAGCCCGATGCGGATCTCCTCCTCCCGGTGGGCGTGCGCCACGACCGGCTTTCCTCCCTTGTGCGCCGTCTCGACGACCGCCCTCACTTCTTCCTCGGTCATCTGGTCCTGGTCGATCAGCTTCACGACGTCGACACCGGCATCCACGACCTTCTGGACCTTGGCACGCGCGTCGGCGGGCCCGTTGACGCCCCAGCGAAATTCCTTCTCGTACTCGGCGTAGGGCGCGTGCTGGATGAACGGCCCCGAAACGAAGAGCCTCGGCCCCGGAATCTCCCCCTTGTTGATGCGATCGCGCACGTTCAAGCTGTCTTCGAGCGGGGCGCCCAGATCCCGCGCGAAAGTCACGCCGCTTCCGAGCAGTTGCTTGGCTGCGGCGGGCATGATCTCGCCGCGGAAACGCGCGCGGTAGGTCGTGTCCCAGTGCTCGTAGTCGCCGTGGCCGAGGATCATCAGGTGCACGTGCATGTCGGCCAATCCCGGCAGGACGCTCATCCCGCGGGTGTCGATCGTGGGCGTTCCCGGCGGCACGACGACCCGGCAGGAGGGGCCGACCGCCACGATGCGCTCGCCGGAGATGAGAACGACGCCGTCGTCGATGGGAGGCCCTTCGTACCCGTCGATGATCCTGCCGCCGACCAACGCGAGCGTGGGCTTCCCGGCCGGTTCCGCCGCGAACAGGGCGGCCGCCAATCCGAGTCCCACCGCGGCGGCGCACGCCATTCGACTCATGCCGCCTCCTTCCGAAGTCCCGTATCCTAGCTCCGCCGCTGCCTGACGGAGATTGCCTTCCTCGCGCCGGACGGATTACTGTTCAGGGTCCGTCCCAGGATCGAGGAGGAACGGTGCAGAAGTGGTCCGGGGCCCGGGTGGCGTTGGTCGGGCTGGGGCCGATCGGCCTCGCCGTCGGCAAGGCGCTCGCGGGGCGCGACCGGATCGAGTTCCTGGGCGCGGCGGACCCATCGAGCGAGATCGCCGGGCGCACGCTTTCCGAGCTCTTCCAATCGCCCGCGGCGCCGGCGACCAGGGCGGACTCCTCGGCGCACGACTTGTACGCCCGAAGTTCCGGCTCGCGAAAGAAGAATGACGTGGCGATTCTCTGCACGGGATCGCGCCTGGACACCGTGGTCACGCAGATCGAGGAGGCGCTCGGGGCCGGGTTCCATGTCGTCTCGACCTGCGAGGAGCTCGCCTATCCGGAGTTGAAGCACGCGGCGGTCGGGCGCCGGATCGACCGGACGGCGATCGCGCATGGCGTGGCGGTGCTCGGCACCGGCGTGAACCCCGGGCTGGTCATGGACCGTCTCGCGCTGGCCGCCGCGGCCGCCTGCGTGCGCGTGGACCGGGTCAAGGTCACGCGCGTCGTGGACGCCGCCCGGCGCCGCGGCCCATTGCGAGCGAAGGTCGGGGCCGGACTTTCCCTGGAGGAATTCACGGCCGGCGTTGCCGCGCGCAAGCTCGGGCACGTGGGGCTCTCCGAGTCGGCGGCCATGATCGCAATGGGCCTGGGTCTGCCCATCCACGAGATCACCGAGACGATCGAGCCCGTCCTGGCACAGAGGGAAACCGATGGTGTGGCCGCCGGGAAGGTCCGGGGTCTTCACCAGATCGCCCTGGTTCAGGCGGGCGACGAGGTCAAGGTCATCCTGGACCTCACGATGGCCGTGGGCATCGAGGACCCCGCCGACACGATCGAAATTGCCGGCGACCCTCCGGTCAATCTTCGCGTCAACGGCGGTTTCCACGGCGACCGCGCAACGGTCGGATGCGTCGTCAACGCGATTCCTTTCGTCGTCAACGCCAACCCGGGCCTCCACACCGTCGTGACTCTCCCGCTCTTCGGCCTCTTTCCCGACGGAGGATAGGCGCGAACCTGGACGCGGCGCCTGCGCCCTCGCGCAGCGGCTAGACTCCGTCGCGGGAGGTCCCTCTGTACGTCCTGGAACGCGCGCAACACATCGCCGCGCCCATTTCGCAGGTCTTCGCCTTCTTCTCCGACCCGGGCAACCTCGCGCGGATCACGCCGCCGTGGCTGCGGTTTCGGATCCTCGGCCCCGCGCCCGCCCACATCGTCGCGGGCACCCGAATCGAGTATCGAATCCGTTGGACGCTCTTCACGCTCCGCTGGGTGACCCGCATCCGAGGTCTCTCGCCGCCCGGGGAGTTCCAGGACGTGCAGGAGCGGGGCCCGTACAAGACCTGGATCCACACGCATCGGTTCGTCGAAGACCCGGGAGGCGTCACGATCCACGACCGGGTGGAGTACGAGCTTCCTCTCGGCCCGCTCGGACGCCTCGCGCACCTTCTGGCGGTCAAGCGCCAGCTCGAGGCGATCTTCGACTACCGGCGGGAGGCGGTCGCCGAGATCTTCGGCGCCGGTGCGCGCGAGGACCTTCGACATTCGGGCGCCGCGGAATGAGCCCCCGTCCATGACGACGATCGTTCATTGGTTCCGGCGCGACGTGCGCATCGGGGACAACACCTCGCTCGCGCAAGCCGCCCGCGACGCAGACCGAGTCGTCCCGGTCTTCATCCTGGACGACCACTACGCCTCCGATCCCAACGTCGGATCGGCGAGATACCGGTTCTTGGCCGAGAGCCTGGCGGAGGTCTCGGCCGGCCTCGGGCGCCTCGGCGGGCGGCTCCTCGTGCGGCGCGGCCCGGCCTCCCGGGCCCTGCCGGAGCTGCTCCGGGAGACCGGGGCCGAGGCCGTCTACGCCAATCACGAGATCGGTCCCTACCCCGAGCGGCGCGACCGAGAGGCGCGAAGCGCCGTCGAGGGCGTCGGCGCCCGGTTTCGACTCTTTGCCGACGCGCTCCTGGTCGAACCGGACGCGATCGCGACCGCCTCGGGAGACCCGTTGACCGTCTTCACGCCTTTTTGGAAGAAGTGGAGGGAGGCCGAAAAGCGTCTGCCCGTGCCCGAGCCGCCTCCCCTGGCGACCCCGGAGCTGCCGGGCGTGCCCCTCGAGAAGGTCCGCTCCTGGAGGGACCTGATGCCGGATTCCTCGGTGCCGCCCGGCGGGCAACGGCGTGCGGAGGAGCTGCTCGAGCGGTTCCTGGCCACCGCCGGCCACGAGGAGGGGGCGAACTTTCCCGCTCTTGCGGCGACTTCGCGCCTGTCTCCGCACCTGCACTTCGGCACGATCTCGGCCCGCACCGCCCACGCCGCCGCCGAGCGCGCCGCCGCGCAGTCCTCTCCCGCGGCGCGCGCCCACCTGGACCGATTCGTCCGGCAGCTCGCCTGGCGCGAGTTCTTCCATCACGTCCTGTTCCACTTCCCGTTCGTGGCCGAGCGCAGCTTCCGCCCCGCCTTCGACCGGATCCGGTGGTCCTCCCGACCCGAAGCGCTCGCCGCCTGGAAGCTCGGCCGGACGGGCTTTCCCTTCGTCGACGCCGCGATGCGGGAGCTCGCGAGGACACACTGGATGCACAACCGCGCCCGCATGGTGGCGGCCTCCTTCCTGACCAAGGATCTCCACATCGACTGGCGGGAAGGGGAAAAATGGTTCGAGCGGGAGCTCACCGACGCCGATCTCGCCAACAACAACGGGGGCTGGCAGTGGGTGGCGGGAAGCGGCACCGACGCGGCACCCTACTTTCGAATCTTCCATCCGGTCCTTCAGTCCAGGAAGTTCGACCCGCAGGGCGTCTACATCCGCCGCTTCGTGCCGGAGCTCGCCCGGGTCCCCCCGGAGAAACTGCACGAGCCCTGGACGATGACAGCCGAGGAGCAACGCGCCGCGGGTTGCCGGATCGGGTCCCGGGGCGACTATCCGGCCCCACTGGTGGATCATGCGCGCGAGCGCGAGGTGGCCCTCGACCTCTTCCACGCGGCCACGCGCCCGGCGAAGCCGCCCGAGCTATATCAATAGTGATATAGCTAGCGGAAGGCGCCCGTGACGTCCACGATGACGTGGACGGTCCCCGCGGCCTGGCCGCAGGAGACCGAGAGGGCCCCGGTCTCCGACAGGCGCACGACGGCGTTGTTGGCGCGCGTCTGACCGGCGCGATACTCGATGAGCGGCAGCCCCGCCGGCAGCCCCGCAGCGAAGACGGCCAGGTCTCCCGCCGCGGTCGATTGCGTGACCGTGACGTTGACGGAAAGCGCCGCGGCCCCCGCCGGGATCCCGCAGGCGCCGGCCAGCGGGAACGCCCGGGTCTCCCCCGCCGCCAGGGCCGGTCCCCCGAGGTCCCCGGCGGCGCGCCGCGTGTCGACCACCCGGCAGGGCGCCAGCGTGTAGAAGCTCAAGGCCGCCGGAAAACACGCGGAAAACTCCGAGGTGTTTCCGTTCGGATCCGTGGCCGTGGCCGTCACGACCTCGCCCGGAGCGATCGCCACCGGCACCGGCGCGGCAAAGGAGGCGTTGCCCGACGCGTCCGTCACGACGTCGGCCGCCCCGATCCAGGCCGCTCCCTCGCCGAAACCCGACGGGTCGCACCCGCCGCTCTTGAAGAGCTCGATTCGAAAAGTGGCGCCGGGGAGGCTCGCGAGCGTTCCCTCGATCATGGTCGCCGTTCCGACAGCCGTCACCGCCGTCAAGACCGGCGCGTTCTGGAGGAGGTTGGGCCCGGCATCCCCGTCGCCTGCGTCGCTGGCCGTGGGTCCGTCGCTGCCGAGGTCGATCCCGAGGCCACCGTTGTCGTGAATCGCGTTGCCTGTGATGCGATTGCCGCTCGAGGTGTCGCTGGCGCTGGTCCCGACCGCAATACCCGACTGGCCGTTGTAGGCGATGAGGTTCCCCGCGCCCGAGGACCCGCCGATCAGGCTGTGGGTCGAGGCGGCGATGGCGATCCCGTTCTGCAGGTTGGGGAGCGGTGATCCGGAGATATCCACGCCAATCTGATTTCCCGCGATCGTCGTGCCAGTCGAATTGATCATGTGAACGCCATTTCCGGAATTGCCGCTGATGAGGTTTCCCGTACCCGGCCCTCCGCCTCCCACCATGAGACTGCCCGAGTTGTTCGCGAGAAAAATACCAACGCCGTTGGACAGCGCGGCGGTCCCGGACGCGTCCACGCCGATGCGGTTGCCCTCGACGGAGCCCGACGCACCAAAGGAAAACGTGATGCCCGCGCCCACGTTTCCCGACACGAGGTTTCCCGCGCCGGACGACGAGCCGCCCACCGCCACGTCGCTGGTGAAGAGCAGCGCCACACCCTCTCCGTTGGGAAGCGCCGCCGACCCCGAGGCGTCGGTGCCGACGTAGTTTCCAAGCACGGCGGAGTCCTGGGCCGAGTAGAGCAAGATGCCATCCTGGGTGTTGGAGGAAATCAGGTTGCGCATGGCGGGATCGGAGCCCCCGATCGTCACGGCGCTCGGGAAGACCCCGCCGCCCAGAATCAAGGGAGAGACGACGATCCCGGTCCGATTGCCGCGTCCGGTGGACCCGGCCGGATCCGTTCCGATGAAGCAGCCGGTCACCTGATTGTCGGAGCCCTCCGCGATCCGGATTCCCGTCCCGAACCGGTTGACCACGAGGCCCCGAACGAGGTTCGAGGAAGATTGGAAAGTCAGGCCCGCGGCGCCGGAGCCCGCCTGGGAGCCGTCGAGCTCGACCATCAGCGCGGCGTCGTCTCCGGCCGAGAGCGTGTTCGGACTCGAGCCGGGCTGCGTGTAGCCGTCCACCGTCACGCCCGCCGTGTCGGCCAGGATGGGCAGCGGCGAGAGAGGCGTGATGGTCTGAACCCCGCCCCCGGCGATGTCGAACACGACCGTGTCCGCGCCGGGCATCGAATTGGCGTCCAGCAGCGCCTGCCGCAGGGATCCAGGGCCGGAATCCGCCGTGTTCGTGACGGTCAGAACGGCGCCGGCCGCCCGCGCCCCCCAGAGCAGACAACAGCCCGCCAACGCCAGGGCCGGGGGACCGATCCGCTTCAAGCCTCACGCACTCCGGGCGCGAGTCTCACACAGAATGGACGCCTCCCGGCAGGGCCAGCCTTCCGGTACCGAGACAGACTGGGAGCCACAAAGTGGCTCCAGTAAAAAGGCGGCCCCGACATCTCTAGGTCGGGGCCGGGAAGGAAGGTATCGCGTGCTGACCTATGTAACCGCTCCAGGGCCTCGAACATTTCACTTTAATAATCCATTGATCCAAAAGAACTTCCGGACCGCTACACGAGGAAGGAGCCCGGCGGCAGGGTGTCATCGGGGACGGGCTCGACCTGGATGCCGAGCGCCGAGCGAATCTCCTCGAGGATCTGTCCCTCCTCGGCCAGGAACTGCGCGAGCGAGGACGGAACACGAACCCGGACCGTTTCCCCGGCGTCAAAGAGCATCGAAGCCTTGAGCAGTGCCCGTCTCAAGTCGAGCGCCGCGGTCAAGTCCGTCTTCACGCGCCCCGTTCCGGAGCAGTCGGGGCAGGATCGCGTGAGAACGCGCTCGAGGTTGTTGCGGCTCCTCTGGCGGGTGATCTCGATCAAGCCGAAATCGGAGAGCTGGAGCACCCTTGTGCGGGCGCGGTCCCGGGCGAGCTCCGACTCGAACCGCTCGAAAATCTCCCGCCGGTGCTCCGGATCCTGCATGTCGATGAAGTCCACCACCAGGAGCCCGCCCAGGTCTCGCAGCCGGATCTGCCGGGCGACCTCCGGGATCGCCTCGAGGTTGGTCGCGAAGACCGTCTCCTCCAGATCGCCCTTCCCGGTGAATCGGCCCGTGTTGACGTCGATGGCGACGAGCGCCTCGGTCTGGTTGATGACGCAGGAGCCTCCCGAGGGAAGCGGCACCCGGCTGTGAAGAGCGCGCTCGATCTCTGCCTCGACACCGTAACGCTCGAAGATCGGCTCGGGCTCGGCGTAGAGCTCGATGCGCGCGACCAAGGCCGGCGCGATCGCGGCGGCGAACTCGCGCAGGCGCTCGGCCACCGCCTCTTCGTCCACGCGAATCGCCTGAAAATCCGGGGTCACGAGGTCCCGGAAGACCCGCTGCGCCAGGTCGAGCTCTCGGTAGAGCAGCCGCGGCGCCTCGCCGCTCTCGGCCCTTCGGGCGATCGACGCCGCGAGCGTCTTCAAGTACGCGCGGTCGGCCTCGAGCTCCGCGGGCGGGGCCCCGGCGGCTGCCGTGCGGGCGATGAAGCCCCCGGAATCCTCGAACCCTTCGAGAATCCGCCGGAGGCGCTCGCGCTCGACCTCGTCGGTGATTCGGCGCGAGATGCCGATCTCGCGAGCCGCCGGGATGTAGACGAGTGTCCGCCCCGGCAGGGAGAAGTTCGCGGTCACTCGGGGCCCCTTGCCCGAGATCGCGTCCTTGGTCACCTGGACGACGAGCGCCTGTCCCTCCCGGACGACGTCGTCGATCCGGGGGCGGTCGTTGCCCGAAGACGTCGGGTCCGCCTGGTTTCCGTTGCCTTCCTCCTCCTCGGCCGACTCGAGGTCCAGGGCCCGCGGCAACACGTCCTCGACGTAGAGAAAGGCGTCGCGGTCGAGCCCGATCGAGACGAAGGCCGCCTGCATGCCCGGCAACACGCGGTGAGCGCGCCCGAGGTACACGTTCCCGACCAGCCCCTCGTGCCCCCGCCGCTCGTGGTAGACCTCGACGGTGTGGCCGTCCTCCTGGAGCGCGACGCGGGTCTCCGGGGGCGTCGCGTTGACGAGAAGCTGTCGGTTCACGCGTTGGCGAACCGGCGGTACTCGACGCCGAGAATGAGCCCAATCGCGAGGAAGGTCGTGGCGACCGAGGACCCGCCGTACGAGACGAAGGGCAAGGGAATGCCCGTGGTCGGAAGCAACCCGATCATCATCGAGGCGTTGATCACGACCGAGAAGAAGATCATCCCGGACAGAGCCAGGATGAGGAACACGCCGCCCCGGTCGCGCGCCGCCTGGGCGAGCGTCAAGGCCCGCAGCAGGAGGGCCGCGAAGAGACCGAGCACCAGGATCACGCCGAGGAAACCCCATTCTTCGGCGATGACCGCCAGGATGAAGTCCGTGTGCTGCACCGGAAGAAAGCGCAGCTGGCTCTGGGTCCCGGAGCGGAAGCCCTTTCCGAAGAACCCCCCGGAGCCCACCGCGATCTTGGACTGCCGCACCTGGTAGCCGGAGCCCAGCAGGTCCTTGTCCGGGTTCAAGAACGTTCCGATCCGCTCCTTCTGATAGTCCTTCAACAGGAACCAGGCGGCTCCGCAGAACAGCACGAGGATGAGGAACATCACCAGCCACCACTTCACCGGCATGCCCCCGAAGTAGAGCCCCACGGCGGCGAGCGGCAGCATCGTCAGGGCCAGTCCCAGGTCCGGCTGCAGGAAGACGAGCAGAAACGGAACGCCCACGATCGCGCCGAGCTTCACGAACGCGGCCGGGCGCAGGCGCTTGTCCTCCTCGTTCTCGAAGAGGTAGGCGAGCAGCAGAGCGGTGGAAACCTTCGCGAGCTCGGCGGGTTGAAACTGGAACCCACCGAAGCGGATCCACGATCGAACGTTGGCAATGCGCTCCCCGAAGACCAGCAGGTAAACGAGCGGCACGAGGGTCGCGCAATAGATCGGGAATGCGACCTTCAGAAGCGTTCGGTAGTCGATGAGGATCGCGGCGAACATCAGCCCCACCCCGGCCGTCACCCAAATGCCCTGCCGGGTCGCCAGTCCCGACAGGCGCCCGCCCGCCGTGGCCGAGGCCACGAAGAGGATCCCCAGCATCGAGAGGAGGAGAGCGCTCCCCAGCACGATCGGATCGATCCGGGTGCGGCCGGCGAGAACCCGCGAGATCATCGGAGATGCTCCGCCCCGGGGCCCGCGGAACGCGTGTCGGACGCGCGCACCAGGCCCGCCCCGGACGGCTCGGGCTCTTTCTTGCCGAAGCGACGCTCGAAGAGGGCCTTGGCGAGAGGCGCCGCGGCCGACGAGCCGTGGCCGCCGTTCTCGACGAACACCGCCACGACCATCTGCGGGTCCTCGACCGGCGCGAAGCCCATGAACCAGGCATGGTCCTCGTACTTGCCCTTGGCCGCGAGACCGGATTCACGCCCGACGACCTGGGCGGTCCCGGTCTTGCCGCCCGCATCGACCGAAGAAACGCGCGACAGGTAGGCCGTCCCGCCGGGCTCGTTCAAGACCGCCCACATGCCGTTCTTGACGATCTGGAGCTTCGCCGGCGAAATCTCGATTCCGGGCTTCGTCTCCGCCTTGTAGCGCAGTCGCGTCCCCGTGCGCGCGTCCTGCGCGGCGAGAAACAGGTGCGGCGTGGGCAGCCGGCCCGCCTCCACGAGCCCCGAGAGGGCGCGGGCCAGCTGCAGCGGCGTGACCAGAACCGGCCCCTGCCCGATCGCGACCGAGATCGTTTCGCTCGGATACCAGCGTGCTCGCCGCCGGGTCAGCGCCCATTCCTCGGACGGAACCAGGCCGCTCTTCTCGAACTGGAGATCGACGCCCGTCGGTCCCCCGAAACCGAAGCCTTTGCCGATCTCGGCGATCCGGTCGATGCCCAGCCGGCGTCCGAGGTTGTAGAAATACACGTCGCAGGAGACCTTGATCGCGTCCCGCAGGTTGACCCAGCCGTGCCCTTCCTTCTTGTGGCAGTGGAAGGTTCGGCCGAAAAACTCCGCGTGGCCCGGGCAGAAGACCCTGGCATCCGGATCGACCAAACCCCCGGCCAGAGCGCCGTACGCCAGGAAGGGCTTGATGGTCGAGCCCGGCGAGTAGGTGTTCTGGATCGCCCGGTTCTGCAAGGGATGATTCGGGTCGGAGAGCAGCCGCGACCACTCCTCTCCCGTGACCCGGCGGGTGAACCAGTTCGGATCGTAGGCCGGGGAGGAGACCAGCGCCAGGATCTCTCCGTTCCGGGGGTCCATCGCCACGACACTTCCCACGCGTTCCCGGAAGTAATCCTCGGCGATCCGCTGGAGGTCGAGGTCGAGCGTCGTGAAGAGATTCTGGCCCGGCTGCGCGGGAGTGCGGCCCTGCTCGGCGATCTCGCGCCCGTGCGAGTCCACCACGACGTGACGCTCGCCGTTGATGCCGGTCAGCAACGGCTCGTAGGTCGCCTCGATGCCCTTCTGACCGATCCAGTCCCCCATGGCGTAGGCGTCGGGCGAGGCCTTGATCTGCTCGGCCGTCGCCTCGGCCAAATAGCCCAAGGCGTGCGCCGCGACGATTCCGTGGGCGTAGAGGCGGCGCTGGGAAACGGAGACGGCGAACTCGGGATGCTCCGGAGCACGCGCCTCGACCGCGGCGACTTCCTCGAGCCGCAGGTTTTCGGCGATCGGCACGGCGACGAACTCGGGATACCGGAGGGCCCGCTCCACCCGGGCGCGCACCTGATCCGGGGAGAGCTGGAGGACGCTCACGGCGAAATCCTGCGAACCGGCCAGGTTCTTCGCCTCGCGGCGGTAGAGCTGCAAGTCGTAGGCCGGCTCGTTCTCGACCAGCGGGACCCCGTTGCGGTCGAAGATGTACCCGCGCGGCGCCGTGATCTTGACCGACCGCATCCGGTTGTTCTCCGAAAGGGTGAAGTAGTAGTCGGCGCGAACGATCTGGACGTACCAATAGGCGGTCGCCAGCAGCGCGAAGACGCTTCCGACCACGATGCGCGCGATTTCCACGCGCCGGGAAAGCTCGCGGCGGTTTTCCCGAGCCCGAAACACTACGCCCTCTCCCGCGCCGCCCGGGGCGTCATCGCAGTCTCCGCAGTCTTCTCTTCTCCCACCACTCGCGCCACGAAAACCTCGCCGCCGCCTCGAGGATACCGGCGGTGATCCCGGTCGCCGCCGCGCGCCACAGGGCCTCCCGCGAGAGCAGGACGATCGGCGCCTGCATCAGCAGCGAAGCCAGCACGGCGACCATCGCGTCGTTGGCGAGCGAGGCAAGCGCCAGCACGGCGCCGACCGCGACGGGCCCGCCGAGGATCACGCGCACCGAAACCAGCGCCAGTCCGTAACCGATCGCCGACTTGGCGAACGCGTTGAAGCCGAGCATCGGCTGGGTGAGCCCGTCCTCGAGCAACCCCGCTGCCGCTCCGGTCAGCACCCCCTTGACGAAGTGGCCCTCCCGAGCGACCGCGGCGACGGCGATCAGGAACCAGTCCACGGGCCACGCGCCGCGGTGCCGCGAGGCTCCGAAGAGGAAGGAGAGGGACGCCGCGGCCACGAGCAGGAGCGCGATGCGGCGCAGCTTCACGGCGTGCCACTCCGCGATCCTCCCGCAGCCTCTCCCGCCGCCGGGGAGGGGGCCAGCACGAGCACGTCCGTCAAGAGCGCAAAGTCGGCGGCCGGACGGATCCGGATCTCGAGAAACAAGTTGCTGCCGCGGGCGACGGTTTCGACACGGCCGATCGGAACGCCTCGCGGGTAGATGCCGTCGATGCCCGCCGAGGCGACGTCGTCTCCGGCGCGCACGGAGGACGTGATCGGGATGTTGTTCAGGCGCAGGCCCCCCCGGCCGTCCCCGCGCACGACGCCCAACTCCCCCGTGCGGACGATGCGCGCTCCGGCGGCGGCCGAGGTGTCGGTCAGGAGCAGTCCGCGCGACATGGACACGCCCGCCGAGACGATCCGCCCGACGAGACCCTCGGGAACGGCGAGTGGGGAGCCCGCGACGGCGCCGTCGCGAGAGCCGGCCGCCACGAGAACGCTCTGGAGCCCGGCACGGCGCTCGAGCAGCAACACCGGCGCACTCGTGATGACGTTGGGAAGAGACGGCGCGGCCGTCGCCAGCAACCGGTCGCGTTCCGCCTGAGCGACCGCCGCGCGCAGCCGGAAGAGTTCCTTCTCCTCGGCCGCCAGACGCTCGCGGAGCCGGGCGTTCTCCGAGGTCGCCTCCAGCATCTGCCCGGTTGAGTCCACCGCGCCGGTCACCGCGCGGGACACGACCGCCACCCCGCGCGCCGCCGGGGCGACCAAGGAGAGGATCCAGGACTGGAGCACCGAGCCCGAGCGGTTGCGTGCCGGCGCCTGCGCCGACAAGAGCAGCACGCAGCCGACGAGCACCGAGAGCAGGACGGTGCCTCCCCGGCGGGACCGAGCGCCGGCGATCTCCACGGCCGGACTGCTGACTCTCATCGAACCCGAGTCGCGAGTCGAACGCGCTTTCCCGTCCCCGCGCGCCCGACCTCGCGACGGCTCGGTGGGCGGCTCTCGGTCACGTGATGCTGATCTTGCGGAGCAGGTCCATGTCCGTCAGCATCGCCCCGGTCCCGAGAACGACCGAGGCCAGCGGGTCCTCCGCGTAGGAGATCGGCAGGCCGGTTTCCTCACGCAGTCTTCGGTCCAGATTGCGCAGCAGCGAGCCGCCCCCCGTGATGATGATGCCCTTGTCCATGATGTCGGCCGACAACTCCGGCGGCGTCCGCTCCAGGGCCACGCGCACGCTTTCGACCACCGCGGCAACGACCTCCGAAAGCGCGTCGCGCACTTCTTCGTCCGTCAGCACGAGCGTCTTGGGCACTCCCTCGACGAGGTCGCGCCCCTTGACCTCCATCGTCAGGGGCTCGTCCAACGGATGCGCGGAGCCGATCTCGATCTTGACCTGCTCGGCCGTGCGCTCTCCGATGAGAAGGTTGTACTTGCGCTTGACGTACTGGATGATGGCCTCGTCCATTTCGTTGGAAGCGATTCGAACCGACCGGCTGTAGACGATCCCGGCGAGCGAGATGACGGCCACGTCGGTGGTGCCGCCGCCGACGTCCACGATCATGTTTCCGGCCGGCTCCGTGATCGGCAATCCGGCGCCGATGGCCGCGGCCATGGCCTGCTCGATGATGAACACTTCGGAAGCGCCGGCTCTCAACGCCGAGTCCTGCACGGCTCGCTTCTCGACCTGCGTGATGCCGGAAGGAACCGAGACGACGATTCGGGGCCGCACGAAGAGCGACCGGCCGTGCGCCTTCTTGATGAAGTGATCGAGCATCTTCTCGGTGACTTCGAAGTCCGCGATGACGCCGTCCTTCATCGGCCGGATCGCGACGATGTTGCCGGGCGTTCGGCCAAGCATGTCCTTGGCCTCGGTTCCCACCGCCTCCACGCGGTTGGTCGTGTTGTTGACCGCCACGATCGACGGCTCCCGCACGACGATCCCCTTGCCCCTCGCGAAGACGAGCGTGTTCGCCGTTCCGAGATCGACTGCCAGGTCGTTGGAAAAGATCGAGAAGATTGATTTGACCGCCAAGGGGACCTCCGGGTTTGTTGGGATTCTTCCGCTCTCGGTTCTCCGTTCCGGACGCCTCCAGCAACGGAGAACGGATTGCGGAATCGACTCCTCTTTACAACGTTTCGACGAATACTTTAATGCGCTTGACTGTCTCGTTTCCCGACGCGTCCGTCGCCTTCACGATGAGCATGGCATACCCGTCCCGATCGATGGTGATGGTTTTTCGGAAGGAGCCGTCGGACTCGACGTCCGCCGTCTCGCCGTTGACCGTCACGGTGGCGCCCGCGTCCGTCTTGCCGAAGATCAAGAAGAGGTTGCCCATCTGCTGCGGCGGCGACACGGAGAGCGGCGGGGGCGCCGTATGCGCCCCGACGCGCGGCGGCTCGGCCAGCATCTTGAACCGGCGCACGGCGCTCCAGTCGGAGGACACGCCTTCCCGGTTGATCGATGCGACGCGCCAGAAGTAGGAGCCCTCGCGTGAGACCTTCACGACGGCATAGGTCTCCGTGCGGTGATCGAGATCCACCTCGATCGCGTCGGGCACGAAGAGGCGCGAGCGCGAGATCTGCAGGCGGTACCGCGGCGCCCCCGCGATGGCCGACCAGCGCAGATCGATCTGGTCGCTCGTCTTCAGATCGTAGATGCGGTTGTCGGACGGCAGCAGCGGCTGCGGCGACTCCGGCAGGAGCGTTTTGGCGGAGATGGCGCCGGTGTTGGCCGCGGCCGAGACCCTCTCGCGGTCCGTCAAGACCACCGTCTCGCGGCCGGTCGACACCGTCGTCCGTCCGCGGAAGCTCGTGACCTCCGTCTTGTCGCCCTGTTCGACGTCCAGGGCCACGCGCGAGTCGCGGTCGACGTCGGCCGTTGCCGCGTCCGTCGCGATCTTGGACGTCGATCCCGCCGTGTAGACGTTGATGGCGCCCGAAACCATCTTGACCTGGCTTCCGGTCGACTCCGAGAGCGAAGGTCGATGAACCTCGAAAAGCGACCCGGGGCGAAGCGTATAGAGCGTGCCGTCGGAGAACATGATCTCCGCCGAGCCGGTTCGCCCCGTCTTGACGAAGTCCCCGTCGAAGAGCGCCTGCCGCTGCCGAGCCGGCTCGAAGGTGGAGCGGCCGGCGCTCTGCAGGGACACGTCTCCCTCGATCGAAATGAAGGAGGCGTCGCCCGTCTCCTCGGTGCCGGCGCCGCCCAAGGCCCGGCGGGAATACGACTGGGACTCGACCGCCTGCCGGAACGCTTCCTCGAAGCGCCGCCGAGCATAGGCATCCTCCGCCGAGCGCAGGGCATCGCGCGCCTGGGCGAGGTGGGAGCCGGGCCGCGCGGCGCCGGAGGCCGCGGTCGCCCGCGCGAGCAGGGCCGAGGCGCTCGAGATTTCGGCCCGCGCCTTCTCCTCGGGGGAACGGCGCGAGCGGGTGTACAGAAAGTAGCCGGCCGCTCCGGCGATGAGAAGAATCACCAGAACGACGCCCGCCTGCCGGATCCGCTGGATCGGGATGACAAACCAGTCGATGTCCGATCCCACGGGTTGGCCGGGCTTCCGTTTGGCCATAAACCTCCGGTTTTGCAGAGACTTATAGCATACGCCACTCGGGGTGATTTCTGATTGAGACTTGCGCAGCTCACTGCGGCGCAAGGACCTCGCAGAGCGGCCGGCGGCCGGTCCGAAGTCCGCCCACGACCTTTCGGGTATAGTCGCGCGTTCGCGATTTCCAGCGACGGAGGATCTTTCCCGATGCTCAAAACGATGCGCGACAGCTTCCACCATCTCAAGTGGACGCTGTGGGCCGTGGTCATCGTCTTCATCCTGGGATTCGTCTACTTCAGCGGGTCGAGCCCGAACCCGGCGGACCGCGCCTCGCAGGTCGTGGCCCGCATCGGCTCCGACGAGATCACCGGCGCCGAATTCGAGCGCACCTACCAGGCCCGCCTGGAGAGTTACCGCCAGCAGTATCGCGGCAGCTTGACCCCGGAGATGCTCCGGTATCTCGACCTGCCCCGCCAGGTCTTGGAGGGCATGATCAGCCGCCGGCTGGAACTCGAGCAAGCGCGGCGACTCAAGCTCTCCGTCGGCAACGACGAGGTCGCCCGAGCCGTCATGGCCTACCCGGCCTTTCAGCAAGACGGGCGGTTCATCGGGAGGGAGAAGTACGTGCAGTTGCTCTTCCGCTACGGCTACACGCCGGAGCGCTTCGAGGAAGAGCTGCGCGAGGATCTGCTCGCGGGCAAGTACGCCGAACTCGTACGGGCCTCGATCCTCGTGCCCGAACCGGAGCTCGTGCGCGAGTTCGCGGTGCGCAACGAGAAGGCCACCATCGAATACATCCTGGTGCCGTCCAGCCGCCTCGAGTCCGCCGTGCAGCCGACGGACGCGGATCTGAAGGCTTACGCGGAAAAGCACCGGGACCGATACCGCAAGCCCGAGCAGCGCCGGATCAAGTACCTGCTGATCGACCAGGCGAAGGTGCGGGCCAAGGTGGCGCCGACCGACGCGGAGCTGCGGGCCGAGTACGAACAGCGCCGCGAGGGGCTCAAGGTCCCCGAGCAGGTCGTGGCGGCCCACATCCTGATCAAGAGCGATTCGACGAAGGGAGCCGAGGCCGATGCCGCCGCCCGCGCCAAGGCCGAGAAGTTGGCGGCCCGCGCCCGCGCCGGCGAGGATTTCGCCAAGCTCGCGCGCGAATCGAGCGAGGACACGGCGAACAAGGACAGCGGCGGACAGCTGCCGCCGTTCTCCCGCGGCCAGATGGTGCCCGAGTTCGAGCAGGCCGCCTTCGCGCTCTCCCCCGGCCAGATCGCGGGCCCGGTCAAGACGCAGTTCGGCTACCACGTCATCAAGCTCGTGTCGAAGAACCCCGAGCACCTCCAGAGTTTCGAGGAGGCGCGCGGCGCGCTGGCGGCCGACCTGACGCAGCGCAAGGCCGCGGCGGAGGTGAGCCGCCTGGCGCGTGAGCTGTCGGAAAAGGTGCGCAAGTTGGGAAGCGCCTCGGACGAGGAGCTTCGCAAGCTTCAGAACGACGTCGTCACCTTCAACACGACGCCCTGGGTGGCGCGCGGAGAAGCGATTCCGGGCGTCGGCGCCAACGCCGACTTCGCGCAGGAGGCCTTCTCCTTGAAGCTCGGCCAGATCTCCAAGAGCGCCGTCTCGACGGCCCGGGGCCCCGCGATCGTCAAGCCCGCCGAGCAGCGGCCGGCCGGCGTTCCCCCCTTCGACGAGCTGAAGGAGCGGGTCGCCGCGGATTGGAAGACCGACCGCCGCGAGAAGGAAGCCCTGGAAAAGCTGCAGCCAGCGGCCCGGGAGATCGCATCGGGCACACCCCTTCCCCAGGTCGCCGCACGCTACGACACCGAGGTGAAGACGACTCCGGAGTTTGCCCCGGGCGGCCCCATTCCCGAGATCGGCAACGCGCCCGAGCTGTCGTCGGCGGTCTTCAAGACCGCCCAAGGGCAGACCGGAGCGCCCACACCCGTGCCCGGAGGGTTCGTCCTCTTCCGCGTCATCGAGCGCAAGACGGCCGATCCCAAGGCCTTCGAGGCCCAGAAGGCGGAGCTCGCCGAAGCCGTCCGCGCCCGGGAAGGGGAGAAGCTCCTGCGCTCCTCGCTCGAGCAGCTGCGCACCGAACGGAAGGTCGAGATCAACGAGGAGCTGCTGCGGTCCTTTCTGCCGGAAGAGAGACGAGGCTGAACGCCGGAGACGGCTTGCGCCACGCTCCGCTCTCCGACGCCTCGCCCGACTGCGCGCGCAGCTAGAATTCGCCTTTTATGATCGCCCGCCTCACGGGGCGCCTCGCGTCCAAGGCGCCCGACCAGGTCCTGCTGGATGTGGGCGGCGTGGGCTACCTCGTCCACATTCCCCTCTCGACGTTCTACGAGCTGCCCGAGGCCGAGAGCCCTGCCTCGTTGTGGATCCACACGCACGTGCGCGAAGACGTGCTGGCGCTCTACGGCTTCCTGACCGAGCGGGAGCGGTCGCTCTTCCTCTTGCTCATGAGTGTGGCCGGCATCGGGCCGAGGGTCGCCCTGACGGTGCTCTCGGGCATTCCGCCGGCCGAACTGGTCGAGGCCCTGCGACAACAGGATGTCCGGCGCCTGGTCGCGATCCCGGGCGTGGGAAAGAAGACCGCCGAGCGAATGGTGCTGGAGCTCGCCGAAAAAGCGGCCGCGTTCGCGGCGGAGCCGCCGGCGGGAGCGCCCGCGGCGGTCGCGGCTGACGATGTGATCTCCGCCCTGGTCAACCTGGGCTACCGAAAGGCCGAGGCGGAGCGCGCCGTGGACGGCATCGCCCGCGGCGGCGCGCCGGCGGAATTCGGCCAGTACCTCAAACTGGCGTTGAAGAAGCTCACCGGCGGATGAGGAGGACCTCCGACGGCGGACCGCCGGGGCCGCGCCGGCGCCGCCCGAGGCGGCGACCTCCGACGGTAGACTGATGACGCCCATGACGGACGAGAAGGACATCCTGACCGGCACCGCCCTCGAAGAGGACGCCGCGGTCGAGCCGAAACTCCGGCCGCAGACGCTCTCCGAATACATTGGCCAGCCGAAGATCCGCGAGAACCTCGGTGTCTTCCTCGCGGCCGCACGCGGTCGCGGTGAGCCGCTCGACCACGTGCTCTTGACCGGGCCTCCCGGTCTCGGCAAGACGACGCTCGCCCACATCGTGGCCCGAGAAATGGGGGCCGGCCTCCGGTTGACCTCGGGCCCGATGATCGTCCGCGCCGGAGACCTGGCCGGTATGCTGACGAATCTCCAGCCCCGGGATGTCCTCTTCGTGGACGAAATTCACCGCCTGGCGCCCGCCGTGGAGGAGATCCTCTACCCGGCCATGGAGGACTACCGCCTGGACATCGTGATCGGCGAAGGGCCGATGGCGCGCACCATGAAAGTGGACCTGCCTCCCTTCACGCTGGTGGGCGCGACGACGCGTCCCGGCCTGTTGTCTCAGCCGCTCCATGCGCGCTTCGGCATTACGTTGCGCCTGGACTTCTACGACGTCGCGGCCCTCTCGCGGATCGTCCGGCGCTCGGCCGACATTCTCGGTGTGCGAATCGACGAGGCGGCGGCGCGCGAGATCGGGGCCCGCAGCCGCGGCACGCCGCGCATCGCCAACCGGCTGCTGCGCCGCCTGCGCGATTTCGCCGAGGTCGCCGCCAAGCGGTCGATCGACCTCTCGACCGCCCGCGAGGCCCTCGCCCGGCTCGAGGTGGACGAGCACGGATTCGACGAGCTCGACCGCCGGATCCTGACGACGATCATCGACAAGTTTGGGGGAGGGCCGGTCGGCATCGGGTCGATTGCCGCTTCGATCGGCGAGGACCGCGGCACGCTCGAGGACCTCTACGAGCCCTACCTGATCCAGGCGGGCTTTCTGCAACGCACACCGCGGGGACGGGTGGCCTCGGCCGCGGCGTACCGGCATCTGGGGATCGTCCCGCCGCCCCGGGATGGATCGCTCTTTTGAAACCGCCCGTGACGATCGGCCAAACGACCGCCCGAGAGCCCGATCGCGACGCCGCCGAAAGTTCGGAGGCGCCGCCCGAGGCCTTTCGCAAGGGAGTCCTGGTCTATAACCCGAAGGCCGGCCAGCGCGACCGCAGACCGGAGATGGAGGCCTTGATCGGCCGGATGCGGGCGCGGGGCCTCACCCTGGTCAACGCTCCCACGACCGGCCCGGGGCACGCCGCCGAGATCATGCAGGCCTTCTTGCCTTTGAAGCCGGACGTCGCGCTGGTTTGCGGCGGGGACGGCACGGTCTCGGAGGTCGTGCGGGGCCTGGACGGATCCGGCATTCCGCTGGCCATCCTTCCCGGGGGGACTTCCAACGTCCTGGCGCGAGAGCTCGGCATCCCGTCCGACCCGGAAAGCGCGGCCGAGTTGCTCTTCACCGGACAGCTGCGTTCGCTGCGCGTTCTGACGGCCAACGATCGTCCATTCTTGCTCTGGGCGGGCGCGGGACTCGACGCCCGCGTCATGGGGAAGATGAGCCTTCGGCTCAAGAGACACCTGGGCCGCTCGGGAATCACGCCAACCGCTTGGAGAGAGTTCTTCCGCTACGAGTTTCCCCGCCTCCGAGTGGAAGTGGACGGCGCCGTCGAGGAAGCGACCTTCGCCGTCGTCTGCCACGCACGGCACTATGCGGGATTCTGGGTGATCGCGCCGGACGCTTCTCCCACCTCCGACGAGATGCACGTGGTGCTCTTCTCGGGCCGCAGTCGCTGGAAATTCTTCCGCTTCTTCCGGGAAATCCGGCGCGGGCGGGCCGGGCACCTGGCCCACGGCCTGGCGCGCGTCGTGCACGGCCGCAACGTGGAGATCCGTTCACTCGAGAACTACCCGGTCGAGGTGCAGGTGGACGGCGACTGCGTGCTCGAAACCCCGGTCACCTGCAAAACGACCCTGCAGACGGTCGAGGTTCTCGTTCCGCGCGAAGGCCGACCGGCAGCGCACACCCCTCGTCGCTGACCCCGGCCCGAGGGGCGAGCTCCTCTTTTCGGGCTACCGACGTTTCCCGGAAAGAACCGTTTTCTCGACCTCGGCGATCTCCTTCGGCGCCGCGCAGGAGAGGCACTCCACTCCCTCGTTGGTCACCAGGACGGTGTCCTCGATGCGCACCCCGATGTTCCACCACTTCGGGTCGGCGCCCGCCGTGTTGGCCGGGATGTAGATGCCGGGCTCGATAGTCAGGACCATCCCCGGCTCCAGACGGCGCGAGGCCCCGTTGACTTCGTAGGACCCCTTGTCGTGAACGTCCAGGCCCACCCAATGGGAGATGCCATGAACCGTGAACTTGCGGTACGCCTTGGACTCGACGAGCTTCTCGACATCGCCCGAAAGAAGCCCCAACCGAACCAGTCCCTCCGTCTGGACTCGGGCGGACTTCTTCTCGATCTCCTCGTGGCTGACCCCCGGCTTCACCATCGCCAGGGTCTGCCGCTGCGCCTCGAGCACCACCTCGTAGACCGCGCGCTGCGGCGCGCTGAAGCGGCCGCTCGCGGGATAGGTGCGCGTGATGTCCGTGGCGTAGTAGCCGTACTCGGCGCCCGAGTCGTTCAAGACGAGGTCCCCCTCCTCGATCTGTCGGTCGTTCTTGTCCCAATGGAGAAAGACGCTGTTCGGCCCCGAGGCCACGATCGAGGGATAGGCCATCCGACGCGCGCCGCTGGCGGCGCAGGAACCATCCAGAGCCTGCTGGACCTCGAACTCCCACCGGCCCGGGGACGCCGCCTTCATCGCGAGGATGTGGCCCTGCGCGCTCACTTGCGCCGCGCGGCGCAGGAAGCGGATCTCCTCCTCGTCTTTGATCAGACGCATCTCGTGCAGAAGCTCTCCCGCATCGATGACCGCGGCGGGGCCGGAGTCGCGGTCGCGCACGCCCCGGAGTGCCTTTCGGAACTTCTCGGCCCAGGCCGCGTCGTTTCCATCGCCGAGATAGAGGTTGGCGGCCTCGGCGAGGTATCCCGAAAAGCGATACGTGACGGGATCCCAGCTCGCCAGGCGGTTGGCGAGCTCCGACTCCGCGAAGGAAGCGTCCGCGCCGTACTCGGCCGCCGCTGCCGCCGGCCCGGGACGCGGCCCCTGGTACGCCTCCCGGCGGGCATCGCGCGGGCGAACGAAGAGGATGTATCGCTTCCCGTCGGCCGGGTCGTTGCGGAGCACCGCGGTCGTGTCGGGCTCCTCGATTCCGGTCAAGTAGAAGAAGTCCGAGTCCTGCCGGTAGAGGTACTCGGTGTCGTTGGACATC
>Ga0335084_10000099_pt1 | contig 57583 bp, 55 predicted proteins | sample Lox_Sample_44_FD_206721 | JGI IMG/M metagenome (GOLD analysis project Ga0335084, IMG submission 206721) | Soil microbial communities from Loxahatchee National Wildlife Refuge, Florida, United States - Lox_Sample_4.4 | ecosystem: Environmental > Terrestrial > Soil > Wetlands | place: USA...
GGTCAAGTCGCTGGCCGACGAGGTGGCCGGCGGACGGCTGGTGCTGCTGCTCGAGGGCGGGTACTCGCTGCTCGGGTTGCCGCGGAGCGTGCACGCCTGCCTGGAGGTGATGGCCGGGCGGCGGGACGAGTTTCCTCGCGGGGCGACCCGGGAAGCGATGAAGGCCATCGAGGCGAGCCGCGAGGCGCTCAGGCCCTTCTGGAAGCTCTGAATGGGCGAGACTCCGTTGCTCCCCCGCCTGGGCGTGGTCGAGGCCACCCTGGTGGTGATGGGCGGCATCGTCGGCTCCGGCATCTTCATCAATCCCTCGGTGGTGGCGCGGCACGTTCACTCCGGGCCGCTGATCCTCGGGGCGTGGGTCGTCGGGGGTGCAGTGGCCCTGGTCGGCGCGTTCATCTACGCCGAGCTGGCCGAGCGGATGCCGCGGGTCGGCGGGCAATACGCGTACCTCCGTGAGGCGTTCCATCCGGCGGTCGGTTTCCTCTACGGGTGGGCGCTCCTGGTGGTCATCAATGCCGGCGGCACGGCGGCGGTCGCGGTCACCTTCGGCCGGTACGCGGTGGAGCTCACCGGCGTCGGGCTCGACGAGACGCTGGTGGCCGTCCTCACGCTGGTGCTGCTCGCCGCCGTCAACTGCCTGGGGGTGAAGAGCGGAAGCGTGGTTCAGGGCGCGCTGATGCTGCTGAAGATCGGCGTGCTCCTGACACTCATCGTCCTCGGTCTGGCCCTCGGGCACGCCCCGCCGCGGTCGCGGCCGAGCGAGCACGGCGATGGCCTGCTGGCCTTCGGGGCGACGATGGTGCCGGTGCTCTTCGCCTACGGCGGCTGGCAGGCGGCCAACTTCATCGCCGCCGAGGTGCGCGAGCCCCGGCGCAACCTCCCCCGCGCGCTGGTGGCCGGAGTCATCGGGGTGGTGGTCCTCTACCTCGGCGCGAACTGCGTCTACCTGCGAGGCCTCGGGCCCGAGGGGCTGGCGGCGACCGGCACTCCCGCCTCGACCCTGATGCGCGCGCTGCTCGGTGAACGCGGGGCCACCTTCGTCGCCCTGGGCATCGCCGTCTCCACCCTGGGGTTCCTCAGCCACTCGATGCTGACCATGCCCCGGGTCTACTTCGCCATGGCCGCGGATGGCGTCTTCTTCCCCGGCGTGGCCCGGGTCTCGGCGCGGACGCGGGCCCCGGTGGTGGCCATCGTCCTGCAGGCCGCGCTCGGAATCGGGGTGGCGCTCTCGGGACGGTACGAGCAGATCCTCGGCTACGTGGTCTCGGCCGACTGGGTGTTCTTCGGCCTCTCCGCCGCCTCGCTCTTCGTCCTCCGGAGACGGGCCCCGCCCGGCCAGGAGTTTCGCTTCCAGGTGCCCGGCCATCCGTTCACCACCGCGGCCTTCGTCACCGTGGCCGCGCTGGTGGTCCTCTCCACCGCCTGGGCCTACCCCCTCAACACGCTCGTCGGGCTGGGGCTGGTGACGGCCGGGCTCCCGGTCTACGCCTTCTGGACCCGGCAACGCGTCCGGGCGATGACCTCCCCGGGAGGAGCCCCGAATTGACCGAGCCTCGCAACGTCCTCGTCACCGGCGCGTCCAGCGGCCTCGGGCGCGCGCTCTCCCTGTGGTTCGCCCGCCGGGGAGCGCGGGTCTGGGCCGCCGCCCGGCGCAGCGAGCTGCTCGAGACCCTCGCCGCCGACGCCTCCGCCCGGCCGGGCACCATCGTCCCCCTGGTCCTCGACGTCTCCGACGTCGCCGCCATCCGCCGGGTGCTCCCCGAGGTCGACGCCGCGGCCGAGGGTGGTCTGGACGTGGTCATCGCCAACGCGGGCGTCGGGGGAGAGGCCAACCCGCGCAAGGACACCTGGGAGAAGGTCGAGCGGATGATCCGGGTGAACGTCACCGGGGCCGCGGCCACCCTCGCCACCCTGGCGCCCGGGATGGCCGCGCGCGGCAGAGGACGCCTCGTCGGCATGTCCTCGCTCGCCGCCTGGATGGTGACCCCGAAGATGGGCGCCTACTCGGCGACCAAGGCCTTCCTCGAGGTCTACTGCGACGGCCTGCACCTCGATCTCAAGTCGGCGGGCGTGGCCGTCACCTGCATCCATCCCGGCTTCGTGAAGAGCGAGATGACGGCCAAGAACAAGTTCAAGATGCCCTTCCTGCTCGAGGCGGACGATGCCGCCGACCGGATGGGGCGGGCCATCCTCCGCGGGGACAAGCGCTTCGCCTACCCGTGGCCGATGGTGCTCGCCACCCGCGCCGCGCGGCTGGTCCCGGAGGCGGTGGTCGCCCGGGTGATGGGGAAGTCGGGCGTGCCCCCCGTCAGTTCGGCAGGTTCATGAACCGCGAGGGATCGACGCTGTCCTTGGACGGCGTCTTCTCCTCGGGCGCGGTGCCCTTCTTGAACCACATCACCGCCGCGGTCCGGCTCGCGGAAGAGGCGAGCTTGCCGGTCTTGGTGTCCACCACCCGGCGCTCCAGCGACTCCTCGAGCCAGTCCGGCGGCACGAACTCGGGCTGGGGGCGGCCGTCCAGCGCCCGCTGCATGTAGCTGAGCCAGATGGGGAGCGCGGCGCGTCCGCCGGTCTCGTAGCGGGCGAGTGGATGGGGGTTCAGGTCGTAGCCCACCCAGGCCACGGTCACCAGATCCCGGGTGAAGCCGGCGAACCAGGCGTCGAACGAGTCGTTGGTGGTGCCGGTCTTCCCCGCCGCAGGCTTGCCCAGCCGCTGCGCCGGGGTGCCGGTGCCCTCGCGGACCACGCCCCGGAGCAGGTCGGTGAGGATCCACGCGTTGTCGGGCGAGATCACCTGCTCGCCGGGCGCGTACAGCCGCGCGTACCCGCCGCCGATCCGGTCGGTCAGCGAGGCCCAGGGATCGTCGAAGGCGGTGTGGTCCTCGAGGGTGCGCCCGTGGCGGTCCTCGATCTTCCGGAGCATGGTGGTGGGCTTCTTCACCCCCAGGCGGTTGAAGGTCGCGTACACCTGGGCGAGCTCGAAAGGGTAGACGCAGGAGCTGCCGAGGGCCGCCGAGAAGTCGCGGTTCATCGGCGTGCTCAGGCCCAGCTTCTTCACCCACTGGGCCATGGGCTCGATGCCCACCGCGACGAAGGTCTTCACCGCGGGGATGTTCATCGAGTTGATCAGCGCGGTCCGGAGGAGCACGTCGCCGTGGAAGTCCTCGGTGTAGTTCTCCGGCTTCCAGCGCACTTGGTGTTCGGGGTCGTTCTCCACGATCGGGCTGTCGACGATGACGTGGGCCTCGGTCCACTCGAGCTTCTCCAGCGCCGCGGAGTAGACCACCGGCTTGAAGCTGCTCCCCGGCTGCCGGCAGGCCTGGAACGCCCGGTTGTACTCGTTGGCGTCGAAGTCGTACCCGCCCACCATCGCCGAGAGGTACTGCCGGTGGGGATCGATGGAGACCAGCGCCCCCTGCAGCTCGGGCTCCTGCTCCAGGCGGTAGAGCTGGACGTTCTGGGGGAGCGCGTCGAAGAGCCGCTTGTCGTACTGCTCGCGGTCGTCGGTGAGGTCCCTGGCGGCGACGGCGCGCACCACGATGACGTCGCCCGGCTTCAGCACCCTCCTTGCCGAGCCGAGCATCGCCGAGGGGTAGTAGGCCTCGGGGTTCACCTTGCGCGCCCAGCGCATGCCGAGCAGCGGGAGCACCCCCTTGTGCGTCCCCACCTGGACGTCCACCCGGGTGTCGTCCACGGCGTTCACCAGGGCCACGTAGTACCGGTTGTTCTCGATGGGCTCGCCGGCGAGCGCCTTCTCGCTCCGTTCGACGAAGGTCTTCCGCTGCTCCGGCGTGTCGAGGGTCATCACCGGGCCGCGGAACCCCTGCCGCTTGTCGACCTGGAGGAGCCCGCCCAGCATCGCCTCCTGCGCGGCGCGCTGCTTCTCCGAGTCCATGGTGGTGAAGACCTTGAGCCCGCCCCGGAGCAAGGCGGGGTTGCCGTAGCGCTGCACCACGTCCTTGCGCACCTGCTCCACGAAGTACGGGGCGAACTCGTGGAACACGTCCTCCACCGGGTAGACACGGATCTCCTCGGCCATCGCCGAGTCGTACTCGGCACGGGAGATCATCCCCTTGTCCCTCATCTGCCCCAGCACGTAGCCGCGGCGGGCGCGGGCACTCTTCGGATTCAGGAAGGGCGAGTACTTGCTCGGCGCCTGCGGGAGGCCGGCGATCAGCGCCGCCTCGGCCAGGGTGAGGTCGCGGACGTCCTTGCGGAAGTAGTTCTCGGCGGCGGCCTGGACCCCGTAGCTGTGGTGCCCGAGGTAGACCCCGTTCAGGTAGAGGTAGAGGATCTCCTCCTTCTTCAGGGTCTTCTCCAGACGGAGGGCGAGGATGGCCTCGCGCGCCTTGCGCTTCAGGCCCGCCGAGCCGCTGCGCTTGGTGGCTCGCTCGAAGCCCTCGGAGGAGATGAGGAGCGCCTTGGCGGTCTGCTGGGTCAGCGTGGAGCCGCCCTGCACGCTGCCGGCGCCGGTGGATTTCTTGAGCACGGTCTTGATCGCCGCGCGCAGGGTGCCGAAGGCGTCGATGCCCGGATGGTCGAAGAAGCTCGCGTCCTCCGAGGCGATGAACGCCTGCACCAGCCGCTTGGGGATGCGCTCGTAGGGCACGACCTTCCGGCGCTCGTCGTAGAACTCGCCGGCGAGCACCTGATCGTCGGCGTACACCTCGGTGAGGAGGGGCGGCGCCCAGGCGGCGATCCGGGGAATCTCGGGGAGGCCCTCGCTGAATGCGTAGTAGACCGCCCCGCCGACCACGACCGCGGCGGTCATCCCCACCAGCGCGCAGAAGGCGAGGACCCTCCAGCTGCGGCGCAGCCAGGTCTTCCACGGCGGGCCAGGGGGCGGCGGCGGACGCTCGGCGAGGACCAGGCGGTGCCGGGACCGGTCCTCGGGCGGGGCGGGGTCGGGAACGGGAGGGGACGTCATGGGCTGAAGCGGCCGGCAAGGTTACCAGAAGGCGCCCCCTGCATCCCCGGCGGGCGGCCGGTTGTGCGAACGTGGACTGGCAGAGACGAACGGGCCATCCCCGAGGAGGAGCGAGCAGGATGCAGCCGCAACAGACCCACCCCTCCACCCGTCCTGCGGCCTCCGCCGCTCCCACGCAGCAGCGGGTGTGCGTCATCGGGGCCGGGCCCTCCGGGATCACCGCGGCGAAGAACCTCCTCGCCGCCGGTTTTCGCAACGTGGTGGTCTACGACCGGAACACCGAGGTGGGCGGCAACTGGATCTTCCGCCCCGACCCCAGCCACTCCAGCGTCTTCGAGACCACCCACATCATCTCCTCGAAGCGGATGTCCCAGTACGAGGACTTCCCGATGCCGGACAGCTACCCGGACTACCCCGGGCATGCCGAGCTGAAGGCCTACTTCCAGAGCTACGCGCGGCAGTTCGGGGTGGACCGCGTGCTGCAGCTCGGCACGGACGTGCGGAGCGCGCGGCACCGCCCGGGCGGGGGCTGGACGGTGAAGCTCGGCGACGGCCGAGGTGAGGAGTTCGACGCGCTGCTGGTCGCCTCGGGACACCACTGGGACCCGCGGATGCCGAGCTACCCGGGCACGTTCGCCGGTGAGCTGCTGCACAGCCACGCCTTCAAGACCGCCGAGCCGTTCGCCGGGAAGCGGGTGCTGGTCATCGGCGGCGGAAACTCCGCCTGTGACATCGCGGTGGAGACCTCCCGGGTGTCCGCGCGCACCGAGATCAGCATGCGGCGCGGCTACTGGTTCATCCCCAAGTTCCTGATGGGGCTGCCCACCGACGTCATCAACGACCGGCTGATGCGCAGGCTCCCCAAGGTCATCCGGCAGCGGGCGATGACCTTGACCATTCGCCTGGTGCAGGGGAGGAACTCCGACTACGGGCTGCCCGAGCCGGCGCACGGGCCGCTCGAGGCACACCCGACGCTCAACTCCGAGCTCTTTTACTTCATCCGCCACGGGCGAGTGCACCCGCGCCCTGACATCGACCGCTTCGAGGGGACGACGGTCCACTTCGTCGACGGGACCTCGGGCGAGTTCGACGCAGTCATCGCCGCAACCGGGTACGTGACCCGGTTCCCCTTCCTCGACACCGCGGAGGTCGGTGACTACTCCGGGCGCGAGGTGCCGCTGTACCTCAAGATCTTCCACCCCCGGTTCGAGGACCTCTTCTTCATCGGGCTGTTCCAGCCGCAGGGCTGCATCTGGCCGCTCTCCGACTGGCAGGGGAAGCTGGTGGCGCGCGCGCTGCTCGGCGCCTGGAAGCGGCCGGGGAACATCGAGGCGGCGATCCGCCGGGAGCTGGGGCACCCGGACTACGCCTTCACCGACTCGATCCGCCACGCGGTCGAGGTGGACTTCCACGACTACCGCAGGCGCCTGGTGACCGAGATCGAGGGCGGGCGCGCGTTCTAGGGCGGGCTCACTGGAGCCCCGAGGCCTCGCGAATGCGGTCGAGCTCCGAGGCGTGCGCCGGGCAAGAGGCGGCCGCCTGGATGTCCAGCGTCTTCGCGTCGGGCGCCTTCCTGAGCGCGCAGCACCTCCGGCCGTCGCTGCAGGGCATGGACAGGCCGATGAGCTCGGCGACGATGGACCCCACCACGGCAGTGAGACGGCGCTCCGCGACCGGACCCCACGGGCCCAGGGGGCCGAGAGGCACCAGGCCCGTGCCGAGCGCCGGGTTCACCGCCCCGAACGGCGTCGGGCAAGGAAGTGTCCCGGGGACGACGAAGATGGCTCCCCGGGTCACCACCCGGCTGGTGAGCAGCTCGGCGCAGCTCCGGGGGGGCGGCGATGGCATGGGCACGATGGGGCCGAGGTCGAACCCGTAGGCGACGTACCGCGCGCGGAGCGCGTCGAGGGTCCCCCCGGCCGGCGCGACCGCGGCCTCGCCCATGGGGACGATCTGGAAGCGGGTGAGCGGCCCGATCTTCACCCGCACCTGTGGGGTGCCCCCGTCACCGCCGGGGTGGGGACTCGCCCCCGCGCTCGGGGGCGCCCGACCCGCATCCCGCCGCGCCGCGGCCACCTCCTCCTGCGAGCGGGCTCCTTCCGGAGGTGAGGACGAGACCGTGGGGGGCGGAGCCACCGGAGCGGGGGGTGGACTCCGGGAGCAGCCGGAGAGGACAGCCAGCGGGACGAGCACCAGGGACAAGGCGGGGCGCATCGGACCCCGTCCTACAACAACGGCTCCGGCGAGTGTCCTAGGCTCGGCCCCCCGAGGTCGTGGAGGACGAATGAACGGACATCTGTCGCGCCCTGGCTGGACCGGCGCGTGGGTGGGGCTCGCGCTGTGCGCGCTGACCGCCTGCAACGCTGGGCCCGGGGTCGGCGCCCCGGCGGCGAGCACGGGTGCCACCTCGGTGGTGGAGGCGGTCCGGGTGGCCACCGATCGCTCCGGAATGCGGACCGACGTGCTCACCCTCTCGAGCGGTGAGCGGGTGCGGAGGTTGAGCCTTCGCTCCGGCTTCAACCATGTGCTGGTCGGACGGATGGGACCCGACGGGAAGCCGTCCATCACCTGCGTGGACAGCGCGCCTGCTGCCGAGGCGCTCATCGCCGGCGGCAGCGAGGGGGCCGGCCAGTGAGGGCGCTGGGTGGGTTCCTCGGCGCCGCGCTGCTGCTCGTCGCCCCGGCGGCATCCGGCCACGCGACGATCGTCATCGTCAATGGCGACAGCCCGAACACCGGCTTCAACGACCCCACGCCGGTGGACCCGGTGGGGGGCAACCCCGGCGCCACGCTCGGCGCCCAGCGCCTGGCGGTGTTCCAGGCCGCGGCGGCGATCTGGGGCGAGACGCTGGACAGCGCCATCCCCATCACCGTGCTCGCGCACTTCCAGGCCCTCAGCTGCAGCAGCACTGGCGCGACCCTCGGCAGCGCCGGGCCGACCAACTTCTTCTCCAGCGACGACCCGTCGCTCGACGGCGGTGTCGCGCCCACCGTCTTTCCCCTGCCGAAGACCTGGTACGTCTCGGCGGAGACCCAGCACTTCGCCGGGCAGAAGCTGCTCTCCGGCATCGGGACCGACGAGGCCAACTACGACATCGTGGCCCGCTTCAACTCGGCGCTCGACAACCCCGGGACCGCCAACTGCGGAGGGCTCACCTGGTACTACGGGCTGGATGATCAGCACGGGACCGCCATCGATCTGCTCACGGTGGTCCTGCACGAGCTCGGCCACGGGCTCGGGTTCCTGAGCCTCACCGACAACAGCTCCGGCGAGTTCCCGGCGATGAACGAGCCGGACATCTGGTCCCGCTTCCTCTACGACGAGGCGTCGGGGTCCCACTGGGCGGATCTGTCCGCATCCGGCCGCGTGGCCTCGGCGGTGAGCGGCGCGCTGGCGTGGGACGGTCCCTCGGCAAGGGCGGCGGTGCCCAACACCCTGGCCTTTCCGCCGATCGTCAGGGTGAGCTCGGCCCCCAACACGCCCTCGGTGGTCAAGGACTATCCGGAGGTCAGGGTGGCCCAGTTCAGCGGGCCGATCCCCAGCGACGGGGTCACGGGTCCGCTGGCCGTCGGCTCGACACGCTGGGGTTGCACCGCGCTGGGCAGGCTCGATCCGCTGGAGGGGCGGCTCGCCATCCTCGACCGCGGCGGTCCCACGGCGGACGCAGGCTGCACCTTCGTGGAGAAGGCGCGAAATGCTCAGGACGCTGGGGCCATCGGCCTGCTCATCGCGAACAACACCTCCAACCCGTCGATCCTCATCCCCGCCGGGACTGCGACGGACGTGACCATCCCGGTGCTCATGATGACCCAGACCGACGGCCAGGCGCTGAAGGACGCCGTCGGTGCGGGCCCGGTGAACGCCTCCATCGTGCGCGATGCGAGCCAGGGCTATCAGGGGGCGGACGCATCGCTGCGGCCCCTCCTCTATTCGCCCACCACCCTGGAGAGGGGGTCGTCTGTCTCGCACTGGGACACCTCGGCGTTCCCCAACCTCCTGATGGAGCCGATCATCAATCCGGACCTCGGCCACGACCTCGACCTGACGGTTCCGCTGCTCCGGGACATCGGTTGGTACCTGGTGGATGTCGCCATCTCCGGGAGCGGCCCCGCGACTCTCGGGGCGGGCCAGCGGGGAACGTTCACCTTCACCGTGACCAACCCCGGACCCTCCCCGGCCTCGGCGGTGACGGTGAGCAACGCGCTCACCGGTCTGACCTTCGTCTCCAACTCGGGGGACTGCACCACCGCGTTCCCCTGCACGCTCGGCGACCTCCCGGCGGGGACCTCGAGGACCATCACCACCGTCCTGACCGCCAGCTCCACCGCCGGGGCCGTGACGCAGGCCACGGTCGCCTCGAGCTCGAACTACAACTCGACCAACGACTCGGCGAAGGTCAACGTCAACGGGGGCATCAGCACCCCGGATGCCGGGACCGGAGGAGGCGGCGGAGGAAGCACGAGCTGCACCGCCGCGCTCGGTCCACCCGCGCCCTGGCTCGCGGTGCTCGGTCTGCTGGCGTTCGTCCGGAGGCGGCGGCCGGTCTAGACCGGCCGCCCGGGTGCGGAGGGGCCGCCGAACCGTCCGGCGAGCCACCCCAGGACCCGCGTCCAGCCGTCGGCGTGGCCCTCGCTGGACTCGCCCGAGGCGAAGCCCCGGTGGACCAAGCTGACCCGCGTGCCCCCGGGCACGGGCTCGAGCGTGCAGCGGACGATGGTCCGCCGGTACTGCTCCCAGCTCGGCTCCCACGTGTACTCGAGCAGCCGGGGAGGCTCGACGGCGAGGTACTCGCCCCGGACCTCCGAGTCGCCCTGGGGGCTGCGGGCCTGGCAGCTCCAGCGGCCGCCCGGGCGGAGGTCCACCTTCCAGTCGTCGGTGCGGTAGGTGTCGGCACTTCCCCACCAGCGGGCCAGCTCGCCGGGCTCGGTGAGCGCCCGGAACACGGCCTCGGGGGGCGCGGCGATGTCCACCGTCGCGCGCACCAGCCCTGCGTTCACGTCCGCGACCGCGGTCATCGCTCCCCCTTCGAGGTGGGCCATCGGTAGCCAGTTGGTTACCTGATGCTCGGGGTGGGCGTCAAGCGAGCCCGCGCACCCCGAGCAGGGGACCCCTGGGCTCTGCCCTGGGGTGCGAGGGGGGCCGGCAGCCGAGCAGCTCGCGGAGCCGGTCGGCTTCCTCGGTGGGGTTGGTGCTCGGCCGGTGCTCGGCATCCTCGTTGGCCCCGGGGACCTGGGCGAGGTGCCCGTGCAGGAAGAGAAGCTCGGTCCAGATGCTCATCACTGACCTCCGTCTTGAGTCGGTTCGAAAGCTAATGGCGTGCTGGCGAGGAGCACATGCGATAGTTTCTCAATCCAGCGTTGAATGTGGCTCAAGATGAGCAAGGTCCCCCTGCACCTCCTCCCGGGCTTCGTCGCCGCCGCGCGCCTGCGGAACCTCTCGCGCGCCGCGACGTCGCTGCACCTCACGGTGAGCGCGCTGAGCCACCAAGTGAGGGGGCTGGAGGAGCTGCTGGGCCAGCGGCTCTTCGACCGCGGGCCGCGGGGGCTCCGTCTGACGCCGGCGGGGGAGCGGCTCCATGGACAGGTCGCGCCACATCTGGAGGCGATCTCCGCGGCGCTCGTTCCGCAGCCGGCCCGCAGCCCCGACGTGCTGACCCTGAGCGTGATGCCCTCGGTGGCCTCGAGCTGGCTCATCCCCCGCCTTCCGGCGTTCACCGCGCTGCACCCCGAGGTGGAGCTGAGCCTGCAATCCACCAGCGACGTGGTGGACTTCGAGCGCGAGGAGGTCGACGCGGCGATCCGCTTCGGCCCGGGTGGCTGGCCGGGGCTGCGGATCCACCTGCTCTTCGAGGAGTGGGTGGTCCCGGTGTGCAGCCCGGAGCTGCTCCGGCGCTTCCCCCAGGCCGAGCGCGGTGACTTCACCGGGGTCCCGCTTCTCCGGGACCTCGGGGAGCGGTGGCACGCGTGGTTCGCACGCTTCGGAGGGAGCCCGCCGACACGCTACGTGGCCGCCTTCGACGACACCGATGCGCTGCAGCGGGCCGCCGTGGAGGGGATGGGCGTGGCGCTCGGGAGGCTCACCATGGCGCGGCCGTTCCTCGAGTCCGGGCGGCTGGTCACGCTCACCGCGCACCGGCTCCCGGACCGGTACGGGCACTACCTGGTGTACCCGCCGCGCTCGGAGCAGCACCCGGCGCTGATGGCGTTCCGGGAGTGGCTCCTTGGCGTGGCCCGGAACGAAGGCTCCAGGGCCTCGCGAGGGCGTCGCGGCGGTCGGGACCGCCGAGGATGACCTCCGCCTGGTCCAGGAACTCGGTCAGCCGGGGATGCCGGCGCGGCGGAGGACGCCCACGAGCTCGTCGGGCAGCGGGGACTCGAGGCGGACCCGCGCTCCGGTCTCGGGGTGCGGCAGCTCGAGCCGCTCGGCGTGGAGGAAGAGCCGCTTCAGGCCCCAGCGGGCCCGGGCGTCCCGGTTGAAGGCGAAGTCGCCGTACTTGCGGTCGCCAGCCACCGGATGGCCGATGGCGGCCAGGTGACGGCGGATCTGATGGGTCCGACCGGTCTCGAGCGTCACCTCGAGGAGCGCCGCCTCGCCCCCCTGACGGAGCACCCGGTACCGGGTCGCCGCCTGCTGCATGTTCACCCCGCGGCGCGCCTTCGACTCGGCGCTCTGCTGGTGCTCGGACAGGGGCAGGTCGATGCGCCCCTCGGCCCTGGGGAAGGTGCCCTTGGCCAGGGTGAGGTACTGTTTCCGGGCGCCGCCGTGGGTGAAGACCTCGGTGAAGTGGACCATCGCCGGCCGGCGCTTGGCGACCACGATGACCCCGGAGGTTTCCCGGTCGAGCCGGTGCCCCGGGCTGGCCGCGAAGCCGTTGCGCTCCGCCTTCGGCCCGAGGTGGGCACGGACCAGGTCAACCAGGGTGCCGCCGCGGATGCCGCTCCCCGGGTGGACCGCCAGCCCGGAGGGCTTGTCCACGGCCATCATCCAGCTGTCCTCGTGGAGGATGCGGAGGCGGGCCACCTCCTCCGGAGCCGGGGCACGCGCGGGGACCGGGGTCTCGCCGAGCAGCGCTCGCTCGTCTCCCCGGATGGTGAGCACGTCGCCCTCGGCGAGGGCCTGCTCCGGGCGGGCCCGCCGTCCGTTCACCCGCACCTTCTTGGTGCGAATCATCTTCTGGAGGTGGCTGGTGGGGACGCGCGGGAGGCGCTGGCGGAGGACCTTGTCGAGCCGCACCCCCGCATGGTCACTGTCGATGCGAAACTCGAGCATTTTCCTCGGGCGGCGGATGGAAGCACACCGATAGACTGAGGATCCATCTATGCCGAAGACCTTGAAAATCGAGGAGCTGCTCAAGAACGGCTCCACCGAGTGGAACAGGCTCAGGAAGGCGGGGACGGTCTCCACCGACCACACCGGCGCCACCTTCGAGAACCTGTTCTCCGCCAACACCGACCTCTCTGGCCTCGTCCTCGTGGGGAGCGAGTGGGACCGGTGCGACCTCTCGAAGGTCAGCTTCCGCGACACCGACCTGTCGAACGCCTACTTCCACGGGGGGCGCCTCCAGGACTGCGACTTCCGCGGGGCCAACCTCGACGGGGCCACGTTCGAGCGACTGAAGCTGCTCCGCTGCGACTTCTCCGGCGCCCAGGGTCTGGAGGCGCTGGAGCTGGACGACGTGGACATGGACCGGGTCCACGGGCTCGACGGGGAGGAGGCCCCGCCACCCCCTCCGCCGCCGGTGCACGGGGCGACGTCCTTCACCCGCGAGCAGCGGCAGGCGACCGTGGCCGCCCTGACGGGGACGGGCGGAGACGAGCCGCCTCCGTTCCAGCCGCAGGATGCGCCGGGCACGTTGCTCTACCGCGGCCTCAAGCGCCTCGGCGGGACGCCGCCCTGGGTGCTCGATGCCCCGGGTCTGCGCCCCCCCTTGCCGACGCGACTTCCGCCGGGAACCGGCCTCGAGTCCCTCCTCCGCGAAGCGGTGAAGCAGCGGCTCGAAGGGAGCCGCCCGGTGACGGATCCGGACGCGGTGAAGCGGGCGCAGACTGCGCTCCGGCTGGGCTCCAAGGAAGCGCCCTACGCGGTGATGTACCTGCGCGAGGTGGGCGTGGAGCCGGCGTTCCGGTTCTCCGCGGCCAACGCGCTCCGGGAGCTGCTCCGGGCCGAGCTCGAGGTGGACGACCTCACCGGAGCGGTGGACCCCCGGGTGGCGGGCGCGATGTGGGAGCTGCGGCTGGCGCACAACGCGGAGGAGGCGCTGGGCGAGGTGCGGCGGCGGCTCGCAGCCACCCAGCTCTTCGAGTCGTTGCTGGAGGCGGGCTTCAACCCCGAGAACAACTGGGACGAGGCGGTGGAGTCGCACGAATCGGCGCTCGACCTGGTCGCGCTGGCGGTGGGGGACGACCGTCAGGTGCTCGGCGACGCCTTCTCGGCGTACGCGGGCCTGCCGGAGGAGGCTCGACTGCGCCGGCTCGCCTACCTGGCGGAGTCGGCCACGCACCTGGAGCAGCTGTCGCGGCTGCCCGCGGGAACGGAGCCGGCCTGGCTCCAGGGACCCGAGTTCCGCGAGTGCCACGACCGGGAGATGCTGACCTTGCAGGCGTTTCCCGCCGCGGAGGTCCCCAAGCGGGTGCCCGAGCTGGCCCAGAGCGAGCTGGGCGTTCCGGCCGGCACGGTGCCGGAGGACAGCGAGGGAGACCTGTTCGTGCATCTCCGCTGCGCGGTCTGTGGCAAGGAGAAGCTGCTGGTCCAGTCGCCGGAGGAGTGACCCGCGGCCAGTGGCGTGGGAGTCAGACACCCCTGCCGGGCGGCCAGCGTGCTGCTCGCCCGGAGCGGACGGCGACCGCCCGGGCCCCGTCTCGCGGCCCTGACGAGCGGCCTGCGCGATCTCGAGGCGCTCCGGGGATGCACAGCGGCGACGCGCCCATCCGGATCCCCGGAGCGCCCGGGGAGCGCGCAGGCCGCCCGGGGGACACGCACTGCCCCCGTCCGCTTGACGACTCCGCGTCCTCCACGGACCAGGCTCGATTCGGTCGCCTTCTGGCTCGTCAGCCGAACAGGTCGAGCTGCCGCACCGTTCCGAGTGGCCGGGCGTCGATGCCGCGGTCGCGCAGCGCCCTGGCCAGCTCCTGCGCATACCCGTGATGGGTCAGCACCTCGGATGCGCCGGTCGACTTCGCGTAGGAGATCAGCCCCTCGAAATCGGCGTGGTCCGAGAGCGGAAACGCCTCGTCCGCCCCGTACCGCCGGGCGGTCCCCGGATCCACCGCCCACCCGGTGAGCACCGCGGTGCGCCGGGGCCAGGGCCGGAGAAGCCGGGCGAACTTCCACACGTGCGGCGGGAACACGCCCACCTCGCCCGGCAGCCACGTTCCGTCGAAGCGACGGACGGCCCCGACCTCGACGCCGAGCGAGCGGTAGACCTCGGCCACCGCGCAGACCGACTCGTGCGCCACCACGCTGTGACCGCGGGAGGTGAGCGCCCGGATGACCTCCTGGCTCTTGCCGAGGCTGTACCCGAGGAGCACCGGCGTCGCCCCGCGCTCCAGGGTGCTCCGGGCGAATGCCTCGATCGCCCCCAGCACCTCGACCTTCGGAGGGAAGCGGTACCGCGGGTGCCCGAAGGTCGACTCGAGCACCAGCGTGTCGCACTCGGCCACCTGCGCCGGCTCGGCCGTCGAGGACGTCTCGAGGTTCAGGTCCCCGGTATACGTGACCCGCGTGCCGTCGGAGCGAATGACCCGCAGCTGCGCCGAGCCGAGGATGTGGCCCGCCGGGAGCAGCTCCAGGCAGAGCGGCCCCAGCTCGAAGGGGCGGTTGTAGGGGACCGGGAGAGACGACGGGAGCGCGCCGAGCCGGTGCGACATCAGCCGGAGCGTGGCCCGCGTGGCGATGACCCTCTCGTGCCGGGCGATGTGATCCGAGTGCGCGTGGCTCACGAAGGCCAGCGGCGCCTTGCGGTGCGCGTCCAGCCAGAGCGCCGTGCCCGACAGGTGGAGACCTCCGCGCCTCAGCTCGACGGGCATGACGTGGGTGCGGACTCTAGCGCCGAAACGCAGAGCCCGGCTCGACTGCGCAGGGGAAGAACGGACGCTCGTCGCTCATCGGTCGAAGGTCTGTGGGCCAGGCTCGGCCCGGCGGGCGAGGCGACTCATACCGCGCCCTGCTGACAGGCCTGGCCGTCGTCAGGACGCCACGGCCCTCCGACGCGCCCACAGCGCCCCTCCGAGCTCGGCGGCCACGATGCCCAGGACGATGAACGACCCTCCGGCGAGCTCCCGGCTCCCGAGACGCTCCCGCCCCACCGCCACCGACCAGAGGGCGGCGAACACCGGCTCGAGGGCGAAGATGAGCGCCGCCCGCACCGCCGACGTGCGCGCCTGCGCCCAGGTCTGAGCAAGCAGACAGACGACCGTGCTCAGCAGGCCCGTGTACACCACCGCCCACCACAGCGCCGACGAGGCCACGAGGTGCCGGGGAACGAACGGCAGCGCGATCAACGCCAGAAGCGCCACCACCCACAGCTGGACTGCGACCAGCGGCGTCGGGCGGTGCACGCGCGCCGCCGGCTCGAGCAGCACGATGTAGAAGGCGAAGACGACGGCGCAGGCGATGGTGAGGAGGTCCCCCTTCGCCGTCGCGCCCCCGCTCCCCGACACCCCGCCGGTCAGGAACCACAGCCCGGCGACCGCCAGCGCCACCCCCAGCAGCACCGGCGGGCTGGGCCACTTCCGGAACAGGAGCAGGCCCACGAAGGGCACCAGCAGCACCGAGAGCCCGGTGAGAAACCCGCTCCGCGACGGGGTGGTGAACTGCAGCCCCGCGGTCTGGGTGATGAACCCCAGGAAGAGCAGCGACCCCAGCCCCACTCCGGTCCTCAGCAGGCGCCGGTCGCCCAGCGCACGCCAGTCGACGGCGGTGAGCACCGCCGCGCCGAGGCTGAACCGGAGCACGAGGAAGGTGAACGGGTCGGCCAGCCTCACCGCGTCCTGCACCACCACGAAGCTCGCCCCCCAGATGGCGGTCACCACCACCAGCACGCCGTCGGCGAGGGCGGCCCTGTCGGCGCGGCCATTCACGGGACGAAGAAGAAGAGCAGGGCCAGGATGGCGTAGACCCCGAGCAGCATCGCCCCCTCGAGCCAGTGGGTCTCGCCGTCCAGCGTCACCAGCGTCGTGGCGCCAACGGCGAGCGCCAGCGACATCACCTCCAGGTGGCTGAACTCGAGCGTGATCGGATGCCCGAGGGGCCCGGAGAGGAACACCAGCAGCGGCGCCACCAGCAAGGCGATCTGCTTGCTGCTCTCGAAGCAGATGGCCATACCCACCTCGAGCTTCTTCTCCAGGGCCATGAGGACCGCGGTGCTGTGCTCGGAGGCGTTGCCCACCACCGCGATGATGATCACCCCGACGAAGGTTGGAGTGAGGCCCCAGCCCTCGATGACCATCTCCAGCGACCCCACCAGCAGCTCCGAGACGACGACCGTGGCCGCGGTGGCGACCAGGAGCACGGTGATGCCCAGCCCCAGCGACCAGGGACGCGGGGCGGTCGTCCCCTCGGACTCGAACTCCGCCTCCAAGGGGTCGGCGGTGTCGAACAGCTGCTGGTGGGTCCGGAGCGAGAACAGGAGGCTCAGCGCGTACAACACCACCAGGATGACGGAGACCAGCATCGACAGCGGGCGCATGAGATGGGTGACCGACTCGCCGAGCGTGACATGGAAGAGGTCCGGCACCACCAGCCCCACCACCGCCAGGTAGAGCAGCGCCGAGCTGGACAGGGCAGTGGTGGCGTTGAACTTCGGCCTCGGCTCCTTGAGGCCGGCAGCCAGGAGCGTCGCCCCGAAGACGAAGAGGAGGTTCCCCAGGATGCTGCCGGTGATGGATGCCTTCACCACCACCGTCTGCCCGGCCTTGAGCGCGGCGATGGCCACGATCAACTCGGCGGCGTTTCCGAACGTCGCGTTCAGCAGCCCCCCCAGCCCGGGCCCGAGATGACAGGCCACCGCCTCGGTCGCGGTGCCGATCCACCGGGCCAGAGGGACCAGGGCCAGCGCCGCCAGGACGAATATCCAGGTACCGGCGTGCAGCCAGGCGGCCACCACGGTCGCCGGGACGAACACCAGCAGGACCAGGAAGACGATGTCCGCGCCGCTCAGGCGAGGACGTGTGGTGGTGGCAGTCACGGCGGAGGGGTGCTTCTCGCCGGTCCCCTTCCCTGGATCAAGCTGGTAAAGCGTGGGGACGACCGGAGGTGGTGGCCATGGGTGAGCGTGCGCCGCGGAACATGGGCGACTACGAGGCGGAGGTCGGCGCCTTCCGCTGGGACCGGCCCGAGCGTTTCAACTTCGCCATCGACGTGGTGGACCGCTGGGCCAGCGAGCGGCCCGACGCTCCGGCGATGCTCCATTGCGACGACCGCGGAAACCGGAAGGTCTACAGCTGGCGCGAGCTGGCGGAGCGCTCGGTCCATGCAGCGCTCTACCTGCGCGACCTCGGTCTGCTGCCCGGGGACGGCGTCTTCACCATGCTCCCCCGGCTCGCCGAGTGGTGGATCCTCGCCCTGGGCTGCATGCGGGCAAATCTGGTGTTGATGCCGGGGACCACGATGCTCACCGGCAAGGACGTGAAGTACCGTCTCGAGCTGGGCCGGGCACGGGCGGTGGTCACCACCGCCGAGCACCTGTCCAAGTTCGAGGTCGGCGCCCACTCGGACGTCATCGCCTGGGTCTGCATCGACGAGGCGCCGGTCCCCTGGGTCCGCTTCCGGACCCAGACCGTGGACGGGGCACGGGCTGCGGAGTTCTCCGACACCGCCGCCGACGACCGGATGCTGATCTACTTCACCAGCGGCACCACCGGCATGCCCAAGATGGTGCCCCAGACCCACGCCAGCTACGGCATCGGGCACGCGGTCACCGGCAAGTACTGGCTGGACCTCGGGCCGGACGACATTCACTTCACCCTCTCCGACACCGGCTGGGCGAAGTGCGCCTGGGGCAAGGTGTTCGGCCCCTGGAGCCAGGGTGCGTGCTCCGTCGTCTACGACTTCCGGGGCCGCTTCGAGGCCAGGGGCCTCCTCGACCTCCTGGTCCGCGAGAAGGTGAGCACCTTCTGCGCGCCGCCCACCGCCTGGCGCGCCATCGTGCTCGAGGACCTCGGGGCCTGGTCCTTCCCCGCGCTCCGGCACGTGGTGAGCGCCGGCGAGCCGCTGAACCCGGAGGTCATCGACGCCTGGAAGCGCGCCACCGGGCTCACCATCCGCGAGGGGTACGGCCAGACCGAGACGGTGGCCATCGTCGGCATGTTCCAGTGCCTGCCCTTCAAGCCCGGGTCGATGGGCAAGCCCTCGCCGGGGTTCGACGTCCGGGTCATCGACCACGAGGGGCGCGAGGTGGCGGTCGGCCAGGAGGGCGACATCGCGGTGCGGGTCAGGCCGACGCGCCCGGTGGGGATGTTCGCCGGCTACCTCGGCGACGAGGCCACCAACGCCGCCGCGCTCCGGGGCGACTTCTACGTCACCGGGGACCGGGCGGTGCGCGACGAGGACGGCTATCTGTGGTTCGTCGGCCGCGCGGACGACGTCATCAAGACCTCGGGGTACCGGGTCGGTCCGTTCGAGGTCGAGTCCGCCCTCCTCGAGCACCCCGCGGTCGCCGAGTCCGCGGTGGTGGGCGTGCCGGACGACAAGCTCGGCCAGCGCATCAAGGCCTTCGTCGTCCTCAAGGCCAGCGCGGTCCCCTCGGAAACGCTGGCCACCGAGCTGCAGAACCACGTCAAGCGCACCACCGCTCCCTACAAGTACCCGCGGGAGATCTCCTTCGTCGCCGAGCTGCCCAAGACGGTGAGCGGGAAGATCCGCCGGGTCGAGCTCAGGCAGAAGCGCTGAGTGGCCGGGCAGCCCATCGATCGATTCCTGCCCGCGCCGGACGTGCGGACGGTGCACCGGATCCGCATCCGGGCCGCGCCGGAGCGCGTCCTGGCGGTGGCCGAGTCGTTCGACCTCGAGTCGCTGGGCCTGGTCCGTGCGCTGTTCCGCATCCGCGGCTGGCTGCTCCGTGCCCGGCCGCTGCCGCCGCACCAGCCGCGGGGGCTCGTGGACCAGATGAACGCCATGGGCTGGAACACCCTGGCCGTCGAGCCCGGCCGGAGCCGGGTCTTCGGTTCGGTGACCCGGCCGTGGGAGGCCGAGGTGCGCTTCACACCCGTGCCGCCGGAGCGCTTCGAGGCCTTCGCCGAGCCGGGGCTGGTGAAGATCGCCTGGACGCTCGAGGCCGAGCCGGATCCCCGCCGTCCCGGCACCACCGTGCTCCGCACCGAGACCCGCGCGGTGGGCACCGACGAGACCTCTCGCCGCCGCTTCCGTCGCTACTGGCGGATGTTCAGCCCGGGCATCCACCTCATCCGCCTCGTGCTCCTCCCCGCGGTGCGACGGGCGTGTGAGCGCGGCTGACACGGGCCCCGGGGGTCGCCCACAACCCTCCCCAGTGTCAGCAGGAACCGATTCCGCCCGGCCGGTGTTCAACGTAGAACCCCGCCGTCGCGCTGCCGTCCAGGCTCTCCGGCCCCGTCCCGAATGCCCGTGCTGCGGAACCTCCTGAAGACGATGACCCCGCCCGCGCGTGAGCGGCCCGGGGACTGGACGCAGCACCCCGACTACTTCGTCGGGAAGGAGGCGCTGTCAGGAGGGGACGCCGCCGCGGCGCGGGATGCCTTCGCCAGGGTGCTGTCCGAGCGACCCGAGCAGCTCGACGCCAAGGCCGGCCTGGCGCGGGCGAGCTTGCTGCTGGCAGACCCCGAGGCGCCGGGGATGGTGGAGGAGGTCCTGGCGCAGGCGCTCACCGGCACCACCGAGCTGCTGAGGGTGACGCTGGAGGAGCTGGGACCGGCCGCGGAGGCACAGGCGCTCCGTCCAGCCCCCGCCTGGCGCGTGGCGCAGCGGCTGGACGCCGATGGCGACGGGGCGGGCGCCCGGCCCTACTACGAGGTGGCGCTGCGTGCGGACGGGCTGGTCGGCCTGAAGGCGCGGGTCCGCGCGCTCGAGCTGGACCCGGAGCCGAAGGTCGATGCGCTCTCCGACGCAGCCGAGGTCACGGCGCACGAGCCCGAGTTGCAGAAGCGAGTGACGGCGCTGCTCAGGAAGTTCGCTCCCGCGGCGCCGAGGTCGATCGAGCTGCCTCCGGAGGAGACCCACCTGGAGCTCGAGCTCCGTCCGTCGCCGCCGCCGCGCGTGGTCCCGGTCCGGATCGAGGGCCTCGACGAGTCCGGGCTTCACCTCGCTGGGGCCAGCGAGCGCAGGACGCTGCCCTTCAAGAAGATCCTCGGCCTCGCGCTCGGCGTCGTGCCAGCCGCCGACGGCCGGAGCACGGTGCTCACCGATCTCGTCGTCGCCTGGCCCGAGGGAGAGAACGGCGCCATCGTCCTCCGGGTCAGCCTCGGCGACCTCGGACTCGACCGGCACTCTCCGGGGGTCCCGGCGAAGGAGGCCTACTGGCGGCTGGTGGGGGACATCGCCAGGCGCTCGGGGGCGAGGCGGCTGCCGCCCGGGGCGGAGAAGGAGACCCTTCCCCGGTACACGGGACCCGAGGAGATGACCCGCGCCTGCCACGGCACGGGCTGAGGCTCACCCGGAACCGGCGGTCAGGCCGTCGTCCAGCGGTCCACCGGTCCGTCGTCGAGCCGGCGGACCCGGGCGGCGTCCTCGAGCACCTCGAGGTTGCCCACCACCTCGGAGAGGGTGAGGTAGAGGCGTGCTCCCGCCTGCGTTCCGAAGAGCGCCTCGGACAGCTCCACCGACGTGCGCGGCCCGGCGGCGAGCGCATCGAGCAGCTTCTGCTGCCGGCGAGTGTAGAAGCGCAGCAGCGAGTCGATCGCCGCGCGGTGGCCCTGGAAGGGCGCGCCGTGGCCGGGGAGCACCCACTCCACGTCGAGCTCGCGGATGCGGGTGACGCTGTGGACGTACTGCACCAGCGCGCGGCGGGTGGTGCGCTGATCGACCAGCTCCAGGAAGGGGTTCGGCGAGGTGCGGGCCAGCAGGTGATCGTCGGCGAAGAGCAGCCGGTGCTCCGCGTCCCAGAGGCACACCAGCCCCGGGGTGTGGCCCGGCAGGTGGAGCACCTCCAGCCGGACCTTGCCGATGCGGAAGTGCTCGCCCTCGGTGAGCGGCTGGACCCGCGCGGGGTCGATGCGGCGGCTGTACTTGCCGCTGTGCCGCCCGATCGCGACCAGCCGCGGGAGCTGCTCCTCCGGCACGCCCTGCCGGCGGAGGAACGCGGTGTACGCCGGGGCCCGGGTGTCCCAGAGGTCCTCCCCCACCACCTTCTCCATGTCCCCGGGGTGCACCCGCACCGGCGCGCCGCTCAGCTCGGAGAGCAGCTGGGCGTTGCCGGCGTGGTCCACGTGGCCGTGGCTGACCACCACCTGCGTGCAGCGGCGCAGGTCGAGCTTCGCGGCTCGGGCCCCGGCCTGCAGCGCCTCCACCCCCTCGGGCGTGCCGATGCCGGTGTCGAAGAAGGCCACCCCGCCCCGGCCGTCCCGGATGGCGTAGGCATTGACCGGGCCGCCGGCATCGGGGAACGGGACCGGCATCGAGAGCCGGTGGATGCCCAGGGCGCGGAGGACCGGGTCCCCGTCGGGGAGTGCCTGTTCGGTCGTCACTTCGCCGCGTGGATGGCTGCGCGGAGCTCGGGCAGGACCTTGAAGAGGTCGGCCACGATTCCGTAGTCCGCCACCTGGAAGATGGGCGCCTCGGGGTCCTTGTTGATGGCCACGATGGTCTTGCTGCCCTTCATCCCCGCCAGGTGCTGGATGGCGCCGGAGATGCCGGCGGCGATGTAGAGCTTCGGCGCCACCACCTTCCCGGTCTGGCCCACCTGGTAGTCGTTGGGAACCCAGCCCGCATCGCACACCGCGCGGGAGGCGCCCACCGCGGCCCCGAGCTCGTCGGCGAGGGCCTCGATCTCCTTGAAGTCCCCCTTGGTGCCGCGGCCGCCGGAGACGACGATGCTGGCCTCGGTCAGCTCGGGCCGGGTGCTCTTCACCTCGTCGAAGGAGACGAACCGGGTGGGCGAGCTCGTCACCTCGGCCGGAGGCGGGAATGCCTTCACCTCCGCCGGGGCGCCCCCGGGCTCGGCGGCGGCGAACTCGGTCGCCCGGACGGTGAAGGCCTTCACCGGCGTGTTGAGCTTCACCTCGGCGATGACGCTGCCGGCCCACATCGGCCGGGTGAACGTCACCTCGCTCCCCGAGCCCGAGAACGCGGTCACCTCGGACGCCATGGCGGCCTTGAGCTTCGCCGCCACGCGGGGCAGGAGGTCACGCCCCTGCGCGGTGGCCGCGGCGCCCACCAGGCTGGCCCCGATCGAGGACGCCAGCGCGGCGACCGCCGGAGCGAACGACTCGGCGACGTAGTGGGCGAAGGCCGGCGAGGCGACGGTGTGGATGACTGCCGCGCCGTAGGGCTTGAGCTGCTCGGCGAGCGCCGCCGGGTCCCGGGCGAGCACGGCGAGGTGCAGGGGTGCGCCGGCCTTCTGCGCCAGGTCCTTCCCCGCGGCGATGGCGTTGAGGGTGGCCTTGCGCAGCTGCCCGTCGGGCTGGGCCTCGGCGACGATGAGGACGGTGGACATGGCTCTTGGCTTTCCTCAGATGACCTTGGCTTCGTTCTTCAGCTTGGTGAACAGCTCCTGCACGTCGCCGACCTTGACCCCGGCCTTGCGCGGCGGAGGAGCGGACATCTTCACCACCTCCACTTGCGGAGTGGCGTCGGCGCCCAGCCCGGCAGCGGTCAGCTCCTCGATGGGCTTGCTCTTGGCCTTCATGATCCCGGGGAGCGAGGCGTAGCGCGGGAGGTTGAGCCGGAGGTCGGTGGTGATCACCGCCGGCAAGGTGACGCCGAGCGTGGCCAGCCCGTTGTCGACCTCGCGGACGACCTGGGCGCTCTTTCCGTCGGCGGCGACCTGGATCGCAGGTGTCTTGGCCTTCTCGGCGTCGCTCTCCAGCGACTCCACCTTGGAGGCGAAGGTGGCCTGGCTCCAGCCCAGCCACTCGGCCAGGTACTGGCCGGTCTGGTTCTGGTCGTCGTCGATGCTCTGCTTGCCGAGGATGGCCAGGTCCGGCTTCTCGCGCTCGATGACGCCCTTGAGCAGCGCGGCGGCGGACATCGGGTCGAGCGGGCCGGTGTGGTTCACCCAGACCGCCTTGCTCGCCCCCATCGCCAGCGCATGGCGGAGCTGCTCCTGGACCTCCTTGGGTCCGATGCTGACCACCACCACCTCGCCGCCGTGCTTGGCCGCCAGGCGGAGGCCCTCCTCCACCGCGATCTCGTCGAAGGGGTTGATCTTGTACTTCAGCCCCTCCTGCACGATGCCCGAGCCATCGGCCTTCACCTTGATCTTCGACTCGGGGTCTTCCACCCGCTTGGCAGTCACCAGGATCTTCATTGGGTCCAGCTCCCCTGAGATGGGGCCCGGGTCACGCGTGACGCAGCGCGACAGGCACGCTGGTCGATTTACGCGTCAACCCCGAAGCGTGCAACCCGATTCGGCGGCGGCGTTCCAGTGCGGAACTGGCGGCGGCCCGATCCCCACAGGGGGACCGGGGCCACCCGGGTCGGTCAGTTCGCCGGTCAGCGGCTCGCCGTCTCCTTGGCGGGGAGGTAGCTGAGGTCGGGCCGGTACTTGAGGGTCTCGGTGCGGGCCGAGTGGTAGCTCTTCCGGAGGGTGGCGAGGATCGCCGCCCCCTGCTCCTTCCCGTAGGCCTCCTCCATCATCTGGTCGAGGGTCTTCTCGTTGGGGGCGAACGCGGCCCAGTTCGCGCGGCCCATGGCCAGCACGAACAGCGGCCCCTCCCCGCCATTGACCAGCTGGTACCAAGCGCTCGGGCCGGCCAGCGGGTAGTTGGTCTTCTTGATTCCCTCGTTGATCTTCTTCACCGCCTCGACGAACTCGTTGACTCCCTCCGGCCTCACCCGGAAGTAGGTGAGCGCGCTGTAGGCGGAGGGCGGGTCGTTGGTGGGCTGGTTCAGGCTCAGATCGGCGCGGCGGACGTAGTAGCTGGTGAAGAAGCGTTCCACCGTGGGGCCCACGGTCTTCTTCACGTCCGCCTCGTCCTGCTGCTCGAACTTGTCGCGCCCGTCGAAGTCCTTCCAGGCCCGCCCGAAGGTGCCGGTCAGGTACGAGCCGCTCGACTCGCCGGACACCACCTCCCAGGTGAGCCAGGTCCAGCCGTCCTTCTGCGCCTTGTGCCAGCCCATGTGCTTCTTCCGGGCGGCCTCGTACTTCTCCGCCATCCCGCGCCCGGGGGTCTGGGTGTTGATCTGCGCCACGTTCCCGGCGGGTTGAGCCAGAGCGGGGAACACCGGCGTCAGGGCGAACAGCATCGTGAACGCTGCGCTGCGTGTGAGCACGAATCTCTCCTTGCGAGGGTTGAGGCCCCGGGCGAGATGGCCTGCGTCGGAGAGCGGCTTCGGGCAGCCCGAGGGGGACCCGACCCCTTATCACGCGGTCTCGGGCGAGACGTCCAGCAAACGTGCTGCGCCGCGTCGCGCGTTTCCACGTGAGGACGGGCGCATGGGACGTGCTACGTGGTCGCCTCTGAAGCGAGGCGTTCGTGGAGGGGTGACATGGTGCGAATCACCTGGATGAGCGCGCTGGTGGTCCTGGTCCTCGGGGTGCCCGCGCACGCGCAGGACGAGATCCGGATCGGCGCGGTGCTGCCGGTCACCGGCAAGGAATCGAAGATCGGCGGCGCCTACAAGCAGGCCACCGAGCTGGCGGTCAAGGAAGCCAACGACGCTGGCGGCGTGCAGGTGGGCGGCAAGAAGATGAAGGTGAACCTCGCGCTCCTCGACGACACCTCGGACGCGGCGAAGAGCGCGCAGCTGGTCGAGCAGCTCATCACCCAGAACAAGTCGCACGCGATCATCGGCGGCTACGGCTCGCATCTGGTCCAGGCGCAGTCGGTGGTCCCCGACCGCTACGGCGTCCCGTACCTCTCCGGCGGCGCGGGGGCGACGGCGATCTACGGCCGGAGCAAGTGGGTGTTCGGCACGCTCTCCCCGGTGGAGCACCTCGCCGACACGCAGATGCAGTTCCTCGACGACCTGGTGAAGCAGGGCAAGCTGAAGACGCCGCTCACCATCGCCCTGGTCACCGAGAACACCGAGCACGGCAACGACTACGCCAAGGGGGTGAACGACTTCATCAAGAGCCACCCCGGCTACAAGGTGGCGGTCCAGGAGAAGTTCGAGCTCAACACCACCGACTACCGGCCGCTGCTCCAGCGGGTGGCGGAGGCCAAGGCGGACCTGTTCCTCGCCGACTCGCACCTCGAGGACTTCATCGCCATGCACCGCACGTACACCCAGATGGGGCTGCACCACCAGATGCTGACCCACGGGGCGCGGGGCTCGGACGCGGCGGCGCGCAAGGCGCTCGGTCCGGCGACCGACTACGTCTTCGCCAGCGGCTGGTGGTCGGACCTCCTGCCCTATCCACAGGTCAAGGAGTTCAATACCCGGTACAAGGCCGCCACCGGCACCGAGCCGCAGTGGTACCACGCCATGGCCTACGAGACGACGCGGGCGCTCCTCACCGCCATCTCCAAGGCTGGCTCGCTCGAGCCGGAGAAGATCCGCGCCGCGCTGGCCGGGCTGAAGATGGAGAAGAGCATCGCCCCCGGTCAGGTGCTGAGCTTCACCAAGACCGGCCAGTCGGATCTCCCCTTCGTGGTGACCCAGAACAAGCCCGGTGGGAAGGTGGACCTGGTCTGGCCGAAGGACAGCAAGACCGGCGATCCGGTGGCGCCCACTCCCACCAAGTGAACCCCAGCGCAGGGCGGGAGCCGCGGTGCAGAAGTTCGTCGTCGTCGCCCTCAACTCGCTGCTCGCCGCCGGGCTGTACGCCACGATGTCGTACGGGCTGGCGGTCATCTACGGGGTGATGCGGATCATCAACCTGGCCCACGCCGGGTTGATGATGCTCGCCGCCTACGCCACCTACACCCTGAACGACCGGTTCGGGCTCGACCCCTTCGTGTCGCTGGTGGTGGTCGCCCCGGCGTTCTTCCTGTTCGGGCTGGCCCTGTACGCCACCTTCATCCGCTGGTTGCCACGATCGAGCGCCGGCCCCTCCCTGCAGTCGCTCCTGTTGCTGTTCGGGCTGTGGCTGGTCCTGCAGAACCTCGCCTACGCCATCTGGGGCGGGGACACCCAGTCGATCCTCACCCCGTACACCATGCAGTCGGTCGAGGTGCTGGGCGGCCGGTTCGGCGTGCCGCAGATCCTGGTCTTCATGGTGAGCATCCTCTCGCTGCTGGCGCTCAATCTAGTCCTCCGCCGCACCTACCTGGGCAAGGCAATCCGCGCCGTCACCCAGAACCGGGACGCGGCGATGCTCTCCGGAGTCAACGCCGGGCAGATCGCCGCGGTGGCCTTCGGAATCGGCACCGCGTTCGCGGCGATCGGCGGGAGCATGCTCAGCGCGCTCTATGCCTTCACCCCGGACTTCGGGCGCAGCTTCCTGCTGAAGTCCTTCTGCATCATCGTGCTCGGAGGGATGGAGAGCTTCACCGGCGTGGCGCTGGGGGCGCTGGTGCTGGCCTTCATCGAGAACTTCGCCTCGGCGTACACCGCGATCCCGGGCTCGTTCCAGGACGCGATCAGCTTCACCCTCCTGGTGGTGGTGCTGGTGGCTGCACCGGGCGGGCTCCCCGGGGTGTGGCGCATGCTCGACCGGCGGGTGGTGGCGCGTTGAGGGCTCTGCTTCGCCGGCATCCGGCTCTCCCGGCCGGGCTCCTCTTCGCCGCGGGGCTGCTGCTCGCCCCGCTCCTCGCCGAGCGGGGAACGCTGAACGACCTGTGGAACATGGCGTTCTACGTGGTGCTCGCCTCGGCCTGGAACCTCCTCGGTGGATTTGCCGGCCAGGTCTCGCTCGGGTACTCGGCCTTCGTCGGCATCGGGGCATACACCACGGTGCTCCTGGCGAACGCGGGCTGGTCGCCGTGGCTGACCTTGCCCGTGGGCGCGGCGCTGGCGGTGGCCTTCAGCGTGATGGTGGGTCTGCCGACCTTCCGGTTGCGCGGGCCCTACTTCACCATCGCCACCATCGGGGTGGGAGAGGCGGTGCGGGTCATCGCCTCGGGGCTCGAGTTCACCGGAGGCTCGAGCGGCCTGCGGATGCCGCCGGGGACCTTCGACTTCAGCGCCAACTACTACGCCATGGTGGGGCTGGCGCTGGCGACCCTGGCGCTGGTGGCCTGGCTGCACCAGCACGCCTTCGGCCTGGCGCTGGAGGCGATCCGCCAGGACATCGACGCGGCCGAGGCGCTCGGGGTCCACTCCACCTGGGCGAAGCTGCAGGCACACGCGCTCTCCGCGGCGCTGGTGGCGGTCGGCGGGGGGCTCTTCGCCACCAACTTCCAGTACATCAGCCCGGGGAGCGTCTTCGACTTCCGGCTGTCCCTGACCATCGTGCTCATGCCCATCGTCGGCGGGATGGGCACGCTGGTCGGACCGGTGCTGGGGGCGATGCTCTTCAGCTACCTGCAGATCAAGCTCCTGGCGAGCCCGGCGCTCCGCGATTCGTACCTCTTCATCTACGGGGGACTGCTGATCGTGGTGATGCTCTTCGAGCCGCGGGGCATCGTGGGTCTCTGGGAACGACTGGTGGGCCTGCGACCCTGGCGGCGCACCCCGGCGGTGGCGGAGGCGACCCGTGCCGGCTGATCAGACGCCCATCCTCGGTGTCCGCTCGGTGAGCAAGCGCTTCGGGGGGCTGCTGGCGCTGGATGCGGTCTCCTTCGAGGTGCAGCGGGGGGAGATCTTCAGCGTCATCGGCCCCAACGGCGCAGGGAAGACCACGCTCTTCTCCTGCCTGGTGGGCTCGGTGACCCCCAGCTCGGGGAGCATCCGCTTCCGCGGGGAGGAGCTCTCCGGATTGCGCAACGACCAGATCGTCACCCGGGGGCTGGTCCGCACCCACCAGATCGTTCGCCCGTTCCGGGACATGAGCGTGGCGGACAACGTCCGGGTGGGGGTGCTCTACGGCCGGATGCGACTCCGGGGCCCGAAGGCGCGGGAGCGGGTGGACGAGGTGCTCTCCCGCACACAGCTCACCCAGCGGGCCCAGGCGAAGGCCGGAGTGCTGAGCATCGGCGAGCTGAAGCGCCTGGAGATCGCCCGGGCGCTGGCCACCGGCCCCGAGGTGCTCTGCCTCGACGAGGTGATGGGCGGGCTGAACCCGGCGGAGATCCAGCAGGCGATGGCGCTGGTCCGGGCGCTGCGGGACGGCGGGCTGACCATTCTGATGATCGAGCACCACGTCCACGCGGTGGCGGGCCTGTCGGATCGGCTGGTGGTGCTGAACTTCGGGAAGAAGATCGCCGAGGGCCGTCCGGCAGAGGCGCTGCGGGATCCGGCGGTGGTGGCAGCTTACCTCGGTGACGAGACGGGGGCCCGGGCGTGAAGGCGCTGGAGATCGAAGGGATCGACGTCTTCTACCGCGACGTGCAGGCGGTCTGGGACGTGTCGTTCGACGTGGAGCCCGGAGAGATCGTCACCCTGGTCGGTGCGAACGGCGCGGGGAAGACCACCACGCTCCGGACGATCGCCGGGCTGCTCAGGCCGCGCGGGGGGACGATCCGCTTCCAGGGCGAGGACGTCACGGGCATGAGCGCCTTCCGCTTGGTGGAGCGTGGCCTGGTGATGGTGCCCGAGGCCCGGCAGCTCTGGCCGCAGATGACGGTGCGCGAGAACCTCGACCTGGGAGCGTACGGGAAGGAGGCCCGGGCGCACCGGAAGGAGTCGCTGCGCACGGTGCTGGAGATGTTTCCCATCCTCGAGCAGCGGGCGCACCAGAACGCCGGGACGCTGAGCGGCGGCGAGCAGCAGATGTGCGCCATCGGGCGAGGGCTGATGGCCCGGCCGAAGCTGCTGATGCTGGACGAGCCTTCGCTGGGGCTGGCTCCGATGCTGGTCCGCCAGGTGTTCGCCGCGCTCAAGGAGATCAACGGCCGCGGGGTGACGGTGCTCCTGGTCGAGCAGAACGTGCACCAGGCGCTGGCCCTGGCGAACCGGGGCTTCGTCCTCGAGACCGGGCACCTGACGCTGTCGGGGCAGACCAAGGCCCTGCTCGGCGACTCGCGGGTGAAGGAGAAGTTCCTCGGCGAGGCGGCGCTGTAGCCCTGGTGACCCTGGAGCGTTCTGCCCCACGGCACTCCGCCGGGCTACTCGAGCACGAACAGCCGCACGCCCCCGCTCGTCGCCGCGGTGTGCCAGCCGGACGTCTCCGCCTCGCCGAGCGGCCCGTCCATCTCCGCCGTGGTGAGCGCGAGCACCGCCGCCGGTCCGGGCGCGCCGGCGGGAATGGACCGGTCCAGCACCCCCAGCGCCTCGATCGCGCGCACCGTCAGCTCCGAGGCCACCGCCGGGCGCCCGTGCACGTCCTCGAACAGCATCCCGGTGCCGGTGGCCAGCGCCGCCCGGACCCGCACGCCCGAGACGGCCGTCGCCCGCGCCACCTCCCGGGCGAAGCGGAGCAGGTCCGTCGCATCCTGGGCGCCGGCCGACGCGCCGGTCATCCACAGGCGGTTGCCCGCCTGGGCGAAGGCGATCTGCCACCCTCCCAGCCAGCCCTGGGCCTCGCGCGCGGCCTCGGCGAGCGCCTCCTGGGCGGCAGCGAGCCGGTCCGGCGCCGGCGGAACGACCTGCGCGACGTAGGCCACCGCCCGGAGCAGCGGCCGGGAAGAGGCGGTGGCGGTGAGCTCCGTCGCCCACGGCCGCGGCTCGGGCAGGGCCCACTCGCGGAGCAACGCCAGGTCTTCCGTCGTCTCGTCGACCGACTCGCCTCCGGGCCCGAGGAGCGCTTCCAGGCGATCCGCGCCGGTGCCGATGGGCCCCGGCAGCTCGGGTGGCCGCCGCGCGTGCGCGTTCCACCAGGGCAGCAGGAGCGGAGACTCGGCGCCGGCGAGCGGCTGCAGCCCTCCGCCCCCGTCCAGAAGGAGGTCGACCGTCTCCAGCGCCTCGTACCCGAGCCCGTTCCTGGGGAGGAACTGCACCACCCGCCGCACCCGCCCCTCCTCGTGGAGGCACAGGACGGCCAGCGGCACGCGGAGGCTCTCCTTGAGCCGCTCGGTGAGCCGCGCCGGCGCCATGGTGGCCGCCTCGGCGGTGAACCAGCGGGCCTGGCGCCACTCCTCGCCCATGGCCACCAGCTCGTCGGTGAGCACCCGGAAGACGTCGAAGAGCGACGAGAGCCGCTCGGCCTCGGCCACCACCAGGGACACCAGCGACCGGAGCCGTACCCGCACCTCGTCCAGGCGCTCCGGCCTGATCAGCCCCTCGATGCCATCGAAGGTGAGCGCCGCGATGTCCGGAGGCTTCAGCGCGCGCAGGCAGCTGCGGATGCTGACGTAGGTGGTGCCCTCGATCAGCATCGGCCGGCCCCGCCCGGCCAGCATCCGCTTCACCCGCGCCAGGTGGATGGGCAGTGCCCGGCGGAGCTTGCGCCGTCGCTCGGCCCACTCCGCCGAGGGGCTCCGCCGACCCGGCTGCGGCAGCTCGCCGTTCCCGCCGCGGAAGAGCGACACCACGATGTGCGAGAGCGGTCCGCCCACCGAGGTGGTGAAGGCCAGCGTCCCGGGAAGCGGTCCCGGGCCGGAGGGGATGGGCCTGAGATGTCGGCGGTCCCCGCTGAAGACGTGCTGGGTCTTGTTCACCTGCACCAGGCCCGAGGCCCCGAGCGCGTGGCCGAAGGTCAGCAGCCCCCCGTAGGGATTGCTCCACCCGTCCCGCATCCGCTCCACCGCCCGGTGCCAGTCGAGGCCCATCCCGAGCAGGAACGCCAGCTCGATGCTCGGGAACGCGTCGTGCACCACCGCGAAGCCCGCCCCGGGGAAGGAGGCCGGCCGGACCCCGGCGTCGTCCGCCGTCGCGGCGAAGGCCTCACGGATGGCGGTGGCGAAGAGCAGCGGTGACTGGCGCTCGAGGAAGCTGGGGTTGCTGCTCCCCTCGCCCACCCCCAGCACCTCCACCACCGGCGAGCCGGCGTGGCGCGGAGAGCGCGCGGCCAGCACCTGGGCCACCAGCTCCTCGTCCGAGGTCACCAGCGTGGCGGCCGCGCCGCAGCACGGGGCGGCGATGTCGTCGCCGTCGAAGTAGGGCGTCCGCCGGGTGCTCCGCCGTGGAAGCCGTCCGGAGAGCATCGCCGCGGGGTACGCACCCGCCGCCTGGAACTTCCGCATCGAGATGGTGGCCAGCCCCGCCTCCACCGCCTGGCGCGAGATGCCGAGGTTCCGGCGCATGCAGTCCATCAGCAGGTCGCCCACCACCAGCATGTCCAGTCCCCGCGCCTGGTCGAGGTCTCCGAGCACGGTGCGGATCTGGTACTGCGAGGCATAGCCCGAGGGGATGATCTGCCCGGCGACGACGAGCACCGTCGCCCCCCGCTCGGCGGACCGGGCGGCACGCACCGCCTGGGCGAACGCCCAGGCCCCGCTGTCCGACGTGCCGGCCAGGAACTGGCAGCGCGCGCGGCGCGACAGCTGGAGCATCGCCTGGAGCGTCTGGGGCACCAGGCCCACGTTCATCCGCTCGTTCGGGTCGAGCCCGGGCATGCAGGTGACGAACAGGTCGGTGACCCGGTCGCAGGTGGCTCGGTAGCCCTTGTCGCCGAGCAGCGCATGGAGGCTGGAGAGTGCGCGATGCCCCGCCGAGGCCAGGAGATCGGTCAGGGTCACCGGCTCGGAGAGGCCGAAGTCGCGCTCCCAGTCCGCAGGGCGGGCGCGCCCGTCGTCGCTCCTGTTCGGGTAGCGGAAGAAGAGCCGGGCGAGCGCGGCGGCCTCGGGCTCGGGAGCGGGCTCGGTGAGGAACTCGGTCGATCGCCGCTCCGGGGTCAGGAACCGGGGATTGCTCCCGTACTCGCCTGCCACCACGAAGACGCGCCGGCGCACGGAGCCCAGCAGAGCACGGCCGGGGGCGCCCGCCCACTCCTCAGCGAGACGCCGAGCGAGAGGCCGGGGCCACGCGCCACACGGTCCCGCCGGCGTCCTCGGTCACCAGAAGTGCGCCGTCGCGGGCGACCGCCACCCCCACCGGGCGCCCCCAGACGCTGCGCGCATCGACCACGAACCCGGTCAGGAAATCCTCGTACTCCCCGGTGGGCACGCCGTCCCGGGTCGGGATGCGGATGATCTTGTACCCGGTGCGCCGCTCGCGGTTCCACGAGCCATGCTCGGCGGCGAAGCCGTCGCCGTCGCGGAACGTCATCCCCAGCGAGGCCGAGTGCGCCTGGAGCAGCACGTCGGGGAGGCTCGCCTTGCCCGCGAGGTCGTCCCGCTGTCCCTTCAGGCGGGGATCCTCGTGGTTCCCGAGCCAGTACCAGGGCCAGCCGTACCAGGCGCCCTCGCGCACCCGGGTGACGTAGTCCGGGACCAGGTCGTCTCCGAGGCCGTCCCGCTCGTTGGTGGAGCACCAGAGGTCCCCGCTCACCGGGTGCACGGCCATGCCGACGCAGTTGCGAATGCCGGTGGCGAAGATCCGGCCGTCCTTTCCGCCGGGGTCGAAGGCCAGCACGTCTGCGCGACGCTCCTCGAATCCCCAGGTCGCGCCCAGACCGTGCGTGGCGTCCCAGGCGCGCATTTGGTCCCCGCTCCTCTTGCCCATGGACTCCGCCACGTTCGACTGGCTGCCCACCGAGACGAACATCCGCCTTCCGTCGAGGGAGAAGACCAGGTCGCGGGTGGTGTGGCCGCCGGTGGTCGGCGCCAGCTCGGGCACCACGACCTCGGGCCGGCTTCGCGCCCCGGTGTCGCCATCGCGGTAGGCGAAGCGCACCACCCGGTTGATCTCCGCGACGTAGAGCCACTGCGGCGAGGGCCCCGGTGGGTAGAAGGCCATCCCGAACGGCCCGTCGAGGCCATCGACGAACGTCGACCGCTGCTCGGCGCGCGTGGCCCCCTCCTTCGCCCGGAGGACCCGGATGCGCCCGCGATCGGTCTCGGCGACGAAGATGTCGCCGTTCGGGGCGACGCGGATCTGCCGTGGCTCCTCGAGCCCCTCGGCGAAGAGGTCCACCCGCCAGCCCTCGGGGGCGCGGAGGCGTGCGTCGGCAGGCCTGGGGACGACGCGGGGGCTGTTCCGAGCGGAGCTGGTGGCGAAGGGCGCCGGCAGGTCCTCCACCCGGATGTGGCGCCGCACTCCGGGGGCATCGGACCGCCAGTCCCCGAACGCCGCCGGACCGGTGAGCACGATCCCCGTCCCACCGTCGGACGCAGCCGCCGCGGCGGTCTGCGGTCGCTCGGATACCCCGGCGTCCGGTGCCGCGCTCTCCGCCCCGGCGACTCCAGGGGCCGCCGGAGTCTGTGAGGCCGGGAGCGACTTGAGGTAGGCCACCACGTCCGCGCGCGCTGCCGGGTCGGTCACCTTCTGGGCCATGGTGGTGCCCGGGACGAGCGCCCCGGGGTTGGCGAGGTACCGCAGCAGCAGCCCGGGCGTCCAGGTGCGCCCCCAGCGGGTCAGCGCGGGCGAGTACCCGAAGTCGGTGCTCGCCGCCTTGCGCCCCACCACCCCGCGCAGGCTCGGCCCCTGACCGCCGGCGGCTCCCCGCTCGACGGAGTGGCACAGCGCGCAGCGGTCCTGGAACAGGGAGGCACCGCGGGTGGTGCTGGGGTGGGGCGCGGCGAATGCGAGCAGCGGGAGGAGCACGGCGGACAAGGCGGTCTTTGGCTCGAGACGGGTCATGGCGCTCGGGGGATCGAGTCCTGGACGGGACAAACTATTGCCGCCAGCAGGCACCGGCGTAGCAGATGCGGCAAGACTGTCCGGCGGCGACTTCGGTGACCTGAGCCCGACGCTCACCCGACGACCAGAAGCGCACCGGCGCACCCTAGCCTCGACCGTCGCCTCGCGGTATGAGCCCGTGCTCGGCTCCTTCGATGCGACGCCCCGCCCCCCGTCCCTCCCGTGCGCGCTCCCGCCCCTCGGCCTCGCGGAGGAGGCTGGTGCAGCGCACGGACGCGCTGGCCTACGCCCGGGGGGTGCTCGACGCCGAGGCCTCGGCCATCCTCGGGGCCAAGGAGCGCCTGGGGACGAGCTTCATCCAGGCGCTGGAGCTGATGCGGGCCTGCGAGGGTCACATCGTGGTCACCGGCCTCGGCAAGCCGGGCTTCATCGCTCAGAAGCTCTCCGCCACTCTCGCTTCCACCGGCGTGCCGTCGCTGTACCTCCATCCCTCGGAGGCACTGCACGGGGACCTCGGCCGGGTCAGCCGGGGCGACGTGGTGCTCGCCCTCTCCAACAGCGGGTCGACCGAGGAGCTGGTGCGGTTGCTCCCCTCGCTCCGCCGCCTGGGCGCGCTGGTCATCGCCATCACCGGTGATGGGGACTCGCCGCTCGCCCGCGGGGCCGACGTGGTGCTCGACGTGGGTGCCATCCCCGAGGCCTGTCCGCTGGGGCTGGTGCCGACCGCCAGCTCCGCCGCGCTGCACGCGGTGTCCGACGCGCTGGCCATGACCCTCCTCAAGACGCGCCAGTTCAGCAGCGAGGAATACGCGGCCCTGCATCCCGGGGGAAAGCTGGGGCGGAGCGTGATGCGGGTCCTGGAGGTGATGCGTGCCGGCCGGGCCAATCCGGTGGTGCGGGCCGACGCCCCGCTGCACGAGGCGGTGGTGGTGATGACCAACACCCCCGGGCGGCCTGGGGCCACCAACGTGGTCGACCCCTCGGGCCGGCTGGTGGGCATCTTCACCGACGGCGACCTCCGGCGGATGGTGGAGAAGGGCAAGACCGACTTCGATCTCCCGGTCTCGGCGGTCATGGGCCACCATCCCCGCTGCGTGTCGCCCGAGGACCTGGCGCTCACCGCGGCGGCGCTGATGCGCGAGGCGCACGTGGACCAGCTCCCGGTGGTGAACGCCGACGGCCACCCGGTGGGCCTCATCGACGTGCAGGACCTCCTCGCCGCCCGGCTGATATAGGTCAGGGCGGCCGCAGTCGGTTGGGGCGGCCGCAGTCGGTTAGGGCGCCTTTGCCACCACGCGCACCCCGGCGAAGGCCTCGGCGCAGCCGAGGTCCAGGGTGTGGACCGCGTCCGGGTCCCCCTGCCCCACCGCGAGCGCGCGCTGCCCGGCCTTGAGCACCGTGTCCGGCGGAAGGGCGCTCTTGCAGAACACCGCCAGGAAGCGCGCCGGTCCCGGAGCCGCCTGGACCACCGGCCGGTCGGAGAGCACCGTCGGGCCGCCAGGACGGACGCGCTCGATGGCGCCGGTGGCAGGGGTCGATGGGCTGACCAGCACCACCCGGCGCGCGAGCAGCGCGAGCACGACCACCGAGGCCTCTCGCTCGGAGCTGACGCCGAAGGCCACCTTCGACCCGGCGGGGAGGGGCCCTCCCTCGGGCACGGGTTCGAGACCACCCTGCTGTCCCACCTGGTAGACGCGCAGCGCACCCTGTCCGGTCGACGGATGGAGTCTCCAGGGAATCACCCAGAGCGCGACGTACAGGGCGATGGCGCCGGCGAGGGCGAGAAGGGGGCCGCGGACGGCGCGGCGGCGAGGAGAGGATGGGCGCGGGGTGTCCACGAAGGCGAGCACGGGTGGGCTCCGGTACTCCCCTGCTTGCCAGCGCCCTCCCCGGTCCGCAAGCCTGCCCTGCCCCGGAACACGCCCCGACTGTGCCTGCTGTGCGGCTGACGACGCGGTAATCTTCGTCCTGGTAACCCTCCCTTGGATCTCGCCGTCGCTCGCCCCGGGCGCGTGAGGCAGGACCGGCTGTCCTCGCTTCGCGCCTTTCGCCATCCGAACTTCGTCCGCTTCTGGCTGGGCGCGTTCATCTCCAACGTCGGCACCTGGATGGAGACCATCGCGGTGGGGGTGTACGTCACCCAGTCCACCGGGCGCGCCGGCTGGACCGGCACCGTGGCCGCGCTGATGTACCTGCCCACCCTGGTGCTCGGGCCCCTGGCGGGCGCGCTGGCCGACCGAACCGACCGGCGGCGGCTCCTCTCGGTGCTGACCACGGCGCAGACGCTGCTCGCCGTGGTGCTGGCGGTGCTCGCCCTCACCGGTCGCCTCTCGGTGCCGGCGGTGGCAGTGCTGGCCTTCCTCGTGGGGTGTGTGAACGCGCTGGTGTCGCCGGTCTACTCCTCGCTGCTCGCCGAGCTGGTGCCGGCCGAAGATCTCCTGTCGGCGCTGAGCCTGAGCTCGGCGCAGTACAACCTGGGGCGCATCATCGGCCCGTCGCTGGCGGCGCTGGCCATCGCCGCCGGGGGGCTGGCGAGCGCGTTCTTCTGCAACGCGGCGAGCTTCGTCGCGGTCCTCGTCTCCCTGGTCCTGGTCCGCCTGCCACCGAGGCCAGCCCACGCCGGGCACGACGACCTGTGGGCGGAGATCGTCACCGGCTTCCGGGTGGCCCGCGAGGACGCCGGCATCCGCACCGCGCTGGTGTTGACCTGCCTCATCGCGGTGCTGGTCGCGCCGTTCATCGCCCTCATCCCCGTGTACGCCATCACCGTCTTCGGCCACGGCGCCGCGGGGACCTCGCTGCTGGCGACCGCGCAGGGCGTGGGAGCGATCGCCGCCGCGGTGCTCACCGGCCCGCTCGCCGACCGCTGGGGGCGCCGGCGGCTGGTGAGCCGGATGACCCTCACCCTGGGAGTGGTGGCGGCGGCCTACTGGCTCGTACCGCGCTTCTGGATGGCGGTGGTGCTGGTGGCCGTCCTGGGCGGCGCCTACCTCTCGACCCTGACCGGGGTGAACGCCACCTGCATGAGCCGGGTCTCCCGGCTGCTCCAGGCCCGGGTGAGCAGCCTGTACACCATGGTGCTCGGCGCGGGGTACGCGCTGGGGCTGCTCGCGCTCTCCTGGCTCGGAGATCGCGTGGGGCTCCGGCTGGTCATGGCCACGACCGCCGCGGTGCTCACCCTGGCAGTGGGGTGGATGAAGCGGCGCGGGCTGCTGGCGCTCCTCGATGGTCCGGCGCAGTTCCTCGGCCGGGACGAGGTGACCTTCGACGTCCCGACGCTGGCCGGACCGGCGACGATGAAGGAGGTCCCGGTGGCCAAGGCCCCCGGCGGGGTCTCCTAGCGAGATCCGCCGAGCTTCTTCTGCACCCCGGACCTCGAGGCGTAGTCGGGGGCGCTCGCCTGCAGCTTGGTCCACAGCGCACGCGCGCTCTGGCTGTTGCCGGCCTTCGACAGCCGGTCACCGAGCGCATCCACCGAGGCCGGGTCCGAGCTGACGGCCACCCGCCAGACGTTGTCCGCCATCGGCTGGCGCTGCAGGCCGACCAGGGCCCAGGCCATCCCCGCGCGCAGCCGCGGATTGTCGGGCTGGTAGGGCATCACCTGGCGGAAGGCATCGAGCGCGTCCTGGTACTTGTTGGCCACCAGCTTCGCCTCGCCGTCGTCGATGAGCCGGGCGAAGTTGGCCTTCATCTCCGGAGTCACGTCGGCCTTCTGGAACGCCTCCATGGTCTCCTTGCTGAGCTGGGGCGGTGCGGCCGGTCCGGCAGCCGCCGCGGGTCCCGGCGGTGGCGGCGCCCCGCTGGCCATCGGGGGCGCGGCGGCGACCACCGGCTTGGCCTCGGCCCGCGCCTTCTGCTGTTGCCGGGCGAACTTCGTCGCGCCGCCGGCGGCGACCACCTGGTCGATGCGCTCGGCGAGCGCCCGCGCCGAGGCGGCCTGGGGCGTGTTCGGCGCGAGGTCCGCTGCACTCTGCAGCTCCTTGCGTGCAGCCTTCAGCGCCGGGAGGTCGTCGCCCTTCAGGTCGAAGGTGACCGCCCCGCGTCCATAGAGGGCCGTGGCGTTGCGGGGCGAGAGCTGCAGGACGCGGTCGTATGCGGCGAGCGCTCCCTTGGTGTCGTCCATGAGCGCCAGGGTGTTGCCGAGCAGGGCGGTGGAGTCGAGGACCGGGCCGAGCGCCTCGAGCGCGCACGCCGCCGCCGGTCCGGGCTGCTTCTGCGCGGCGAGGCTCCGGGCTTTCTCCATCACCTTCTCCACCCCCAGGTCGCTCGCCAGCCGGCACCCGGCGGCGGCCGCGTCGGGGAGCGCGCCCTTCACTTGCCTCTTCTGCTCGAGGAAGAGGGTGCGGACCGGCTCGGCCGTCTTCTCGGCCTGGACGAAGAACTCCCGGGCGTCCGCCCACCGTCCGCGCCCGTAGTAGAGCTTTCCGATGGCCGCCGAGACCTCGTAGGGCTTGGGCCGCGTCTTGAGGTCGGCGGTGGCGTCCATCTTCTTGATGAGCTCGTCGGAGCTGGGCGCTGGCGCGCCCGGGGCGATGCTGGGGTGACCGGCCGGGAGCTCCGCCGCGGATCCGGGAGCGCTGGGCTGGGACCCCTCCGCCGGAGGAATGGCTGGATGACCGGGCGGGAGCGTCCCGGTGCCTCCAGCGGCAGCGCCGGGGTCGAACGAGCCCCCGGGCGGCAGTGGCTTCGCCGGCACCACTCCACCCGTGACGGGCGGGTGTCCGGGGGGAAGCGGCTGCCCCTGCGCGAGCAGCAGCGCCAGGGCGGTTGCGGCCATCGTCATCGGGGGCTCCACACGGCGGAATCGAGGCGTTGCACGGGCTGATCTCGCACGGCCGCCAGCAGCTCGGCGACCGTTTTCTGAAGAACGGGGTGGCGCGCCCCTGGATCCAGCTCGGCCAGCGGCTCGAGCGCGAACCGGCGGCGGTGGAGCTCTGGGTGGGGAATGCGGAGGCCGGGCAGGTCCACCACCCGCTCCCCCCAGAGGAGGATGTCGAGGTCGAGCAGCCGTGGCCCCCAGCGCTCGGCACGGACTCGGCCGTACGCCCGCTCGGTATTCAGGAAGGCAGCCAGCAGCGCCTCGGGGCTACGGCCGGTGGAGAGCGCGACCACGGCGTTCCGGAACTCCGGCTGGGCAGGCCCGACCGGTGCCGCGGCGTACAGCGAGGAGCGGCGGAGCACCCGGACGTCCGACAGCCGCCCGAGGTCCTCGACCGCCGCGGCGAGCGTGTGCTCGGGGTCGCCCAGGTTCGCCCCCAGGCCCACGTACACGGGTCCTTCGTCGCCCGGCGGAGCGGCGCTCACAGCCCCAGCACGTCCCGCATCCCGTACTGGCCGGGAGGCTGGCCACGGACCCACAGCGCCGCCCGGAGCGCCCCCTTGGCGAACTGGTCGCGGCTCGTCGCCCGGTGGCTGAGCTCGATGCGCTCGCCGGGGGCGAGGAAGAAGACGGTGTGCTCGCCGACCACGTCGCCGCCCCGGAGGGTCTGCACGCCGATCTCCCCGGGGGGCCGCTCCCCCACCTGTCCGGCGCGCGCCAGCCGCATCACCGAGGCATCCTGTCCGCGGGCCTTGGCCACCACCTCGGCCAGGCGCAGCGCGGTGCCGCTGGGGGCATCTCTCTTCAGCCGGTGGTGTAGCTCCAGGACCTCGGCGTCCCAGCCGGTGCCGAGGACGCGGCCGAGCAGCGAGGCGGCCTCGAGCATCACGTGCACCCCCACCGACATGTTGGGCGAGACCACCAGCGGGATGCGGGCCGCCGCGCGGTCGAGCTTCTCACGCTGGGCGACGGTGAAGCCGGTGGTCCCGGTGACGAAGGGGACGCCCTGGCGGGCACAGGCCTCGGCGAAGTCGGAGGCCGACTCGGGCGTGGTGAAGTCCACGGCGACGTCCGGACGGGCGTCCTCCAGCGCGGCGCTGAAGTCGTCCCGGAGCGGCAGGTGGAGCGCCGAGACGCCGGAGAGGGTCCCCACGTCGCGACCCCGGGCGGGGGTGCCCGGACGGGCCACCGCGCCGACGACCTTCACCGCCGGTTCCTCGGCCGCGGCCCGGACCACGGCCGAGCCCATGCGGCCCGGGACTCCTGCGACGAGCAAGGTGATGGCGGTCACGCCCGGTCCGATGTAGCACGGGGGCGGCCCTGCGTGAGCCGACCAGGGGCTCAGCCGGTGGCCGGGGCCGCGGCCGGCTCCGCCGGCTCGGAGCGCTGACCGGTGCGGGCTGCGCCCAGCGCCGCGACCGTCACCAGCGCGATGCCCAGCGCCTGGCCCCAGCCGGGGAACTGCCGGAGCATCACCGCCCCCACCAGGAGCGCCGCCGCGGGCTCGATGCTCATCAGCGTGCCGAACGTTCCGGCGTCGAGCCGGCGGAGCGCGAGCAGCTCCAGGGTGTAGGGAATGACCGGGAGGAGCAGCGCGAGCCCGAGGCAGACGAGGAGGACCACCGGAGTCACGTGCCCCAGCGCCTGCGCGAGTCCCACCGGCGTCGCGGCGATGGCCGCAGCGGGCATGGAGATCGCCAGGCCGCCCACCCCGTGAATGCGCTGGCCGATGCGCTGGGTGAGCAGGATGTACGCCCCCCAGCACACGCCGGCGCTCAGCGCGAAGGCGATCCCGACCGGATCGGTGAGCCCGGACCAGGGCTGGGTGACCAGGAGCACTCCGGCGAAGGCCAGCGGTGGCCAGACCAGACCCCAGCGGTTGCTCCGGCGGAGCACGGCGACCGAGAGCGGGCCCAGGAACTCGATGGCCACGGCGGTGGCGAGCGGGATGCGGGAAATGGCCTCGAAGAAGGTGATGGTCATCCCGGCGCTCACCACGCCGAGGAGGATGGCCGCCCCGAGGTCACGCCCGTGGAGCGCCCGCAATCTCGGACGGGCCACGGCGACGAAGACCACCGCGGCCCAACAGAGCCGCAGCCACGCCGTGCCCGCCGGGCCAACGAGGGCGAACACCGGAGTCGAGGCCGCGGCGCCGATCTGCACGATGAAGATGGAGCACAGGGCGAAGAGCACGCCCGTCGAGGTCCGCGTTCCGTCCGCCATGTCCGGGGCCATCTAGCGCCCTCGAGGCGTGGCCGCCGGGACAAGATCGCTCGCCAATTCGGGCCTGAGCGCCGGACCGACGCGAGTGCACCGGAGGTGACTGCCGGCCTCGACGCTCGGCGTCGTGAGCTCGGGGCTCGGAGCTCGGAGCTCGGAGCGCCGCCGGACGCTCAGCTCAGCAGCCCGAGCCGCCGCAGCTCGGTCGCCAGCGCGATCCGGTGCGGCTCGCCCAGCGGCACCAGCGGCAGGCGGATCTCGGGCCCGAACATCCCCATGAGGTGAAGGGCCCACTTCACCGGGATCGGGTTCGGCTCGGCAAAGAGCAGCCGGTGGAGCGGATTCAGCCTCGTCTGGAGCTCCAGCGCCCGCTCGCGCTCGCCGCGCCGGGCCGCGTCGACCATGTCCGCCATCAGTCGGGGCGCCACGTTCGAGGACACCGAGATGACGCCCTCGCCGCCGCAGGCGATGAACGGCACCACGGTGAAGTCGTCACCGGAGAGCATGGTCAGCCGCGCGCCGCACCTCTCGCGCAGCTCGACCGCGCGGACCATGCTCGCCGTCGCCTCCTTGATCGCGACGATCTCCTCCAGCTCGCACAGCCGCTGCATCGTCTCCGGGAGGATGTCGCCGCCGGTCCTGCCTGGCACGTTGTAGACCACGATGGGGAAGCCAGGATGCGCCCGGACGCAGGCCCGGTAGTGCTCGAGCAGGCCCGCCTGGTTCGGCTTGTTGTAGTAGGGGGTGACGATCAGCGCGGCGTCGGCGCCCACCTCGCGGACCCGGCCCATCGACTCGATGGTCTCGGCAGTGCTGTTGCTCCCCGCGCCGGCCACCACCGGGACCCGGCCCTTCGCTTCCTCGACGACGACCCGCACCGCCCGGACGCGCTCCGCCGAGGTCATGGTCACTGCCTCGCCGGTGGTTCCGCAGGGCACGAGGCCCAGCGTCCCCCCGGCGAGCTGCTGCCGCACCAGCGCCCGGTACGCGTCCTCGTCCAGCGCCCCGCCGCGGAACGGCGTGGCCAGCGCGGTCATCGACCCGTGGAGCTTCATCGCGCCAGCCACCCTACCGTCGGGCTGGCTCGCCGCGCCAGAGGTCCGCCACCCGCTCCCGCCGGCGGACGAGGCGCGCCCTGGCGCCGGACACCAGCACCTCGGCCGGCCGGGGGCGCCCGTTGTACGTGCTGGCCATGCTCATCCCGTAGGCGCCGGCACCGCGGATGGCCAGCAGCGCCCCCGGCTCGGGAAGCACCAGGCGTCGGTCCCGGCCGAGCACGTCGGTGGACTCGCAGACCGGTCCCACCACGTCCACCAGGCGGGTCCTCCCCCGGGGCGCGCGCACCGGGACGATGGCGTGCTCGGCGCCGTAGAGCGCGGGGCGGAGCAGGTCGTTCATCCCTGCGTCCACCACCACCAGCGTCCGCCCGCCGGCGCGCTTGCGGTACAGCACCCGGGTGAGCAGCACACCCGCGTTGCCGACCAGCACCCGGCCCGGCTCGACGAGCACGGTGGCCCCCGTCTCGCCGGTGGCCTCGCGGACGGTGGCTGCCCAGCGGGCCGGCGACGGCGGTTCCTCGTCCTGGTAGCGGATTCCGAGGCCTCCGCCCACGTCCAGCCACTCCAGTGCATGCCCCTCGCCACGGAGCACCCGGTAGAGGTCGGCCACCTGGCGGAGCGCGGCCCCCAGCGGACCGAGCCGGGTGAGCTGGCTGCCGATGTGGCAATCCACCCCGCGGGCACGGAGCCCGCGCATCCGGCGGGCGCGCGCGTAGAGCGAGCGGGCCTCGGCGAAGGGGACCCCGAACTTCGAGGTGGCCAGCCCGGTGGAGATGTGCCGGTGGGTGCCGGCATCCACCCCGGGGTTCACCCGGATGGCGAACGGCGCGCGCCGGCGGAGGCGGCGGCCCACCCGGTCGAGCGCCTCGAGCTCCTCGGCACTCTCCACGTTGAACATCCCGATGCCCGCCCGCAGCGCGAGGGCCATCTCGTCCTCGGTCTTGCCCACTCCGGCGAAGACGGTGCGGGCCGGGTCACCGCCGGCCTCGAGCACCCGGGCCAGCTCGCCGCCGGAGACCACGTCGAAGCCCGAGCCCCAGCGGTGGAGCGCGGCGAGCAGCGCGAGGTTCCCGTTGGCCTTGACCGAGTAGCAGACCAGGTGCGGGGCGCCCCCGAAGGCCTCGTCCACCACCCGGAAATGCCGCCGGAGCGTCGCCTCCGAGTAGACGTAGGTCGGCGTCCCGACCCGGGCGGCGATGCGCTCGAGCGAGACGTCCTCGGCGTGGAGCACCCCCCGGACTGGATGGAAGTGGTCCATCGGCAAGCCACCGCTACAGCCCGGCGTCGGGCGCCGAGCCCCCCGGACCGGGCGGCGCAGTGGGAGCCGCGGGTGCGGCCGTGGGAGCCGGCACCGGATCGGTTGGCGCGGGCGAGCGAAGGTTGTTGGGACGGACCCCGCAGGCCGCGGCCACGGCGACGAGGAGGACGAGCGCGGGTCGCCTAGAAGCGAATCCCGAGCTGGACACGGAGCGCCTGGGCGATCGAGGGCGAGACCGGGGTGGTGAGCCCGTAGTTCCACTGCAGCCCGTCGAAGGGGAAGAGGATGCCGTACGCGAGCTGGGCGTAGAAGCCGTCGTCGGTCTGGTAGCGCACGCCAGCGTCGATCTCGAACCCGAGCTGGGTGCTGTTCCCGTTGGGGGTGCTCGTGGGCTTCAGCGCCTTGGAGTAGATGAGGTTCCCGAAGACGCTGAGCGAATCGTTGAAGGCGTAGGAGACGCCGGGCTTGAGGTAGAGCGCGTCGGTGATGCCGCCGATGATCTCCCGCCAGAGGATCAGGTCGATCCGGTAGTCCTGGTTGAAGCGGAAGTTCCGGATGTCCTTGTCCTGGCAGGCCGGCTCGTTGGACGGCGCACCGAAGCTGCAGGGGCGCTGCCCGTACTGCGCCCCCTCGTAGTCGCCCCACTGGGCGCCCGAGGTGCTATTGCCGGGCCGGGTCTGCCCGCTGGGGCGGTTGGGCTTGTTTCCGAAGCCGGGCGCCGAGTCACCGCTGGCCGCGCCCACCTCGAAGCCGATCTTCAGCGCCCCGTCGAGAAGCCGCCACTCGGTCTGCAGCGCACCGCCGTACTGGGCGATGGTCAGCTCCGGCCCATAGTCGCAGCTCGTGCTGGCCCCGTCGTTTCTGGGCAAGCAGCCCTTGGCCTTGCCGAGGTACGCCGCCACTTCCAGCTCGAGGCGAAACGCCTTGCGCTCGAGCTTGAGCCAGATGTCGGGGATGAAGAGGTAGGCGCTGCGGGAGATCCGGCTCAGCGATCCGGCGGGAATCGTGTACGGGTCCTGATCGCTGTAGCTGGTGCTGTCCCCGTTCTGCTTGTACTCGTAGTTCTGGCTCCGGTACTGGAAGAACAGGCCGTAGTTGAAGATGGTGCCACCGGCGTCGATCTTGGTCCTGGCCTTCTGGTCGGTGTCCTTCCGGGCGAGGATGATGCCGAAGGTGTGGGCGTCGTCGGCGTTGGTGACGTCGTACGGCTGACCCTGGGTGTTGACCCGACCGCTGACCAGGCCCTCGAGATCGAAGTCGAGGGTCGGCACGATGAAGAAGCCGGGGAGCGGCTCGGCCACGAACTGGAACCGGTCCACCGTCGAGCCGTGGTCGCAGTCGAGGCAGTTGCCGTCGTTGTGCACGATGCCCAGGCCGTACTGGTCCCCCATCCGGCCGAACTTGAGGAGTCCGATGGGGGTGGCGACCTCGCCCCAGACCCGCTTCACCGCGAGGTTGCTCTGGCTGGAGTTCACGCCGGGGACCGGGGGAATCTGGCTGGCCCCGAGGATGCCGATGTCGACCCGGTCCTGCCTGACGTAGGCGTACTCCGGCGTACTCCCCCACACCAGGTTGTCCAGCGCGTCCACCTGGGCCCGGATCCGCACCTCCTCGGAGATGTTGAGGGTGGGGTCCAGCCGGAAGCGCATGTTGGTGCCGGCGATGCTGTGCCCACCGGTGAGCCCGGAGGTGGTGAACTGCCCGTCGGGCCGGGGGAAGAGCCAGTACCCCGAGGAATCCGGCGGCTGGTCGAGATCGAACTTGTGGAACAGCTCCGGACGCACGCGGAAGTATCCGTGCAGCTCGACCAGGTCGAGCTTGCGGTGCACCGCGGCCTCCGCCTCCCACGAGCTGCCGGCGGAGGTGGCGGCCACGGTGGCGGCCTGGGCCCGCATCTCCTCGCGCAGCTCCTTCTTCGCCGCCTCGACCCGCGCGTCGATCTCCCGCTGGATGTCGGCATCGCTCCGGAACTTCGGTTCGGCAACGGGTGCGCCGGGAGGTGGCGTCTGCGCGAGCGCGGTGGCGGAGACGAGCAGCGCCGCCAGGGCAGTGACCTTCACTGTGTTTCTCCGGAGGGGTAGGACGAAGGGCGCGGCATGAAGACACCCACGCGCATCCGTGTCAATGAGGTGTGCGTCTGCTTTCGCGCCCCGGCCCTCTCTCTGCGCTAGCATCCCGGACAACATGAATCGGAGCGTCCGGATTCCCCTGCTGTCACTCGGTGCCGCGCTGCTGCTCGCGGCGGTCGGAGCCTGCGGTGACAGCCTGACCCAGTTCGGCGAGGCGTGCTCGGTGTACGCGGTGGAGAACAGCTGCGAGTCGCCCAATGCCTGTCAGTGCCGGGTGGGTGCGCCGTACTGCGTCTGCACCCACCGCTGCGAGAAGGACACCGACTGTCCCGGTGGAACCGTCTGTCTCACCGGCCAGAACCCGGCGAACAACCAGCAGGACCTGTTCTGCTTCAAGAAGGACGCCGGCCGCTGACCGGGTCCGCCGGCTCCGGCGGGCCCTGGCGAAGCTCGGTGAGCACTCCCCGCATCCCCCTGGGGTGAACGAAGGCCACCCGCGCGCCACCGGCGCCGGGGCGCGGCTCCTGGTCGATCAGCGGTGCACCTGCCTTGCGCAACGAGTCCATCGCCGACTCGATGTCCTCCACCTCGATGCACACGTGGTGGAGACCCTCGCCGCGGGTGGCGAGGAAGCGGGCGACGCCCGAATCGGAGGTGGTGGGCGAGATGAGCTCCACCCGGCCCATGCCGTGGCCGAAGATGGCGGTCCGGACCAGCTGCTCGGGCACCTCCTCCACGTGGGTCAGCTCGAGCCCGAGCGCGTCGCGCCACAGCCGGATGCTCTCCTCGAGATCGCGGACCACGATCGCCACGTGGTCGAGGCCCTTCGCATGAACGGTCATCCCTTGCTTCTCCTCGCCGGCTGGCAATGGGGACAGAAGTCGGTTCTGCGGCCCGCCTGCCGCAGCAGCCGGATGGGCGTGCCGCAGCGCGGGCAGGGCTCGGTGGCGCGAGCGTAGACCTTGAAGGGGTTCTCCGTCCCCGGCTCCTCGACGTAGGCGATCTCCTCGGAGTCCTCGGCCGAGAGGGCGAAGGCGAGGCCCTTGCGGATGGCGGTGGCCAGCCGGTTCCACTCCGGCAGCTGGAGCGAGCGGGTGGGTCGGGCCGGATGCAGCCGCGCCCGCCAGAGCGCCTCGGCGGCGTGGATGTTCCCCAGGCCGGCGAGCCGCCGCTGGTCCATGAGCGCGACCTTGATCGGAACCCGGGTCTGGCCCAGGGCGTCCCGGAGCTGCCGGCCCGACAGAGGGGTGAGCAGCGGGTCCGGCCCCAGCGCCTGGAGCGCGGGGAGGGTCCGGAGCGCGGCCGCTGGATGGGGCTCGATGCGGCCGAAGAGGCGGGGGTCCCGGTAGTGAACGACGCTGCCGTCGGCCAGCAGCAGGCGCGCCCGGCTGTACGGGACCGCCTCCCCGGCCGGCCGGCGAACCCATTTCCCGGTCATCCCCAGGTGAGAAAGGAAGCCCTGGCCCGACTCCAGGGCCACCAGGAGCAGCTTGCCGTGGCGGTCGGCCCGGGTCAGGCGCCCCCGGAGCCGGCGGAAGGTGCCCTGGCCGCCCGAGCGGAAGACCCGCGTCCGCCCGGCCTCGGCGCCCGTGACCTCGGACCCTCCGAGCCACCGCTCCAGGGTCCGTCGCGCAATCTCCACCTCCGGAAGTTCCGGCATTTTTCGGTTCGCCAACGGGCCCGACTCGGCATTAAGCCCCACGTTCGCCGACAGGAGGAGTCATCCATGGCAGACCTGGCAAAGAAGTACACCCCCAAGTCGTTCCCCCACCTCAAGGGACTCAAGGGCATCAGCGACGGCGTGCTCGAGTCACACTTCAAGCTCTACGAGGGCTACGTCAACCGGACCAACAAGCTGACCGAGACCCTGTTCGGCCTCGCCAAGGAAGGCCAGGCAGCGGGCACCAACCCCGCCTACGCGGAGATGACCCGCCGGCTGGGCTTCGAGTACAACGGCATGGTCCTGCACGAGTACTACTTCGCCGGGATGAAGCCGGGGGGCTCGGGCAACCCGGGCAGCAAGCTGAAGGCCGCCGCCGAGGCGAGCTTCTCCAGCTGGGACGTGTACCAGGCGGACCTCAAGGCGGTCGCGACCATGCCGGGCATCGGCTGGGCCGTCACCTACCAGGACCCGACGACGGGGTGGCTCTCCAACCACTGGATCACCCTGCACGAGACCAACAACATCGCCGGCTTCCGGCCGATCGTGGTGCTGGACGCCTGGGAGCATGCCTTCGTCCCGGACTACAAGCCGTTCGAGCGCGCGAAGTACGTCGAGGCCTACTTCTCCAACATCGACTGGGGAGCGGCCGAGAGCCGCCTCAAGTAGGGGGACCCGCGCCGCGGGCGAGCCGGGCGTCCAGCCGTGCCCGGGCGTCCGGCCACTCGCGGGCGAGCATCGAGTAGTAGGCAGCGTCACGGGGGCCACCGTCCGCCGCGGCCGAGTGCGCGCGCATGATGCCGTCGAGCTTCGCGCCGATGCGCTCGATGGCGCTGCGCGAGCGGACGTTCCGGGAGTCGGTCTTGAGCGAGACCCGGTACACGCCCCACCGCTCGAACGCATGGGCCAGCATCAGGCGCTTGGCCTCGGTGTTGACCCTGGTGCGCTGGACGTGCGGGGCGAGCCAGGTCCAGCCGATCTCCACGGCGTGGGGGACACCGGGCGGACGGCCGACGTCGGAGCCCGGGGGAATCGCCCAGAACTCGATGTTGCCGAACCGGGTGGTCCCGACGACCGTTCCGCTCCGCGCGTCGATGGTGGCGAACGGGAGGGCGACGGTCCGCCGCTGCTCCTCGAGCGCGGTGGCCACGTAGGCCTCCAGCTCCGCCCGGTTCCGTGGGACCGGGGTGAGGCCGAAGGTGTCCCGCGGGCCCTCGATGACGGCCTGCAACCCATCGAGGTGCTGGAGGCCGAGCGGCTCGAGCCGGACGTGCTGGCCCTGCAGCGTGACTGGGGCGACCGGTTCCATCGCGGCCATCAGCCTGTCATGCGGCAGCAGGGGTGAGCAGCACAGTCGGGCGCCGGCCAGGGGGCGGTTGCGCCGCGATTTCGATTCTTCTAGAAATATTGCAATGACGACCTCGGATGCCCTCGCCTCGCTCGGCTCCCTCGCCCAGGAGACCCGGCTGGAGGTGTTCCGCCTGCTGGTGCGACGAGGCCCGGAAGGGCTGTCGGCGGGCGCGATCGCCCTGGCGCTCGACGTCCCGGCCTCCTCGCTGTCGTTCCACCTCCACCAGCTGATGCACGCCGGTCTGGTCACCCAGGAGCGCCGGAGCCGGCAGCTGATCTACGCCGCGGCGTACGACCGGATGAACGCGCTGGTGGCCTACCTCACCGAGAACTGCTGCGGGGGCGCCAGCTGCGGCCCGGCCGAAGCGCTGCGCTGCCCTCCCCCGGCTGGTCCGGTGTCGTCACGCACGGGCAGCAGGGGGCGCCGGTGAGCTCGCTCTCGCGCCGGGCGGTCGCCGAGGGGTGCGGGACGGCGATGCTGCTGGTGGCAGTGGTCGGCTCGGGGATCATGGCCGAGCGGCTGTCCGGCGGGAACGTGGCCCTGGCGCTGCTGGCGAATTCGCTGGCGACGGGCGGCGCGCTGGTGGCGCTGATCCTCGCCTTCGGCCCGGTCTCGGGCGCGCACCTCAACCCGGCGGTGACGGTGGCCGACGCGAGCCAGGGCGGGCTTCCCTGGCGCGAGGTCCCGGCCTACGTCCTGGCCCAGATCGTGGGCGCGTTCGCCGGAGTGGCGATGGCGCACGGGATGTTCGAGCTGCCGGTCTTCACCGTGTCGGCGCACGCCCGCCCTGGCAGCGCGCAGGTGCTCGCCGAGGCGGTGGCGACCTTCGGGCTGCTCTCGGTCATCTGGGGGAGCGCGCGCTCCCGGCCGGGGGCGGTGGCCTTCGCGGTGGCAGCGTACGTGACCGGCGCCTATTGGTTCACCGCGTCCACGGCCTTCGCCAATCCCGCGGTGACCCTCGCCCGGGCAGCCACCGACACCTTCGCTGGCATCCGTCCGGCCGACGTCCCGGGGTTCCTGCTGGGTCAGGCGATCGGCGCAACGGCGGCGACCGCGCTGTTCCGCTGGCTCGCGCCCCGGCAGGTGGCGGCGGTCGCCCCGGATCTCCTCGCTCCCCACTCCTCGCCGGAGACCTCGCCATGAAGACCGACCATCGTCCCTACCGGGTGCTGTTCCTCTGCACCGGGAACTCGGCCCGGAGCGTCTTCGCCGAGTACTTCCTCCGGCGGCTCGGGGGCGCGCGTTTCGAGTCGTACAGCGCCGGGGCGTCCCCCTCGGGGGCGGTGAATCCAATGACGCTCCAGGTCCTCCGCGAACGTTTCCACATCGACGCCACCGACGCCCGGAGCAAGTCCTGGGACGAGTTCAAGGACCTGACCTTCGACTTCGTGATCACCGTCTGCGACAACGCGCGCGAGACCTGCCCGGTGTGGCCAGGGCAGCCGATCATCGCCCACTGGGGGGTGGACGATCCGGCGGCCTTCGTCGGCACACCCGAGGCCAGGGAGCGTTTCTTCCATCGGGTGGCGCTCACTCTCTACGCCCGCATCCAGATCTTCACCTCCCTCCCGCTCGAGCAGCTCGACCGGCTGAAGGTGGAGACCCTCACCCGGAACATCGGGCGGGATCGGTCTCCGCAGGAGGACTCGGCGGCATGATTGCCTCCGCGACGCGTCAGAGCGTACGTGCGGCAACGGCCGAGGACTGGCCGGCCATCGAGCGGCTCCTCGGCGCCCGCGACCTTCCGACCGCCGGAGCCCGAGCGCATCTGGGGACCTTCGTGGTCGCCGCGGAGGGGCCGGTGGTGGTGGGTTGCGCCGGCATCGAGCGGTACGGCGACGTCGGCCTCCTCCGGTCGGTCGCCGTGGCGGAGGGTGTCGCCGGGAAGGGGCTCGGCGCAGCGGTGGTGACGGCGCTGCTGGAGCGCGCGCGCGGCCTCGGTCTCCGGGCGCTGTATCTGCTGACCACCAGCGCGGCCGGATACTTCCCCCGGTTCGGGTTCGAGACGATTCCACGCGGCAGCCTGCCCGCGGTCCTCGAGGCGTCCGAGGAGCTCCGGGGCGCATGTCCGGCCTCTGCGGTGGCGATGCGGCTCACTGTCTGACGGCGACTCCTCGCCGACCCGGCGTGACGAAGGGACGGACGGCAGCAACATCCGGGTCACGGGATGACCGGAATCGTGGAAATCAGGGAACACGCGTGTCGAGCGCCGGGCCGGAACGTGGCGCGCAACGTGGCGTCCCAAGACGATCTCGGAGTCGGGCGGGGGGGGACGCGGCGTTCAGACTGTGGCTCTCCGAACTCATCCTGCCCGCTGCCTGGTACCCCCGCCGAACCGGGAGCGCGCTTGGGGACGTGGAGCGCACTCTGGCGTCCATGTTCCCGGTCCCGACGGCTAGCCGTTTCGGCGCGCCAGGAAGGAGGAGCCGCTTGTCCTGCCGCCGCGAGGGTCGGACCGCGCCCGCTCCGTTGCACCCCGCCGAGCTCCGGACCGAGGCCAGGGCCATCCCGCCTCAGAGCCCCACGCAGTCGCGCCTTCGGTGTTCCTCAGGGCGACTCCGGCCTCCAGTGCACGGCACGTCTCGCGCCCTGGCCGACAACGAGCACCCGAGGCACTCGTTTCCGACCCCCGGCCACGCGACCACCTCGGCTGTCACTCCCGCCCACTACCTTCCCCCCGAATGGCCTCCTCACCGCCCGGCGAGAAGACGTCGCCCCCTCACCTCGTCCGGGAGCGTGCGCCGGTCACTCCCCAGAGCAGCCCCGAGCGGCTCGTCCGCACCTGCCTGAACTGCGGGGAACCGCTCGAGGAGCGGAAGTGCAAGCTCTTCTGCCGCTGCGGCTACTACGCCTCGTGCTCTGATTTCCTCTGAGCCCGCGCTCCAGCGTGGTCAGCGCCGGGTGTGCGCCCGGCTCGGGGCGGCCCGTCGACGGGCACGAACCGGCCTGGTCCGCGCGGCCGGTCGCGCCGGTCCCTTGCGCGCGGCGACCAGGCTCTGCTCGAGCGCCCGCGCCAGGTCGACCACGCGGCCGGGCTGCGGCGCGGGGGGCACCTCGATGGTCTCCCCCTTGGCCTTGCGCTTGATCAGCGCCTCCACCCGCTGGCGGTGCTGGTCCTTGAAGCGCTCGGGACGGAAGTGTCCGCTCATCGAGCGGACCAGCTGCTCGGCCATCTGCAGCTCCTTGCCCCCCGCCGCGGCCTTCGGCACCTCGGGCGCGGCGAGCACCTCGTCGGCCCAGACCAGGGTGGTGAGGGTCAGCCGGCCTCCCACGCTCCGCACCATGCACAGGTGCTGCTTGGTGCTGAGAACGACGCGGGCGATCGCCACCTGCCCGGTCCGCGCCAGTGCCTCGACCAGCAGGGCGTAGGCCTTCGCGGCACGGCCCTCGGGAGAGACGTGGTACGAGCGGTCGATCTGCAGCGGCTCGATCTCCTGCAGCTTGACGAACTCCTCGATGCCGATGGTCCGATCGCGATCGGGTTCCGCCGCGCGCAGCTCCTGCTGGGTGAGGGTGATCACCTTCGACTTCGAGACCGCGTACCCCTTCACGATGTGCGGCCAGGGGACCTCCTGACCGTCCCGCTCGCAGAGGCGCTTCTCGCGGATCCGGCCTCCATCGGCGTCGTGGTAGAGGTGGAACTGGAGATCGAGCCGTCGGGTCGCCGGGTACAGGGACACCGGGACGTTCACCAGTCCAAAGCTGATGCTGCCTTTCCAGTACGGGCGGGGCATGGTGTCCGTAGGGTTGGGCCTTTGCCTTTCCGGACGGAAGGGGTGTCCTCCAGGGACTGTTGGCGAGGAGGCCAGCGGTTGCGCGGTGGGCGGGCAGGAATCATCCATGCTTTCAGGAGACTCTCCATGACCCGACCCTCGTTCCGAACCCTCTTTCTCGCCCTCGCCCTCGCCCTCGTCGGATGCGGCGTTCACACCACCGAGGGAATGGCGAAGGCCCTCGTCCCCGACGAGCAGGAGGCCCAGCTCGGGCAACAGGTCAAGCAGGAGCTGGACAAGCAGGGGACGAAGTACGTCCAGGACCCCGAGATCGTGAGCTACGTGCGAGGGGTGGCGGAGAAGATCTTCGTCTCCGCCAACAAGGACCGCCCGGGCGTCGACTGGAAGGTCTACGTCATCGACGATCCGAAGCAGGTGAACGCCTTCGCCACTCCCGGCGGCAACCTCTACGTGTTCAGCGGGCTCTTGATGGCGGCGGACGACGAGGCCCAGCTGGCGGGGGTGTGGGGGCACGAGTCCGGGCACGTGGTCGCCAGGCACTCGGCGCGGCAGATGGTGGACGCGATGGGCCTGGAGACGGTGCTGGGCATCGCGCTCGGCCAGAACCCCAACCAGCTGACCCAGCTCGCCGGGACGCTGGCGGCGAAGGGCGCGCTGCTCTCCTACAGCCGTCAGGACGAGACCGAGGCCGACGAGTACGGGGCGCGCTATGCGTCCCAGGCGAGGTACGACCCGCACGGCATCATCCATTTCTTCGAGAAGCTCAAGGCGATGGAGGGAAACGTGCCGAGCATCGCCCAGTTCCTCTCCGACCATCCGCTGACCGGCGATCGCATCACCCATCTGCAGCAGTACATCGCCGAGAAGCACCTGACCGGGACCGAGCTCGGCGCCGAGCGGCTGCGGCCGGTGAAGCAGAAGCTGATGGCCCAGGCGCAGGCGGCGGGGGTGAAGCCGGCGGCGCTGAAGTGAGAGTGCTCCGGCCCTGGGCGACGGAGCAGGTGGCCCGGGCGTTCAGCGCAGCGGCGGCCCGGGCCTCGGCGCGGCCGCCGGAGCAGCAGCAGGGCGGAGGGTGCTGGTGAGCCGGACACCGGCGAGCACCAGCACGCCGCCGATCGCGACCTCCCAGCCGATCCGCTCGCCCAGCACCCCCCACGCCGCCACCGCGGTGGCCACCGGCTGCAGGTTGCTGAAGACCGCCACCTTCGAGGCATCGGTCCGCCCCAGCGCCCAGTACCAGAGCAGATAGCTGACCACCGAGGTGAGCAGGGCCAGATAGAGGATGGAGGCCTTCACCCCCACGCCCGCCCCGAGGACGAACGCCGGCCGGAGGACCCACGGGGTCAGGGGGAGCAGCCAGAGCGCTCCGGCGATCATCGACCAGGCGGTGGCCCGGAGCGCCCCGTGCTCGCCGATGAACGCCTTCCCCTCGGCGGTGTAGACCACCCAGGCGGTGACCGCCCCGAGGATGAGAAGGTCGCCCACGAAGACGCCGGAGAGCGCCCGGAGTCCGTGGGCCAGCAGCAGCACCAGCGCCCCCGAGAAGGCGAGCAGCAGGCCCAGACCGGCGCGGGTGCTGGGCGCCTCGCGGCCCCGAAGGACCGAGTACAGGTACACCCCGATGGGGGTGAGCGCGTAGAGCAGCGAGGCGTGCGCCGCCGTCGAGCGCTCGAGACCGGCGAAGAACAGCCCCTGGTTGAGCGGACCGGCCAGGAATCCGAGCCCCAGGGTCGCCGGAACCGCCCGCCGCGGGGGCAAGGCCGGCCCGGGCAGCGCCACCACGAGGAGCGCGAACACCGTTCCGCTGAGCAGGAAGCGCCAGAGCACCAGCGTCGACACCGGCACCTCGGCCAGCGCGCGCTTGGCGACCAGATAGGTTCCACCGCTGATGACGGTCTGGAGCAGGAGCGCGGCGACGACCAGCGGCCCCACCCCCCCGCGCTCGTGCACCGGCTCGGGCCCGGAGGGCACCGCGGCGCTCAGGAGGCGGGAAGTCGGGCGAGGGCCCATCGGGCCGCGTCACTCACCACAGCACTCGGGTCCTGCGCCAGCGTTTCCAGCACCGGACGGGCGGTCGCGTCGCGCGCCGCGCCGAGCGCGTAGGCCGCATTCCGGCGGAGCCCGTCGTAACCGGCGCGGGCCAGCGCGGTCCCCGGCACCAGCTCGGCGTAGCGCTCGGGGGTCAGCGCGGCGAGCCCCCGCGCGTCCAGCCCGGCCACCGCCCGGGGCAGGAACCGGGGCCCCGAGGCCAGAAGCGGCGCGGCGTTGAGGGGACACACCTCCTGGCAGACGTCGCACCCGAACACGTGCGACGCCATGGCCTCGCGGTGCTCGGGCGGGACCGGCTCCTCGTTCTCGATGGTCTGGTACGACAGACAGGCCCGCGCGTCGACCTGGCCGGCGCCGTCGAGCGCATCGGTCGGGCAGGCGTCCACGCACAGCCGGCAGGTTCCGCAGCGGTCCGGCGCCGGTCCCCCGGCGTAGGCGTCGACCTCCAGCTCCACCAGCAACACCGCGAGCACCACCCAGGAACCGAACCGGGGTGTCACCAGGCAGCCGTTGCGGGCGACGACCCCGAGCCCCGCGCGCGCCGCCCACACCTTCTCCATGAAGGGGCCGTGGTCCACCGAGCCGTAGGTCCGCAGGCCGGGCCACTCGGCGCGGAGCAGCCGCCGGAAGGTGCGGAGCCGGTCCCGCAGGGTGGCGTGGTAGTCGCGGCCGCGCGCGTACCGGGCGATGGGCGAGCCCTCCGCGCCTGCTGCCTCCGTCCAGTAGTTGCACCCCAGCGCCACCACGGTGCGCGCGTCCGGAAGGAGCCGCAGCGGATCCAGCCGGTCGGCGGCGCGCTCGGCCAGCCAGTCCATGTCCGCCGCCATCCCGGCGGCGATCCACTCCAGCAGCGCCGCCGGTGGGATGGGCTCGGGCCTGGCGAAGCCGCACAGGTCGAACCCCGCCTCGAGCGCCAGCGCGCGCACCCGCCCGGCCGGAGCGGCCGGGGTCAGGGCGATGGCGTCCCGCCCGGAATCCACGGCACGTCCTTCACCCCCGCCCGGTGGTTCGCCGCCCGTGCCAGGACGAAGAGGAAGTCCGACAGGCGGTTGAGGTAGCGGAGAGTCAGCTCGTCCACCTGGCCCTCGCGAAAGAGCGGCACCACTGACCGCTCGGCCCGGCGGCACACCGTCCGCGCCAGGTGCAGCGCCGCGCTGGCCGGCGTTCCGCCGGGAAGGATGAAGTGCGTCTGCGGCGAGAGCGTGCCCTGCAGCTCGTCGATGCGAGCCTCCATCGCGGCCACCCACTCCTCGTGGACGTGGGGGATGTGCGCGTCGGCGCGGGTGCCGCGCGGGGTGGCGAGGACGGCTCCGACGGTGAAGAGCTGCTCCTGGAGGCCCTGGCACCAGGGGTCCAGGGTCCCGAGCCCGGCCGCCCGCGCCACGCCGAGCGTCGCGTTCAGCTCGTCCACGTCCCCGTAGGCAGCCACCCGGGCGTCGTCCTTCGCCACCCGGCCGCCCCCGAAGAGACCCGTGTGTCCGGTGTCACCGGTGCGCGTGTAGATCTTCATGGAGTGCGGTGCACCCTACGGCCAAGTGCCCGCCGCACGGAAGTCGGAGGCCAGGGCCGGCGTCTGCTATGAGGGTCCGCCCCCAGCGCAGACCTCATCGACGTGAACGACGCGCATTCCGAGAACGGCGGCCGACGCAGCGGTCCCTGGCTCATCCTCGCCGCCGCGACCCTCTGGTCCACCGCCGGGGCGGCGATCAAGCTCTGCGGCCTCTCCGGCTGGCAGATCAACTTCGGGCGCTCGGCCGTGGCCGCGCTGTTCCTCGCCGCCATCATCCCCGGCGCACGGCGGCGGCCGGACCGCTCGGTGGCATGGGTGGCGGTGGCCTACGCCTTCACCGTCCTGCTCTTCGTCCTGGCGAACAAGGCGACCACCAGCGCCAACGCCATCTTCCTCCAGGACACCGCGCCACTCTGGGTCCTCCTCCTGAGCCCGGTGCTGCTCCACGAGCGACCCACCCGCGGCGAGCTGCTCTCGGCGCCGCTGTTCCTGGTCGGCCTCCTGCTCTTCTTCCTCGATCAGCTGTCGCCGGGGCAGGCGGTGGGCAACGTCATCGCCGTGGCCTCGGGGGTGGCCTTCGCGCTGTGCATCCTCGGGCTGCGGAAGCTCGGAGCCCGGAACACTGGGGCCATCGTGTGGGGAAATGCGCTGGCGGCTCTGATGTCGCTGCCGATGGCGCTCCGGGGCCCTGCGCCCAGCACGCGCGACGTGGGCATCGTGCTCTTCCTCGGGCTGTTCCAGCTCGGGGCGAGCTATGCGCTGTTCGCCCGGGGGGTGCGCCACACGCCCGCGGTCGAGGCCTCGCTGCTGGCGCTGGTGGAGCCGGTGCTCAACCCGGTGTGGACCTTCCTGCTCGCCGGCGAGCGGCCCGGGCCATGGGCCATCCGCGGCGGCGCGGTCATCCTCGCCGCGACGCTGTGGCGGACGCTCTCCCCCTGGCTCGAGGCCCGCCGGGGCACCCTGGCCTAGAACGACGTCCTGATCCCGAAGCGGAACGCCACGTCCAGGGCCGGCCCGTCGGGGAACGGGTCCTCGACGATGCCGAGCCACAGCTCGGTGCGCGGGTCCACCCGGAACATCCACCCGAAGTCGATGGAGAAGTCGGTCAGGTCCATCGGGCGGAGGTCCGTGTCGTGGAAGGGCGGGGTCTGCACGAAGATGTTGGCGTAGAGGGAGTTCCTCCAGCTGAGCCGCACCCGCGGGCCGGCCGAGAAGGAGACGAAGAAGGTGTTCTCGTAGTCCGAGAGCGTCCCGGTCCTGGGGGTGAAGCCCAACCCCACCGAACCGCTCACCGTCAGCCAGGGCAGGAGCGGTGCCTCGCCCATCAGGATGAGCCCGGTCTGGAGCATGCCCGCCCGGTAGCCGGGCGCGGTGGAGGTGGGGAGCCCGAGCACCAGCAGCACCTGGGCGTGCTGCCCGAGCATCCGGCCGACGCCGATGCGGCTGTCTCCGATGCCCAGGTCCACCGGACCGTACTGGATCGTCTGTCCCCGCTCATAGGTGATGGAGTAGCGGTACTTGTTGATCGGGCGCAGCTCGCGAGCCCCGTACTTCACCCCGAGCACCGAGTGGTACCAGTTGATGAACCGATCCATGAAGCCGTCGTACGCGCCCTGGATCTGCACCTGCCCGAAGGCGAACCAGCGGTCGTCGATTCGCCGGGTCAGCCAGACCTGGAAGCGGCCCAGCTCCGCGTCGAGCGTCATCCCGCGAAAACCGTAGGTGTACAGCTCGATGGAGCTGGCGTAGTCGAGGGCGAAGGTGAGCCCCCAGTCCCCGCGCGGCATCATCAGCGGCGGGGCGAAGAGCACGCTCCGGTTGGCCTCGATGGGGTTCTGCGGCGCCCACGGCGGCAGGCCCGAGAAGTCCGGGGGCTCGAGCGGGGGGTGGACCGCGAGCACGCCGAGGACGAGGAGGGAGAGCATCGAGGGCCGGAGGCGTCCGGACCGACCGTACTAGGAGCCTGTAGACCATAGACGGTGATCCCACCCTAGGTGAGCGCGGCCGCCCTGACCTCGCCGACTATCGCCCGCCTGACGACACCCTGACCTGGACCTCGACTGCGGCCGCCCTGACCTAGCAGGGCGTTGAAAAAGGCCCTTGCGGGATCGACATCCCGCAAGCGGTCGTGATCTCGTGGGCTCGGGAGGCCCTGATGCGCGGCGAGATCACGAAGCAGACGTCGATGTTGAGCCTG